>MDSZ01257829.1_pt1 | contig 10615 bp, 9 predicted proteins | sample 811201 | NCBI WGS metagenome assembly MDSZ01 (sample SAMN05326647, study PRJNA326480) | marine metagenome | isolation source: seawater | place: Indian Ocean: North | collected 2010
AAAATTAGAATTTTTATTCTATCATCACTAAATGTTATTAGAATTAAAGGTAACAACAACAGAAATCTATAGTAATTGTCTAATTCATTTATTGGAGTCATATGATATGCAGCTAATACAGAAATATAAACTGTAAAAATAATTATGATTTTCACTAGTTGAACATTAGTCTTAAGTGCCGAATAAAGACTTTTGTAATTAATTAGACATAGTACTAGAGTGATAATTAAAAATATGTTGCTTATATTCCTATCATAGAAATTGAATATGAAATATAAAGTGAATGAAACAAATGATATATTTCCTGATAGATTAGGCTCTATGGTTTTCACATCAGTAAAATAGCTTGAAGAGTAGGTATCATTTTTCTCTGGATTTAATTGTACATCTTTATTAAATTTTATGGAACATAAAGAGTATAATTACTTAACTTAAAAGAAAAAGATATATTTAGATAAAATGGCTGATCATTACAAGACTTATCAAACCAACATACTGATGACTGGCGCTTCTGGGTATGTAGGTCGTGCCCTTGTTGCAAAGTTTGATAAGAAATCTTTGCATACTATTGATAGAGTATATGGCGATTATATATCTCAAAATAGCATAAAGTTTATATGTAATGATTTGAATAATCTTTCTTCATATGAGAAAGATTTTTTAAATGGTTATATGGGAACTGTCATTCATCTAGCTGCAGCACGAAGTGATGATTATGACAAAGAGAAATACATTCACGATAACATAGAAGCTACTAAGGCTCTTTTAAATGAATTAACTCCTGACAGAATAAAGATGTTTATTCACGTTGGGTCTGTCGCAGCTATTGATGGCGAAATTCTAGAGAAAAATGGTTCAGATATCGTATCATCAGATGATTGGTATAGAATTTCAAAATATCAGCAACAAAAATTAATAGAGTCATGGGCAAAGAGGAATAATGTATTACTTATAATTCTCGCCCCATCAGCCATCCATGATACTAATGCCAAAACACATATGACTAATATAGGAAGGCTTGAGAAATTTGTAACTTTCTTAAAAATTGTCCCAGAAATTAATGTTTTGAAGTCACTTACATCGATGGCTAGCTTGCTCGAAGCAATAAGATACTTTGCAAGTACTAGAATGGAAGATATGCATCATAAAAAAAGAGATATGATTCAAAGATACTTGGTACTGGATAAACCTGTAATGACCATTACAGAAATATGCAAAGAAAAATTTAATGCTAGATTTGTGATTAAGATACCAAAACTTAAAACATTATTATTTTTCTTGGCTACAATAGTTGAAGTTTTACATTTAGCTAGGAAAGTGCCATTGTCAAAAGATCGAGTCATAAAACTTTTCAAGTCTACAGATTATAATAATATTTCTGGGTACAAGGATTGGAGTAATGAAAAAATTTAATTTAATTGAACTAAATGAAGTTAACTTTGACATCGTTAAAAAATATGTCGAGGAACGACCAAATTATTATAAAGGGTTCGAAGAACTTCTGAACCTAATGAGTTTCTATACATCATCTGAGGATAACTATGATAAAGTTGAACCATGGATTCAATGGCCGTCTGTCCATACATGTAAAACTTATATGCAACATAAAGTTTTTAGACTAGGCGATATAGTCAAGTATGAAGGCGAACAGATATTTGAGAAGATCGAAAGAGCTGGCTATGATGTAGGATGTATAAGTCCGATGAATGCTAGTAATAAATTAAAAAAACCAGCATATTTTATTCCTGATCCATGGACTAATACAACACCTGACTCTTCGTTCACCAGCAAAGTAATTCATCTTGCTATAAAACAAGCTGTGAATGATAATTCTGAGGGAAAAATAAAAATTTCAACCTTTTTCTCTTTATCATGGATTTTACTTACCAAGACGCAGATAAAGAATTGGCCTACATACATAAAACTTTTTTTTCAAAGGAAAAAGAAATGGAATAAGGCACTCTTTCTTGATCTTCTACTTACAGATATTTTTATAAATCTTAAGAAAAAGAAAAAAGAAAACTTTAGTTGTCTATTTTTGAATGCATTTGCACATGTTCAGCATCATTACCTATTGAATTCAAAAATGTATGATGGCGATTTACGAAATACATCTGATTACGTAAGTCACTTGGACGATCCTATACTTGATACCATAAAATTATATGACAAAATAATATTTGATTTACTAAATAAATTTGACCAAAAGTTTTTATTTGCTACAGGCTTAAGACAAATACCAGTAGAAAAACAAATAGTATATTATCGATTAAAGAAACATGAGCAGTTCCTGAAAAATCTAGGTTTAGTTGATTTTCAAGTCGAACCGCGTATGACTAGAGACTTTCTTATAGAATTTAAAAATGATAAAGCTTACTGGGATGGATTAAACATATTGAAAAATGTCAATTTTAACGGTCAATGTCTATTTGGTGAGATAGAAGAGCGCAAAACGAGTCTTTTTGTAACTTTGACCTACTCAGATTTGATTAAAAGTGATGATATAATGGTTTTTAATAATCAAAAATTTTACTTATTGAGTGAATTTGTCTTTGTTGCTTTTAAAAATGCTCATCATGATCAACTTGGTTATGTTTATACAAATTTTCAACCTCAAAAATTAAAATCAGGGGCTCATGTTAGTAGTTTAGGTGAGGAAATATTAGAATACTTTGGAATATGATTGTTACTGTTGAATATCTATTTTTTTAAGTCTCTGTATAACTTTAGGCATTAATCTATAAAAAAGGTACATAAATTTATTTACTTGTATATTATTTTTTTTGAAAGATTTTAATATAGACATATTACTCACAATAATATTTTTAAAATTTTTATTACTCTCTCCTCCAGTTCTCATTTTCACTAGAACTCTAGGTATATAAGAGGTAGTAATTTTATTCTTTTCTAAAAACCTAAGCATCAAATCAAAATCAGCAGAAACTCTCATATTTAGATCAAATGAACCATGATTGTGATAAAGACTTCTCTTAGCAAAAAAAGTTGGGTGTGGTGGATGCCAGCCTTTTGCAAAACTACCTAGCTTGAAAGCTGAGGATTTCCAATATCTTACAACTTTATTTATATCTTTTTTCTCAACATAAATTAAGTCACCGTATATACTATCAGTTTGTTTTTCATTGAAAACATTTACAACATCTTCTAGCACTTTATCATCAAAATAAATATCGTCACTGTTTAGTATTCCAATGATATCACCTGATGCTAGTGCTATTCCTTTATTCATGGCATCGTAAATGCCTTTGTCTTTTTCAGTAATGAACTTATTTATTCTTTTCCCATAACTCTTAACTATTTCCACGGTACCATCCGTGCTCAGACCATCAATAATAATATGTTCGATATTCTTGTATGTCTGACCATGCACAGAGTTTATAGCGTCTTTTATATTTTCTGCATTATTATGAACAACTGTTATGATAGATATCTTCATTCCTCTCACTTTTTAAAATGTTTTGCTTTATCGAGAATATTTATATACTTTTTCTGAATCACCTTATACGAAAAATTATTAATGATATGTTCTCTTCCATTATTACCCATTTTTGAACGATCGTTTGGCGGTGTATTTATCAGTTCAACTATTTGATCACATAAAGACTTTGCAGAAAATGATTCTGCTACCATTCCTGTATGATTATGAATAACAATATCCTTTAAACCCGAGGTATTGAAGCTTACAACAGGGGTAGAGCACGACAAAGCCTCAGCAGCTACCTGACCAAATGACTCAACCATTGAAGGCACAATGACACAATCAGATGACGAATAGAGTTTAGCCAAATATTCATGATTATCTATTTCTCCAAGAGAAATATTTCTAAAACCATTGTACTCACGATCTCCTTTTTTCCCACCAAAATCAATTAGTACAATTTTAGACTGCGGTATAGTCAAATTTTTTGACTCCAATAGTCGAAATGTCTCTTCAAGAATTTCTATGCCTTTGAGTTTATTTTTATTACCGATGAATTTATTAAATGTAATTATAAAGTAATCTACATCTAGATTAAGTTTAGATTTAAACAAACCTATATCCCTCTCAGAGGACCTTTTAAATAAATTAGTATCAATGGGATTAGGAAGAAGATAGATTTCTGAATTTTTTAGCATCGCACTGGATTTAGCGCGATCCATCATCCATTGTGAGGGTACAGTATAAATCAAATCTTTACGTTGGAAAAGTTTTCTATTTTTAATGCTCCAAATGATGTAATTCCAATGAATACCAAATACGCCATGTTTAAAGAAGCTATAACTAGATTTAAAATCATTGGATTCGTCAAAAAGTTTGTAGTGATGTTCAGATCCACAATATAACCATTCGTCATGAAGTGTGATCACTGAGCCTGAAGGCACTTTATCAAAATCAAATATACTCAATGTGTCATTATTAATCCAATGTATATGATGTATTGTGTCTTTATCTTTCATAAATGAGTTTATAACTGGTTTAAAGGAAAAAAGATTAAGAGAATGTTTCGTAGGATTACCATCAAACTGTAGCTTAGATAGAATAAATGATACTAATCTTTTGAAGATATGATTTATTCCTGATTTATCCTGAGATATCACCCCAACTTGATAATTAGCGATATCATCATTTAGAAGTTGTCTAAAATTATTAGCGGCAATACCAGCACCACCAATTCTGGTAGAATAAGATATTATTATCGTTTTAAAGATATCTGATTTATGTTTGTATAGATTTTTTTGCATCGGCGAATAATTTTCAGTCATTAGAACAACTTTATATCACTATTGATTTTGATCAAGAGTCTTATACTTCACATCATCAGCTTTCAATGAGCAAGTTGTCCTTAACTGAATGTAATGAGCAAGTAAACATGCAAATATCAAATTCGCAGGATACGATTCCGCTATAGGTGTAGTAAGTGCAAATAATGAGTAGATAGTGAGAAAAAGTAATTTTTCCTTGTCTTTCGAGCGTGTCAACATAATAAATATAATAATTTGTGACATAAGAATGATCAGGCTGTTAATGATTCCCAAATTTACAAATATTGATGCATACCATGAGTCTGTGGTAATCATTGCAAAACTTAAGTCAAATTTGTTTGATATTAAAGCAGCTGTAGCAGTCCCGTATCCAAAGCCTTCAGGGAGAAATGTCCCGTTGAGAATAACGTCTATCAATATTTCCAGCCGAGGTCCAAGAGAATGAGCAACAAGTCCGGATCTTCCAGATAAGAAATCAAGAGATAAAATTAAAATACCTCCAACGAGAATCAAAAATAGTGGTAGGAAAGGTAAAAGATTTCTTTTGAGGTAATAAATAATCATAAATATTACATATATGCCGATACCTGTTCCTGATGCTGTCAAAAATACACTGATTGGAATCAGAAGTTGTATTTTTTTTTCTAAATTATTGTCCATGTAAAATTTACTAAAAAATAATACAAGAATAGCAAAGACTGCAGCAGTGCTAGGGATATAAAATAGACCTGGGTTCCGTGATGATAAGCCAAAACGATTTAGTCCGAAATGACCATACGAAAATAGTAGTTGTGCCAACTGAACAAAAAAATGGAGAATGAATAAATAAAATAAAATAGTTCCTATTTTATTTAATAATTTTTCGTCAATATGGCCAATTAAAAAAACTAGCAGGATGAAAGGCATTAACCACCTTACTCCCGAGAGGTATACCAAAATGTCATCCTGATAGTAAAAAGCTGGTAATAATATAAATACTAAAATTATCCCTAATAATAATGCACTTATACGTTTCATCGAAAAAGTTTTTAAAATCATTAAAAAAGATGTAAAGATTATTAATAAGAAAAATAAATCTTTTAATCCTTTTATATATACAGATGTCAAAACATTACTTGTATTAACAACATATTTGCCACTGTCTAATAATAATGCAAGAGACTCCTGTAATGAAAAAAGTGGTGTTATCGCTAGAACAATTATAATGAGCTTTTGAATTAACTTCGTTGAATTTGATTTAGTTGATGTCATATGATTTTGCCTGCTCTAAATCTTTATCATTTAATGAACATTTACTAACACCATCTATCAGCCTTAGATATATTTCATTATTTATATTTTCAATAATATTTTTTATGTTCTGCGGTTTATTGGGATCGAATATAAATCCATTGACTTTATCTTTTATCAGTTCACTTACACCACAATTAGAACTAACAATTGATGGTATACCGAAATATAGTGCCTCCTCTACTACAAGTCCCCATGTTTCAGAAATACTTGGAAGTATTAGAATATCGTTATCCTCAAAGATATTCTTCAGATTTTTATTAGCTACTTTTCCACTAAAAATAATATTTTTTTTAGCCCTGTTCTTAAGTTCATTCTCTAAAGGTCCAGTCCCAATTACTGTTAATGTATAATCTTGAAGGTTATTAAATGTATCAATCAGCATCTCAATATTTTTCTCACTAGACAATCTACCGATGAATATAAACCTTTTGTTATAACGTCTTTCATTAACTGATAAATCTGGCTTATTAATGATACCTACCCCTCTTGTAATTTTTACCTCGCCTTTATAATTCAATTTCTCGAGAAGATTATTATGGAGACTACCAGAAGCTAAAATTGTAGAAATTCTCGATAAAAAAATTTTTTTGAGAGTACCCTTTATGCCCGTAATGCTACTCTCATTTATTGTTGATTCTAGAGCTAAACAATTCTTCGCCTTAATATTAGAGAATACGGAATACCAATCTTCTTTAGTGTCCCATCCGCTTACTAGAATTCTCTTATACTTAGATTCTTTCAATATTTTCCTTATACTTAGTATATTTGCTAGTACTTTTCTATCCTCGTAGTTTCCATCATAAAGTAATCTGTACTCAAACTCTGATTTATCGAGCGTAATAAAATCATCAGATCTTTTTTCAGATGTACTTTTTGCAGTAAATAGAACTAGTATTTTCAAATTTTTTGATAATTCATTGTAAAGATTAACTTTATAGAAATTTGGAATGTGAGTAACTATGATGTAATCATACATTTTTATCTCTGATGAATAAAATTTTCAAGTAATACTTTAGTAAAATTATGTATTTTATAATTAGCAATACGGGCGCACTAGCAACCTTATTCTTTTTTTTAGTTTTATCATACTCATCTAAAATCTCTGGTGTTCTCCCATTGCCTATCCCATCTTCTCGCCACTTTGCTACAACAACATCTTTTGTAATAACCTCTGGGAATTCTTGATAAGATCTTAAAAGGTGATCGTAGTCCATACAAAATGTATAGCTATCATCAAAAAACTTATATTTCTCAAAATAACTTTTATGTGTGAATAATCCTTGATGAGGTAGAGACATTCTAAAAAGTAATGATCGTTTATCAAAGTTAGGTATGTATTTAGTGGTGTATATTTCATTGCCATCAATATCTATCCTTTGTATTCTAGCGCTGACAAAGACATTATGATGAGGTTTTATATCATGAAATACTCTCTCTAATGCATTAGGTGTTACAAACCCATCTCCGTCTCCCTGAAAATTTATATAGTCTCCTTTTGCATATTTAACACCTTTGTTAAATGCATCACTTATACCTTTATCTTTTTCGCTTACCCAGTAATCAATTTTGTTCTCATATTTTTTTATAATACTAATAGTTTGATCAGTTGAGCCACCATCTACTATGATATATTCCATATTCTCATAACTCTGATCTACAATACTTTGTATTGTGCTCTCTAGATATTTCTCGCCATTAAGAACAACCGTCACAATCGAAACGAGAGGGTTTATATCATTTGAATTTTTCAAGTTCCCCTTAGTCCTTAGTCCTCCTTCATCTAAAATCATAATAACACCACCATTCGAACTATGTATTTATAACTCTTTTAGAGAGATTGACATAAGAATCGGCATATTTCTTTGTTCTATGTGAGAGTAAATCGACATAATTGTTTATTTCATCGTCTTTGTAATTTTTTATAACATTTTTTAGGGATTGGACGCTATTTCTATCAAAGAAAGTTGCACTAGGATATTGTTCTCTATGAACATCTATATCAGATAAAATCATATTTTTTCCTACACTTTTACACTCCTCTACAGTAGAGCTCCAGCCCTCAAACAATGAGGGGTTAATTACCGCTCTAGAAAATTTAATAAGACTATAAACATCATCTAAATCAATTAACCCAAGAATCTTTATGTTTTCACTTAAGTTAAATTTTTCTATGAAGCTATATATTTCATTAATATATGTCTTGTTTCTATAATCCAATAAGTAACCAGTACAAACAAGCCTCACCTCCAACCCTTCTTTTTTCAAACACTTAATAGCTTTAAAGACTGTCAAATGATTTTTATGTTTCCAAAACTGATTAGGCATGTAAAAGAAATTATCAATAATATTATATTTCTCCTTCAATATATTTCTATCGAGTTCGTCATATTTACTAATTGGTTGTGAGACAAAATGTAGAACGTTTGTTTTAGTATAATATTCAGGTGCGAAATTTTTTAAATCATTTAATACATCATTGCTGCTTACTACAATTGCATCACTGTATTTTATTATATTCATAAAGCTTCTATTTCTCTCAATAATTTCACGTTCAGAAAACATATCTGGCAAGTGAATATGTTGGAAGTCTGGTATCCAATTGATTGATTTGATTTTTTTAAAATTTGTCATGAATGAATGTGAAATTATATCACATTCATATTTTTGAAGGATTCTCTCTAGAAAGAAGTTAGACTTGAATAGTTTTTCAATGATTTTTGAAATGTACCACTTAGTACTTTTGCGATCAAATAAACTATCTTCAATAACAATTGCATGTTTTTTAAATATTTCTTTTACTTCAGCGTCTGTTCTTTTTCCAACAAAAACAATTAATTCAATATCTTTATATGCAAAAGAGTTAAGAGCAAAAAATAAATTTTTAAAATAATTTAATCCTCCCATCCACTCCTTTGAGAGAGTACCAATAAAACCTACTCTAATCATTTAATCCCTTGACCCAATCCGCATAGTTTTTTATTTCATCATTAAAATCTTTTTTTACATTATACTTATATGTTTTTAATTTGTGTGTATCTGCTAGGTAGTATTTAGGATTCCCTATATTAATTTGATTATTAAAATTAATCCGTATATTTGGTTTTAAATAACTTCTAATCTTTTCTACAACATTCTTAACAGTATGTCTTATGCCTGTCCCTCCATTGATAATAAGAAATCTCTCTTTTCTATTTAGCAATATGCCAAATAAAGACATCACATCCTCTACATGTATAAAATCTCGAACTTCTTCTCCGGTACCCCAAAAAATTACCTCACTCTTAGCTTTCATTATTTTATTACATGCATCCCATAATAATTGCTTTCTTAGACCGTTCCCGTAAACAGAGTATAATCTTACAATAGAAATATTTAATCCAAACTTCTTTGAGTAACAGAGACATAAATTTTCTGTTTCTTTTTTATGCTTTCCGTATGGTGAAACAGGATCACCATCATAGTTTTCCTTTCTGGCTTGATCCGGATGTTCACCCTGTACAGCTGGGCTAGATGGATATATTAAATGAGCATTTGGATTATAATTTTTCATATATTCCAGAACTTCAAGTGTCCCTTCAACCGTCTTTTTATAATCTTCACTGGTATTTTCCAAAGAATATTTAATGGATGCTCCTCCACCGCAATGAACTATAGCGTCAAAATCTTTACCAAATTCTAATATTGCACTTACAGATATGTTTCCTTCTCTCCAATTATAAAGATCAGACTCTACTGAAAAAAGCCCTCTGTGTCCTAAACCATAAGTATCATATCCTAGTCCTTTAAAAAAAATTGTAGCGTGTGATCCTATAAAACCACCTGCTCCAGTAATAAGTATAGATTTCATGAATTCTTCATCTTCTCAATCATTTCACTCATGTCAGAGTTTATCTTTGACTCTTTTACAAAGAATTTTTTTAGTCCAAGTTTTGTGATCATTTTAGTTAAAAAGAAAATATTTTTATTTATTGGTTGTTTGGAAAATATATGAGTATTCAAACCATTTGATAAAAAATTATATTTGTATTTACCAGCTACATACTCTAATGATTGCCTAGAGTAAAGACTTACATGCTGTCCGTGCTCTAAGCAATAATACCACCACTTTTCAGTCGTGGGTGCTGGCACAGTTACTAGGTCAGTTGAAAATAATACAAAATCACTGATACTAAATATTTTTTCAATATCACTTAGTGGATCTTCAAAGTGTTCAAAATTTTCAAAAGATGTAACAGCATCATATCTTTTATTGCTCAACTCACCTTCAAATCCCTTCGCGAGTAAATTTTTTGTATATTTGTCATACCAGAAAAAATTATATCCATTATCTCTCATTAGTCTTGTGAGGATTCCATATCCTCCTCCATAATCTAAAAATTCTCCATTTTTATCTAACAACATAGATATAATAATTGTGGCTAAGTTCGAGAAGATTAGATTTCGGGCCATAATACCAGTATCAGAAAGACTAATTGCTTCACTGTAAGACTCATCAAGCCAGTATGGCTCCTCTGTTTGGACAAATCCGCAACTTGTGCACTGGTAATAATTAATATTATAT
>MDSZ01032085.1_pt1 | contig 10614 bp, 16 predicted proteins | sample 811201 | NCBI WGS metagenome assembly MDSZ01 (sample SAMN05326647, study PRJNA326480) | marine metagenome | isolation source: seawater | place: Indian Ocean: North | collected 2010
GGTAAGTCGCTTCGTCAACCCATTCGATGGGTGCGGGTTCCTCTTCCTCTTCCTTCTCTTCCTCCTTTTCCTCCTCTTCCTTCTTTTCCTCCTCTTCCTCCTCTTCCTCCTCTTCCTCCTCTTCCTCCTCTTCCGCGAGAAGCCTATCTTGAAGCTCTGCGAGAGTCATGTTGTCCTCGAGTTGTTCCCTGAGCTCGGCGAGAGTGATGTCGTCTTCATCCTCCTCATCCTCCTCATCCTCTTCATCTTCACATGCTTGGCAAGGTGCGTCAAACATGTGACAGGTGTGTTCTCCATTTTTGACCATCTCTTGGATGTCAGGGTCATGCATGATATCATCATCATCCTCATCGGATTCAATCTCGTTGGGGATGGTGAGGGTTTCGACGCTAACTTTAGCGTTGGGGAGCAGGGTCGTGAGACGCTCCAAAGTTTTTAAAGCGGAAGGACCGGATGCAATGACTCGGGACTGTCCGGGTCGGGGGCAAGCACGTTGGATTTCAAAGAGCATGTTGAATTTTGTTTGTTGAAAATTACAAAAAGTGAGATTGACTTAGGTGCAATTTTTCACGCGTAACCGATTAGCTGATTAAAAATCTCAGTATATAGTAAATAATGGTTTCGTATGTATTAAATGTCGACAAGGCGGGTGATCTTAAGTTTGGTCGTAAGAAGTGCCGTCTTCACAAGAAGAGTGAAGTGGTGCAGGTTGCCAAGGATTATGGTATACCCACTCCTAATAAGAAGACTATCAGCGATTTATGTGGACGTTTAAAGAACAAGATTCAGTATGGCGAACGAGTTTCACGAGAAGAGTGGAAGAAAATTCGCGCCAATCGGAATGTTCCTCCCAAACCCAAGCCTTCCAAAAAAGCGAAGCCTCTCACTAAGAAGGAAGCCCTCAAACGTATCAGTGCTATGAAGGGTCTAAACAGGGAGGGTAAGTTTAAGCTTAAAATACGTGTCGAGGAAGGGGTTATGTCTCCTCGCCGTGTCGTCAAGGTTGCTCGCGAACTTTCCAGGTTAAAGGTTCCGGGTCACCGCGTTATGGCGTAAACATTACATTCCGATCCACTTTCTAGTACCCTTAGCCCATTTAGCGATGAGTTTAAGGGATTTTTTTCGAGAATCATCACTCCACGAGCCAAGAGTCATCTTCTTCAATTTGTATTGAATCTTTCCTCTCGTGGGAGGAAGTTGGATGTACCCACGTCGAATTGGTAGGCGCTTACCATTAGAATCTGACGTTTCGAGGATGTACGGAAACGTCTCGAGGAAATATTTCCATTCGGGACGAACGGTACTACGGATACGCTTTTCACTCTCGGGGACGTACTTCCAGATGACACCCCAGATGAAACGTTTGATATACTCGAGGCGTTCACGGGGATCTTGGGGACCTGGGTGAGCCAGACCTAGATCAGCCATCATCGCGTGGAGAGATTCCATGTAGCAGAAATGGTGTTGAGACATTTCGTCGTATTGAGAAAGTACGAAGGCCTCCTCGAGGAGTTTTTTTGGTACACCACCACGTCCACCGGCATAGTTGGTACTCTTGAATTCGTTAAAGGATTGGGACACGAATCCACCGGTAGGTTGGGGGTTGAGATTATGACCCGTGGCGTTTTGAATACGTCCGGTGCACCCAAAAATGGATGCAGTCGTGGTAGTATACGTTGATCCGAGAAAGTGTTCGAGTGGATCTTGGAAATCAGACTCATTATCTGTCATGGAATCGAAAATTTTCGCCACCTTCCTATCGTGATCAATGCGAGCCATTCCATAATGCCCCGAACCATCTGGATATGAATGTTCTATGAGCATATAGTCAACACCCGAACGAGCGGAGATGCATGATAGGCGTGTTTTTTCTAAGACACTCGTCTTTCGGAAGAAGAATTTGAAGTTTTTACCAGATTCTTTTTGAATATCCCTGGCGATCGATTCGAGACGACCTTTCTTGTGAAGAAAGAACTTAGCCATCTCGGATCCATCTTCTACTGCGAGAAGATCTCGGGCTTTTGCATTCGTGTTAATGCGTGATTCTATGTAATCATTCTTATCTATCTCGGCATCTTCATCCTTGATTTTAAGAAGCCTCTTACGACCGGGTGTGTTGTTGAGCAACTTGATCGGAATCAAACCCATTATATTTTATGTATATATTTTTTTAACTTAGGTGTATTTATTAAAACAAATAGTCTAACTAGGCTTCGTAGTTTTTGAACAGACTGTCGATCTCATGCTGTCGTTTCCATTCGAAGAAGATGTGTGCGCGGTTAACACAGTATCCAGGTTCTCCCGGGTTACTTTTATATTTACGCGAATAACTGTTCCATTCAGTTACAAGCGCGTTTGGTGTAGTACTGGTATCGATTTCAAACATATCGAATAAAAAGTGATTTATAAGCTTTGCGCTGTTCTGGAACCTTGAAGGAAATGCATTGGATTCCAACATGATTGCTTGAATGGTGGGCATGATATATGTCGGAAGCTTTTTCGTAACCGTTTTGGTCGACAAGATATTCATCAGGAAATCGATCTTACGCGTAAGACATTCTTCGTCAATCGCGACATCACGAAAGTTTTCACAGTCCTCCTTCTGATCTTCGAACATCGATCTTCCATAATTTTCACCCCGGGTGATTTCGTTGTTATGAAAATTTGAGAGAAGTAGAAACATCCACGACGAGGCGTCGTGCCTTTCGTTTTTCTTCAGAGTCGCTCGATTGATTGAGTCGTGTAGAACGTCGGCGTATTTTTCGGCTAGTTTCCTAGCAAGAACACATATAGGAATGGTATGGTATGCGTTCACGGCTTCTCCACCCGAGAGGCAGAGACCGACGTTTACGCGGAAGAAGAGGGTCTCTTCGTCTAGCTTGGTGAGCTTGGACCATGTGATCACGCTTAATTCTGATGAAAGGAACTTGTGTCGATCACTCACTTCCAATTCTGAGTAAAAAGAAGTGTTCCCAGTTCGTGAGATTTTCACGGGGAAATCATCGTTCATGAACCTTAGGATGGCGCGCGTCCGGTGACCACCGTCGATCAGAAACGTATCATGTCCATTTTCTTGCAGTGATGCGATAAATGGAGAAAGCAGTGTGCCTTCTAAAATACTTTGAATAGTCAGAGCATACTCGGAATCTTTCCATGTAGAATCGTTACGCTGGATATTATGCAACTTCCATTTACCATCGTTGAATCGTTTGATGTACGTCTCGACGTCGGGATTGGACTTTTTTGAAAAGGCGTTGTCGTTCGTGGGAAACTTTGAGTGCGCGGGAGATTGCATGATACCGTTGGATCGGGAAGGCATGTTGTAATGAATGTTCTAAAATCAACTCCAACTTAGGTTCCATTTTTTAACATCTTGAACCACTTGCAGATCGAAAATAAAGATACGTAACTGATGATCATGTTTCTATGGATCACGATTCCCCTCCTCGGTTCGCATAGCTTGTGGTGGATACGTTTTAACGAATTACAAATCTTCAAATATACACCTTCTGGTAACTTTTCCTTGTGTTCATCTACATCGGTCATTATACTATTCACATCTGGATCTACGACCATTATTATTACTTACTTTTTTATATCGATACCCTCTTTTGCAGCTCTTCTCAAAAGTCCATTGAACCAAAATAGGATTTCTTTTTCCGTCCTAGATTTTGACTTAGGTGCGACTCTACCCCGACCACACAATTCTCTATTTCTCAGAGAAGTATGATGAACTTTACACTTACAGCTAAAGCATGAGTAGCATACCCGACGAAGTTTTAATCCACCTGCGAAGGAGTAATACTGCTCATTGTTATACGTGAATAGAGGTCGTATATGTTTATAGTTTCGGACAAATTTTTTATTTTCTTTCCCGGCCGTAATGACTCTTGGGTCTAATGGAGCTTGACACATGTAACAAACATGATGCCAGGACAGTCTCATCTTAAATTTAAAATGTTGGTATATTCTAAATGATTTTATCAGGCATCTCCACATCCATCGCATGTTGCGTGATCATTGGACTCATTTTAGGTATCATGATAGGTCGTTTGATCTTCTCCGGTAAAACCATAACACAGGTCATGGGATCCCCTAACATCTTTGGTTTTAAAATCCGTTCGAATGATAGCCCCTTCGTTGATGCAATCGAAAGAACAACTTCCAGGGTTCAGAGTATCGTCCAGGGGTCTCTCTGTAACGTTCTTTATGATCCGTCTATTATGGATGAAGTTATCAAGGGGAGTGGTGATACCGATGCACCGTGTTCGACCGTCATGCGCAATCTCAAGGACACGCGTGAGGCGATGAAGAAACAATTGAACATCTCGGAAAAGACCCTCGAGAATGATTCTGATGTCACTAAAATTAAGACTATCCTCTATAACGAGATGGTGCAACTTGAAAAAGATCTCAAGACCAAGTACTGCCCCACGGGTAATGAGCGAATCAAACCTTCAGAGTATAAGAAGATGATAGAAGATGCTCGTACGGCCGTGTGCAGTCAATACAAAATCACCCCGAAGACGTTCCAGCAATTCGTGGATGACACGATTGACGATTTAAGGGAAAACAGTCCTCTTGGAAATTCTTTACTGGCTAGTGATGATCGCGTCGAATTGGTAAAGAAGGATATAAAGAAGGGTAACTACGCGGGTATATCCCAGGGTATTCAGAAGAATATGTAAAACTTACATAAAGATTCATGGTCATATAAGCATAAGTAATGTCACTTCTTCACATGAGTTATGCTGTACCCATGCGCACTCGAGGTCGTCCGACCCGGGTTGTCACGCGCGCCAGTTCGTCGATCGATGATTATGACGTCGATAGACTCATAAAGCAGAATAAACGACTAGAGAAGGCGATGAAGAAGGTTCCGACGTACAAGTTTGAACGCGAGCAGCAGCGAGTGAATAAGGCACTCGTGGAGCTGATTTCATTTTTAGAATTGATGGAAGAGGACAACGTAGAAGAAATCCCCGATTCAATTTTAGAAATGTATGATTTTTGTGGCGAAGTACCTGATGATATTGTATGTAGAATGTATGATTATTAGAGAGTGATTAAGAACTTTTCCTTACCCCGCTTCACCCTGTATAAGTGATCGTATGCGTGTAAAATAGCGAGTGAAAACGCGAGCGTAGAGATGACAGCCACGTTAGACTTGCGAACGGTAACCGCGTAAGCCGCGATTAAACCGGCAATCAAAATTTGTACTAGAGTAAGATCCTTCATTTGTAATAAGACAACTTTTTTTATTTAATACCGTCTCCTGAATCTCATGAACACAATCATAATAACGATAAGAGCAACAATGCTTGCCGCGGTTATACCAGCAATGGCTCCGGCAGACATACCTTCTTCCTTGGGAGCCGCGACAGCCTCCTCAGTCACCACGGGGGCAGCCTCTGCGGTCTCAGCGACTTCCTCGCCCTCTTCCGGAGCAGCCTCTTCGGGAGCGGGCTCACCCTCGGCATACTCGATAAAATACTTCTCCCTGCAGACCATGAGAATATAAAGCGCCGCGAGAAGGGCGATGATTACGGAAGCATTAAGACGGACCTTTCCGAACTTCATTTTTTATACTGTATGTATAGATATTATTTAGGCACCCGCGAGAGTCTTCTTCTTGGGAGCTGCCTTCTTCTTGGGTTTCTCCTCCGTGGCGGTAGCGGCATCGACCGTAGGAGCGACGGCGGCGTCACCCTTGGGACCCTTGGGACCGGGAGGACCAGCGGGACCGGGAGGACCAGCGGGACCGGGAGGACCAGCGGGACCAGGCAGACCCGGACCACCGGAGCCACCACCTACGCCCTGGTCGACGATCTTGAGTAAGATATTGTATAAGGCGGTCTTGTCGAGACGGACGTGCTTAAGCTCGGCTTCGATTTCTTCACGGAGAGTGGTCATTTTTAATATATCTAAAGATAATAATTCCTTTAATTGTATGCTGTTCATTGGACCCACCTTACTTTCTGGGATAGGTCAACATGCACAAAAATATACGAAATTGTTTCCCGATTCGTCATATTACACGTATGGGAAAGAGGTTCCTGAATGTGAAAATGCTTTCATATTTCTTCTACCCATAAAGTCCTACGTGGAATATGCTGCGCGCCTGAAGGAAAGGGTGAAAAACCTGATATGTATGACTGTGTGTGAGACAGAGACGGTACACGAGGATTATGGGATGATCATGAATATATTTCCTAAAGTCGCCGTTCCAAGTGAATTTTGTAAACGCGTCCTCTCACGACAGTTTCCCGATAATGAGTTTTACGTGATTCACTGTCACATCCCAGCCCCGCCGAAACGTCCATATACATTTTACCACATAGGTAATATCATGGACCAACGAAAAAATTTTGGTAAGATCTTAGAAGCATTCGTTCGGTTAAACGAACCTAATACGAGACTATTGGTTAAAGCTACGTGTGGAAAGGACGTTGATGTACAACTTCCTAGAGTTGAAGTGATTAACGGGCTCATAAGTGATTACGATATGGACCAACTCCATCATAGAGCCGATTGTTACGTGGGATTTTCGAGTTCTGAGGGTGTTGGAATGGGTGCTGTAGAGGCTGCTATTCGAGATAAACCCGTGATCATCACAAACTATGGAGGGGCACCTGAATATATAAAAACACCGTATACGATTGACTGCGGACTTCAAGAGTTGAAGAATGACGACTTCTTGTTTAAGAAAGGGATGCAATGGGGGGATCCCAACTTTGATCAACTCTTGGAGTTCATGAGACATGCGTATTCGAATGATGTGCGACATATGGATCACGAGTACACGAGAAAAATGACGAGTAAAGACGCAATTTTACGAGAATTCGGATTCGATCCAACCCGTGATATACACGATGACACCGGTAAGAAGAGCCCCTGATGTGAGAGAACCCTTCTGGGCAATAAGAAGCATGTTAATATCGTCGATGAATGTAATACCCGTAGGCTTTTTGATAATGTCCGGAATCATCTTGGCGACCACGAGATAGACGATCATGGAGATAATGACTGGTTTTAATGTTTCCTGATCCAACATTTATATATAACAACAAAATAATACTAGACTAGACGTTGACCTTTTTACCGAGGACAATGTTCGCTTTGCTGATTGTGTGTTTTTTGCAATAACACCCATTCACCGCTTTAAACGTACACGGTTTTCCCTTGAGAGTAAGTGCTTTACATGTATTAGATGTTCGCTTAGCCTCTTGAACCTTTTTGGGAACCTCATCCAACACGATAAGTTGACGATCAGCTTTCCGCTTATCGTGTTGAGCGTAAGAATTTTTCATTTTTTGAAGACTCCCCGCCAGTCTTCGGACCCGGTCATCGACCACCTTAGTCCCGAGGATCTCCATAGCGCGTTGCATGTGGCAAGCCATTTTCAATGAATATGATTTTTTATATATTTAGTTTGACTTAAGTCCTTTTTAAACCTGTACCCGTGTAGCCGTGCGAACTGGTCCGAATGAACTGGGTCTACCACACGAATCGAAGGGTGAACCTGGTAAGTCGCGACAGACAGCTGGTCGTACCATTTTAGGAGGACCCATACGGATAAGTTCTGGACTTGGCATGGGTCCCATGTGTCTCGCGCGATCGATACCTCGTTTAATTTCCTCATTTCTTTCTTGCTCCTTTACCTTACGCGCGGCACCCTGTAATTTTTCCATAAATATCGGAGAGAACTTCATAGAGTCGGGACCCTTGTTGATGACACGAGGAGCAATCTTAGCATCCGATTTTTCAAAATTTTTCTTTGCGTCGTTTTCAACAATATTTTGAGATTCCATCACAGATGCGCGAACTTCATCCGACTCTATAGGAAAATTATTTTTTTCGATGTCAGGACTTTGAACATCCACCGCCGCTGCAGATTTTAAATAAACAACCTCGTCTTCCACATCTTCAACGACAGGTTCAGGTTCGTCAACCTGGTTCTCTTTGAGATCCTTTATCTCACTTCGTAACTCCTCTAGTTCCGACGCAACTTCGGATTTCTTCATTTCTTTTATTTCGTCGCGTAACTCTTCAACTTCACGCGTGCCTTGATTCATCATCATTGTGGCTATGACCGCGACTATGAGGACTATCAGAATAATAATCAAAATAGTTTCTGTCTTCATCCTGTTACATTATGTATAGATTTAAATCGGAGTTGGTATGAAACTGTTTCTGATTTTGTTGACATAGTAGACGTATCCTATGAGTAGTATACAGAATGCCCCTAGGATATAGTTGAACGAAAATTTCTTGCGATTTGTGACCTCAATGATTTTCTCAGCTTCTTCCTTGTCCGGTAACCGCTTGACGCTTTGGTGTAATTTCTCGATCTTGTTGATGAGCGCGTAGAGAGCTTCTAGGATTTGGGCTTCTCGGTTGATGGGTTTCTCTTCCACATCAATAGATGTCACCTCGAGTACCATGTACCATTTGGAATCTGTCTGAAGTGCATGGTATCCACCATCATCCTGGTGTTCGTATAAACTAAAGTGTAGCTTTTGGATAGAGATTGGGTTAAAGTAGTTTGTCTTACGCTTGAAAGATTTCCATTGCTTATCACGAATCACGGTTTGTGCTCCATAATCATAATGACGTTCTAGCGGTATACGAGCCAAAATCTGACCATGCCTTTCGTCGAGCATTTGTGCCTTCTGTGGAATATCTGGACACACAACGTCCACATATTTAGCAACAGTACTGGCTGTGGTATCGTTGACAGGATTTGATTCTCCCACCTGAGTTATGTAAAAGTCGACGAGCTTGAGTCCTATCACTTGAGAAATACTTTCGGCGTGCGTGTTAGATTCGAGTGAGAGATTGAACGTGAACTCACTGTTCGTTCCATCCACATAATCAGAATCGATCACGATGTATTGTGTTTTCTTGGGTACGTCTTGTAACGTGAGTACCATCCTATATTCGTTCTATAAAAAAATTGGACCTAAGTCACGAACGTATATTTCATTTCCAAGTCAAAATGGAACTCGAACATTGCATGCCGTGCCCTCCCGAGATCGACGCGAAAGCGGCCCTCTCGAAGCTTACCTTACTCGTAACTGAGTTTGCGAACCGTCGTGGTACTCCCTCTATCAGTCGCATTGATGTATTCAAAGAGGATATGGAAACGCTGGACGAAATTACCCGCGTATTTCGTCAGGTCGTCCGTGAAAACAGGAAACTTCAAGATGAAGTTGATGAGCTCAAGAAACAAGTAAAACCAAAAAAGGAAAAGCCCGTGAAGACCCGCTGCCCATTCATTACCGCGAAGGGGACTCAGTGTCGTAAGTTTTGTGTGGAAGGAATGGAAACGTGTAAGGTTCATTCTAAGCCCCTGAAGCCTCCCAAGCCCGCTAAAGCGCCTCGCGCGAAGAAGCAATGCTGTACAGGCATCAACATTCGAGGCAATCCCTGCAGGAACAAGTGTCTAGAAGGTAAGACGCATTGCGAGCGCCATGATCCAGACAACCCTCCAGTCGTGAAGAAGACGAAACGTAACAAAAAGAGGCAGCAGCAGATGCACAATCACGCACCTGGCGAGACTCCGAAGACGAAATGCCTTTTGTGTGAGACACACGGTGATATGTTTGATCCCAACATCGTTAATCCGGTGATGTGTGAAACGATTGGTCCATCTGGATACACACTAAGATCTAAATTGAAATCCCTATATCACACAACGGCGAGAGTTACGGCAAAGGATTAAAATCTCGATAAAAAGTAAATGTTAGGAGGTGTTGGAATGTTGTCATTCGTCATAGCCCTTGGCATTTACAATTTTACGAGACCCAGTATAAAGAAGGATGACCCAATCGAACCCAGAAACGAAATCATGAACCGTCCAGAACATTTCATGATGGGAAATAAGTATTCGCCCAAGTTTAATAAAAAATAATATACGCATATTTCAATATGCAGTCTACGATCTTAGTAGCTGTAGTAATAGTTGTACTTATCATTACGCTGATAAGTATAAGTAATGCACGAAAAGACCCTGACCTGATTGGTATTTCGGATTCTTTATCAGGCCGGGAAAAGAAAAAGGAGGTCCTCGCGGTTAAAAAATTAATGCATGAGCACGCCTCGAAAAAAGTTAAAGCGGCGGAAGAACGTGTTATAGAAAAGCTCGACAAAATTAAAGCGCATATGGAACTGAAAGAGAAAACAATACTCGAGGGTATGATCGAAAAAGGTGAAGAGATGAAAGTTGCGGAGGAGAAGATTGTGGCTGGAACCGAAACATTACAAAGATTGCAAGAGCAAGAGCCGGAACGTAAACTTCAATTGGAAAACCGAACACGAGTAAAAACCGAAGAAGCCGAAGAGGCGCGTAGAACCGCTGAACAAGTTACAACGACAGCTGAAAAAACCGCCATGGATGCAAAACAGCGATTAGCAGAGGTCAGAGCCGCGGCGCTCAGAAAACTACAAGAAAAGCGAGCCGAGCAAAAGAGACTCCAAGAAAAGGCTGAAGCTGAAAAGGCGGAAGCAGCGCGTGAAGCTGTTCGAGCAAGACAAAAAGAGCGTGAAGCTTTGTTACTCGCACAACAAAAGGCTCAAGCTGACGCAGCCTTAGCGCAAAAACAATTACAAGAA
>MDSZ01185048.1_pt1 | contig 10614 bp, 13 predicted proteins | sample 811201 | NCBI WGS metagenome assembly MDSZ01 (sample SAMN05326647, study PRJNA326480) | marine metagenome | isolation source: seawater | place: Indian Ocean: North | collected 2010
TGATGTTTCAATACCAATATCCATTTGACTCCATAGTGCCTTTTCATTTATATTTTCTTTTTTACCTGTAGACAAATCATCAATAATTGTAACTTCATGACCTTCATCAATTAATCTATCTACAAGATTACTACCTATAAAACCCGCTCCACCTGTTACTAAACATTTCATTATCTTTTCCTTATTTTATTCCCAACCGAACCAACTATCTAACGGTATCTGACTTAAATTTTTATTTGAACTACCTTTAAACGGTCTCCAATTTTTATAAACTCCAACTTTCTGTGCATCACTCAAAACAGCTGCCCACCAAGATAAAGTTCCATGTTCAAATAATATGTTGTTAAAGCTTCTAATAAAATTAAAATCATCTGAAATTGTTCTTTTCTGAACATTTGGTTCAAATTTATCAAGTCCATCAATCATCTCATTTATAAATTTAACAGAATCTTCGATAGGAACACTATCTGCAGGCGCTACTGGGTGATGAAAGTTTTGATTCATAGAACTTAATTCATCAGCAGTAACTCTTTTCCATTCTGGAAAATCTGTAACTATATGCAATTTATCAAAATTAAATCTTGATATAGCATTTATATAATTTTCTATTCTCGGTTTTGTATAAAATTCATTTTTCATAAACAATCTATCACCGGTTCTAAAATGTAAAACTAAATCATTGTCATTTCTTTTATCAATTTTAGGAAACCAAGATTTTATAACATCTATATTATCATAGTAAAATCTATAATCTTCAAAATATCCTTCTAAATAAAAATCACCTGTTTTCCAATTTGAATCAAAATATGTTTGATAGTTATCATCATTTACCTGAATAAATTGACCATAATGTTTTTCCAATAATTCTCTTCCTGTTTCTATATTAGTAACACCAACAGCCTTCAAACTATCAACAGCATAATAATTAGAAGTATATGGTTTACATACTAAATCTTGATTATGATATTGAGCTAACAATCTACCAGCTATATACTGAAACATATTATTCCCAAAACCATTTGTTAAATGAACTACAACCACATTCTACTCCTTCAAACTCTCTAAATTACTTTTAATACTTTCATAATATTCATCAACCCATTCTTGTTTACCAACAGTATCAGCTTGATGTATAACCCAACTTAATTTATTACCAGGAACATCGGAAAGAGCTTTTTCTATAATATTATTGGTTAATCCATGTTTATCTAATATACTTTTTATATAAGGTAATCTTGGAATTGTTATTAACCCCTCAATATATTGATTATGTAAATTTTCATCTACATCAAACAAATGAAAATACTCTTCTTTAATAAAAAATACATCTTGATAAGCACATAATAACTTATACCCTTTAGATTCAAATACCTCATTCATAACAGATAAACTCTGTTGAATATTATTTGATGATAACTCACTTGATACTCTTGGATGATTTGGTTCTAAAACTTGACCACCCTCAATACACACCACCTTTGGTAAATTTATTTTAAATGTTTCAAAAATATCCAAATCAAGACCATCTATATCAATAGAACAAAAATCTATATTTTCTTCTAAACATTGTTCAAATATATCATCAATCAAATTTTCTTTAGTATCCAAAAAGCTCTTAACACAAACAACTCTATCAGTATCTTTATAATTATTCTCTAAATCTTTGAATCTATCATCATCAGGTTCAATCAATAATCCCCTCCAACCATTATCAAATAATTTTTTTGTATTTGATAAATAAACTCCATCCCAAGCACCAAATTCAACAAATACACCATCTGTAATTTTAAGTCTTGAAAATATTTCCTCAATTAAATAATCATTAGTATTATAGATATATTTCTTTCTATGGTTCTGAACTTTACTATGCCATTTTTCGTGATAAGCAACTAAATCTAATAAATTCTCTTTCATTTTCTTTCCTCATACTCATACCCAAAACAATCAATATCTGATGAACAACGTTGTCTAACTATTTCAACTAATTCATCATCATAATGTAATGAATAATGTTTTTTTTCAGGTTTAGGTTTTCCCTCATAATACCCTACATAATTAAGATGTGGTAATTCTAACTCTGGTATACCATTTTTGTTACAAATATATTTAAATTCTTCATTAATGTTCTCATACTTAGCAATATAATCTACAATTATATTACCATTTAAATCTACTATATGGTCTTTCTGATTCCACAAATGCCATCTATCATGTTGATAACCTTGAGTATTCATAGTGTAAACTTTTTCCATCTGCATTACAAAATCTCTAAATGAAATAGTTCCATCTTCACCATCCCATCCACGAGATTTCCAACCTTTAGACGGGTAAGTATCTTCTCTCCTCGTTAACCAATTCCAATTTGATACATATCTATCCCATGGATTTCTTACAAAAGCAAAAGTAAATAAACTATTCCATCGTTCTTCCCCAAGACCTTGTTTTATAAATTGTGAAATTGATATATTAAAATTATACATTCTGTCATCTTTATATATGTTCTGATAAAGAGGACAATGTTCTGTTAAAATTACATCTTTATGATTATCAAATGCTTTTAACATACTTGTTAATCCTGTTTTTGGTACTGCTATAAATACAGATTTTAAATTATCCATCATTCCTCTCAAATAATAAATCACCCGATGTTCCATAATCAGAATAAGCCTCAACTACACCAAACCCCTTTTCTGATAAATAACGAATTGTTTCATCCCTACTCATACCATCTTCATATCCAGTTTCACCATATTCAACCCATATGTATTTAATATTTTTTATGTCATTACCCATACCATCAAATACATCTTTCTCTGCACCTTGAACATCAATCCAACAAAAATCTATTTGACCAATATTATTTTCTTTATACCAGTTATCAAATCTTTGAGTTTTAACAGTAATTGTTTCACTCAAAACATTACCATAACCCTTTTTTAATGATGATGAACCTGAATTGTTTAATTTTTTATCAACATAATCTTCTTCACTAATCCAATCATATTTTTCTAAAACTCCATCATTGATTTGATCACTATAACTCTGATAAAACTCAGCTTCTCCATCTTCATATGAAAGTGCTATCTCAAATAATTTAATTCTGTCATCATTAATATGTTTTTTATGAATCTCAATATTTCTTGGATCTGGTTCAAAACAATATAATTTAATATCTTTAAATGTTTCACCAAATCTAACAGAATCTTCTCCATAATGAGAACCAATCTCAATAACAACAGGATTATCTTTTTCAAGTAAATCTTTTATATTTTTAAATTTACTACTATAGTGTTTCATTATACTTTTCATCCTGTAACCACCTTTATATCTTCAATCATTCTAACTAACTCTTTAGCTCTATGATTCCATGTCCAATTGTTATGAAAAAAGTCTACTGCATTTGAAGTAACTCTTTTTAACTCATCTGGATTCTCTTTATAAAATATCAACTTATCTACAAAATCAGATAAATCATCTTTAAACTCTACACAATTTTCACCATCCTTTAAAAGAAATTTATATGATTCAGGTATTTTCTGACAAAACAATAAAGTACCCGAACCAAGTACTTCATAAAATCTTGGTGTTACATCACCAAAAGCAGCTAATGTAGCAATCCACATTTTTGAACGATTAATTGTAGTTGCATATTCTTCATAACTATCAATAAAAGCTGTGGATGCATCATCACTCGATTTCCAAAAAACATTAACATCATCTAACTCTGTTAATATCTTTCCTATTGAGGGTCGTAAATTTTCTACTTGAAAAGAATCAGTTGGATACATTATACTTTGATGTAAAGCCCCACTAAATCCTATATCATATTGTTTAGGATATTGATCTCTTGGGTGAAAATTTTCTTGGTCAAATCCAAATGGAAATAAAACTGATTTAACACCAGTTGCTTCCTCATAATCATAATATGTTGGTATTGGTGTAACTATTAAATCAATATCATTAACTCTACAAAAATCTAATTTTCTATCTAATTCATTCTGTGGTTTAAATATATAACAAACTGTTGGAACATTTAGATTTTTAATTTTTCCAAAGTTTTTAATTTTTTCAAACCAACCTAAACCAAAAATAATAGCTTCAGGTTCAAATGGTATATCATTGATATCTGTAACATCCCCCCTGTGAACATAAACATCATTAAAGGTTTTTAATTGATTGAATACACCATCATAATATTTATATTTTTCAGTTAAAGGTGTATTTACTACTGGGTCTATAAAAAGTATTCTCATCTATTATCTCTCATTATCCTTTACTCCAGGTGCATAATCCTGAAGGTTTCTAAATTTATCTTGTTGGTGAATACCATCATTAACAGTATTAAAATTATATATACCATTCTGATGTATATAAGCAAATAAAGTTATAATCTCATTATCACCCCATCTGTATTTGTATACACCACCACTTTCATTAACAGCTTTTATCCATTTCTTCCATAATTCAGTTTCAAACATTTTTGTTTTAATTACATAGGTATCACTCCAATTCAAGAGATGATAATTATATTCTGCGTTTGAATCTGATAATAAATTATTCAAGGATGGTGTCTTTGGAACTATATTGTTATCTTCTATAAACTTTTTTGTAAATTCCCATAAACCAACTCTTGTATCTAAATGACCTTGATGTGGTCCACCATCCTTTAGTCTCTGATTAACTGAATAAGCTCCCATATCTAAATCCATACCTTCCATAACTTCAAAGGGATTATAAGGAACTTCATTTGAATAACCAGCCTCATCATCATGTGTCATTATATAATCATATTCGTGTAAATGTGTATTCTCATACCCATACATATTACTTGTAAAATTACACATATGTAAATAACCTTTTCTATTAATCGTAAACTGACCACTATTTACATACCATAAATCTCTTCTATTATAATACAACTCATTTTGTGGTATCCAATCAGGAGTTTTATATGGAACTGAAATAAAATGAACATTTTGACTTGTTACTTCTCTTATGCTATTTCTAAAATTTTCATCATCATATATATCATCAAAGTAATGAACATATACTGGATAATCATATTTATAATTAAAATTATCCCACAAAGATTTTACACAATGTGGTATACATTGATTTCTTGATGATAATATTACTATACAAGCGTTTAACATATAACCATTCCTTTTAATTTGTATATATAAATATATATAAGTTTATGAAACATCATTTTTTATTTAATTAATTCGATTAATTTTTGAATTTTTATTCCATCTTCGATTGTAGCCAAATTTTCTAACTGACCATACTTGACATAATTTATAAATTCACTCAATTCTTTCTGAAGAGCATTTTCTCTTTTTATAAATAAACTCTTTTTATTATAAGATGAATTGTCTACCGATGTATATTTGTCTACACTTGGATTCATTAAATCAACCTCATAATATGCTTTATCAGTAAGTAATCTAACCATCCTTTCTCTAAATGGTGATAACCAACTAGCAGTTAAACTTGAAACCACACCATCAACTGTTTTTATGTAAGCTTGAACATAATCTTCATAAGAACCATTAATTGTTTTACTTACAGAATTAAATGAGTGTATTTCTTGTTTAGTTATGAATCTTACTAAATCAATATCATGAACTAATAAGTCTAAAGAAACACCAACATCATTTATTCTATGTGGATAAGGACTTACTCTTTTTATATCACAAGATATTATTGTATCATCCTTTATATCATCAAGTAAAGTTCGAATAGCTGGATTAAATCGTTCAATATGACCTACAGCAATTTTACCTTTACTACCTAAATTAAACATACTCAATTCCATAGCTTCTGATAATGTTTTAGTTAGTGGTTTTTCAATAAAAATATCTAAACCCATACCCAAACAAGTAGTTGCTACCTCACTATGAAATGTTGTTGGAACTGATATAACTGCGCAATCTATACCATCCTCATTGACATTCATTGTATGTAAATCTGCGTATACTTTACAATCCACTTTTTCTGTTACTGATTCATCTACATCAACAGCTACTAAATCAACATCCATATCTTTCAAGATATTATAGTGATTCATCCCCATCATACCTAAACCAACAATAGCTATTTTCATTTCATTTCCCTTATCTTTTTAGCTACAGATTCAGCTACAGGGCAATCACCAGTAATTTCCATTTTTTTATAAATAGGTTGATCATAAACGACATTAGGATAATGACCTTGTTCAGGTCCTCGTAATCCTAATTCAGCTTTAACACCTGTCATATGTAATTTCATTTGTTCTAGAGCCATTAAACACAATGGTTCTGCTAACCTAAAATTAAACCCAATATAATCATGATGATATTTTCCAGTTTGTCCCTGATCTGTAATCGCTCTTATCTTATCTGAATCTAATTTTGAATGATGTGGTATTGTAATCATACCACCTTCAAATGTTGAAATATTTTTTGTTTTATAAAATGAAAATGTTCCAGCATCACCGAATGTTCCCAACATCTGACCATCGTATTCAGCGCCAAATGCTTGAGCAGTATCTTCTATGACAACCAAATTATGATGATTGGCTATATCCATAATATAATCCATTTTACAAGCTCTACCATATAAATGAACTGGAATAATAGCTTTAGTTTTTTCCGTAATCGCTTGTTCTATTTTGTGAACATTTATTAAATAGTCATCTTCATTAATATCTACAAACACAGGTTTACCACCAGCAATTATAATCGCATTTGTTGTAGCTATAAATGTAAATGGTGTAGTAATAACTTCATCACCAGGTTTTAAATCTAATGACCACAACGGTGCTATTAAAGCTGATGTTCCATTATTAACTGCTATTACATCTTTTTGGTTAAATGTTTCTTTACAATAATCTTCAAATAAATTTCTAACTGCTACCGGCATTATTCTCTCCCCTTTAAAAATTTATGAGCTTCATCAATGAATCTCTTTGCATAATATTCTTGTGTATACTTACTACTCCACTCTAACCCTTTTTTTGTGGCTAATTTTAAATCGTTTTCATTTTTAATATACCATATTAGTTTTTCCATAATTTCATCATCACTCATACTCATATCTATTTCAATAACAAATTTTCTAAATTCATCTTCTTCTTGTTTATGTGGGATATCAGCTGCTATAGCAGTATTACACATTGGTATTTCTATATATTTACCAAATCTTGACTTTGGAACACCACTACAAGTTATACATATTTTAGCCCTGTTTATAACTTTAGCAAAGTCAATCAAATATTTGTTAGTGTAAGCATCATTATGAACATAACCTGGATGTGGGTGTTTATAAACATTATAACCCATTGTTGATAATTTCTGTAATATACCAACCATCCTATCTCTCAATGGATAATGATTTCCTAACTTTGTTTGCGCGTGTGTTGCTCCAGCAATCAAAAAATCAATATCTTTTTCTTGACCATAATCTTTAAAAACTTCCTTCTCTGCACAATGTGGGATATGAACACATTTAACTTTATCACCATAATGTTTTTGATAATCACTCATGGGTCCATGTAAATCATCTGAATGATGAAACACAACAAACTCAGCACCACTTTCATCTATTTCTTTTGTTGTCCATTCCCAATCATATGATTCATTATATCTTAAACATACAGGAATATCTACATCTTTAATACCTTTCATTTCTAGTGGTTTATAAGTAACGATTAAATCTGGTTTCTCACCATCCACCTTTTCTATATTTTCCTTAACTGAAAGACTGTTATCCCAATATTCCCAATCATTACCCCAGTAGGTCAAATCTACTAATTTACCAACAGCTTCCATACCGTGAAATCTAACTCTTGACATTTTATTCAAATAACCATTCGGACCTTTATAAGGAACTAAAAATAAAATATGCATTATAAATACTCCTTTTTTAATTTTTCATATAAACAATCAGGATGAAACTGACCATCTTTATCAATATTATTTCTTCTCCAAACCTCATTCCATAAATGTATAGCAGGTCTGTTTGGTATATCTGTAAAATCGTAATTTGGATCTACAGCAAATTGAGCTTCATACCAATTTATAGAACAGAATGTTTCTACTGGTAAAACATAATCTTGTAAATTAAATTGATTGACAGCCTCCTCAACTAATAAAGGACCTATCTGACCCCATATAATATTATTTAAATCCTTTTCCATACATTTACTATAACAATAAGCTGCCACCTCATCATATTGTTTTGTTTTAATAACACACGAAGCTACTTTTGATTTACCATTATCAATTTCAGATGCGAATACATAATCATCATCAAAGAAATCCCATTCATTCAAACAAACTACATCAGAATCAACCCAATATCCACCATTATCGTGTAATAATTTATACCTAAATACATTAGAAAAAGCAGAAACACTACCTCTCCCATCACCATGTTTATAAGTAAAAATTGATTCTTTTGGTAAAATATCATTACCATTTTTTACTTGCGTTCCATTTGGTAAATTTGTAATATCATCATAAGCATATAAATGATATTCATAACCATTTTTTATAAATGAAGCAATAGATAATTTCTCTAATGTTGAAAGTCTATTACCTACCCATAACCCTTGTACTATTTTTTTCATATTGTAGAATAAAAATTATTTTGTTGTTCTTGTTTATCTATTTTTTTATGGTGATATAAACTTAACTCTTCATATGGTGGTAAATGAGAAAAAGATTCGTGCCCATCGATTCTTTCGTGAACAGGTTTAATCCATTTAATGTGTTCAGCATTTCTATAAACTCTAGCTTGATAATCTGGATAATTCACCCAACCTTTTTCATTCACTTGCCAACCCCATTTATTAATATGTTCTTGTGTTAACCCATCTACTGTGTTTACTCTAGGTACCCAAATTAAATCTACATCATTAATCTCTATAACTTTTTTAAGTTGATTCATTAAAGCGTCATGTGGTTTTTCATCAGCATCTATATTAAAAATATAATCACCAGAACACATTGATGTAAGATAATTCTTTTGAGAAGCGAAATCTTTATTTAGAGCTCTTTGTTCTATTTTAATATCTATATTATGACCATATTGTTGATTCCAACTTCTAAATACTTCTTGAGTTTCATCATTAGAAAAATCATCAAGAATACAAATTTCATCTTTTGGATCCATATGATGAATTAAAAATCCTAATAGCTCATTAATTTCTTCAGTTTCGTTGTGTGTTGTAATCGCATAACTAAGCTTCATAATCCAGCTGCCTCATTTATAACCTCTTGTCTAATATCATCAGTATAATCATTTCCAGGAAAACCATAATCAATCAATTGTGGTGATGATATTCTTGAGAATGAATATGATCTAAAACAAAGGTGTGGATCACCACACACACCTCTTAACACATTTCTTAATGTTCCTTGATAATATGATTTTGATGGACTTGTTTTAACTCTAAAAAATGGTTTATCTCTTTTATTAATTTCAATCAATTGTTTTATTGTTCCCAACTTTCTAATTGGAAGCATCTGCCATAATCTCTCTACTTGAGCAGTATCTAAATAATTTAAATTAACACCCCATAATTTATTTTCATATACTGGTGTAACAACTAATACCAAAGGTCTTGGATCTACTTGTCTAGCTTGATTTTTTGAGGTGTAATAAAATCTAAATATATCACCAGATACAGCTTGTCTTATAGAAACACTTGATGTTCCCAATATATCATTTAAATGAATTTGAGTAAAAATTCTTGGTTGTTGTTGTGGCATTTACTAACCTCTACCAAATAAATGTGATATAGATTCACCATCCTTATCAGTAATTATTCCCATATCAAAACAAGCACCAAGAAAATCTGATGATGGGTATGTCGAAGCATTATCAACATCTAATTTAGTTTCATAAAACTCACCATCTTTTCCAGGAACTGCATAGTTCTTTTGTTCTTCTTTTGGAATATCGATTACTTTAGCAAATTTCCAAAACCATTGTTTTTCATTACCTTCAGGATAAATCATTCCCATATCACCCATATTAAGAAAAACAGGAAACCATACTAAACCTGTTTCTTCATCACATTGTTGTAATGATTGAACTATTTTTGGATTCTGTGACATAACTTGTTTTAATTGTTCAGAATCTTTTTTATAATATGTTGTCGTCATAAAACCTGTACTCAAACATAAAAAATAATCTTCTGTTATAGGTTCTGTATAAACCCTATAACAATTCTTACTACCATCGATAGGACTGGTAATTTTTTCTTCTTTAAACTTGGGCATTTGTTGATTCATTTGTTTCCTTCTTTTTTAATTTTGGTATTGTCAATTTTGGTAATTTAATTGGAACTTCTTCTGCGAATTTAGGTAAATATTTATCCAACATTTTTTCAAAGTCATTCTTCATCGCTTCAAAAGAAAACTTTTCTCTGTTCTTGATTCCTTCTCTTTTAGCTTTTTTCTCATACTTACCAATATTTGTGTAAACATCTTTTAAAAGATTACTAGCAACTTGGTAATTTACAGTAAACCATTTTGAATCTTTTAAAATAACTTTATCCCATGCAGCTGATTCATGAACATCAGTAAGTTGACCAGGTAATAATGTTGATAAATTTTTATCAAGGAA
>MDSZ01080355.1_pt1 | contig 10613 bp, 12 predicted proteins | sample 811201 | NCBI WGS metagenome assembly MDSZ01 (sample SAMN05326647, study PRJNA326480) | marine metagenome | isolation source: seawater | place: Indian Ocean: North | collected 2010
CGTATTAACAACATAAATATCTTTAAACGACTGATGCCGCGTTCTGGTAATAACGTCCTCGCCCTCGCCCCGCGCCGGAACCAGCTGCCGTATGCGAAAGAGTTAAACGGTGGTGATATTAAAAAAATGACACGTAAACGCAATAAAAAGTCACGCTCTAAGAAACCAAAGAAAAGAAAAACAACTCGTTCCAATGTTGTAAAAAAAAGACGTACCATAAAAAGACGTTAAGAACTAATTGATGTATTGAGTTAGATGGATTTAAATGAAATATGTTAACTATTCGATATATCCGATATAAGGTAGATTTCTATATTTACCGGCGGAATCCATTCCATATCCAACAACAAACTTATTCGGACAATTGAAAACATAGTAGTCAATATCTACATTTTTTTCACGACGTTCTTCTTTGTTCAACAAACAACATACTTTAAGTGATTTAGGAAATCGACCCTTCATAATATCAACAATTTCAAATATTGTATTCCCAGTATCAACAATATCATCCACAATAATTACATTTTTCCCTTGAATGTTAGTTTTAAGATCAAGATCAATACGAACAATCCCCGATGAAATTTCATCATCACCATATGAACTTGTCATTATAAATTCTACTTTTACATTATCATGAAGACATCTTACAAGATCAGATGTAAATATAAATCCACCTTTCAATAAACAAACAATAATAATTTCTTCACCATTATAATCTTTAATAATTTTTCTTGATAATCTTTGAATGTTTTCTTGAATAGTTAATTCGTCATATAATAATTTCATCATAGTACTATACTTCTAATTATAGTGTTGACATTAAGTTAGTTATAAATTTAAATTATAACAAAGTATTTGAATTTATAATTTGTTATAAGGAAATGACTCTTCGTACAGGAGTCGAACCTGTGACCCCACGATTAACAGTCGTGTGCTCTAACCAACTGAGCTAACGAAGAAAATCCACATTGTAAATGATGCGGAAGGTCTTACTGGGACTTGAACCCAGATTGATGGATTCAAAGTCCATAGTGATTACCATTACACTATAAGACCGGGTCGGACGGGGAATCGAACCCCGGCCATCTGGTCCCAAACCAGACATCATACCACTAGACTATCCAACCACGTTCCCGCACCGGGAATTGAACCCGGGCCTCTCGGGTGAAAGCCGAGTATCCTAACCATTAGACAATGCGGGATTCAATGCAAGGAGTGGGGTTCGAACCCACGCAGTAAAAACTAGATGATCTTAAGTCATCCCCCTTGGACCACTCGGGCATCCTTGCTACATTATTTGTCTTCAACATACCTGTAACAAACAAAACACCGCAAGCAAAGGAAAATAAGTAGTAGCATCTGTTTACCTAACCCAGCCTCCCAACATAATTATGTATTATATATTATAACATATTCTTACCTTTAGATTTTGAATTTATTGAAAGCCAAACTCTAACCCAATGTCAAACAGGAAACACAATAATTATTTAAATAACATTTGCTGTAGGTTTCCTTGACACTATATATACGCCAGTATCTTTATATCATTTAAAGTCTCAATTAATATATGTATGATGTGTATTACGAATCATTAGAAAACTTGTCTACAAATTCATCATATGTTAATATAGGTATCCCTTTTTCAATTGCTTTTTTTACTTTTGTTGTACTCGAATCACGATCACGTTTTATAACATATTTTGTGTGAGAATTAATTGCTCCATAATTTATTTCTAAATTTAACATTTTTAATATATCATTAAAATCAGAAAATGTATTTCTTAGACCGGTTAAAACTACATTTCCATAAACACCTGGTTGGTTAGATTGATCTGTTATATTCACATGGCAGTTTGCATATGATTTATATAAATCATCTGTCCGCGGTATTTTATAATCTGTTTTCGTTTCGGTATGAATTCGAAGAGACAAAATCCAGTTATTAAACACAATAACCTTATCTAAAAATAGGTTTGCAGATTTATCACTTATACCATGACAATTTCTTATAATACTCTGGTATTTGTCTCTATTACCATTTAAAAACGAATTATTCCACATGTTTAGAAATAATTCTCGATCTTTTCTTCCCAAATCTTTTAAAATTGCATGGAACTTTCTCATACCCAGATTCCTATCGAAAATTTGTGATCCATACATATATTCAACTAACCCCCCTTTTGGTAACTTTGTTTTTAATGAATTATGTATTAAATTATATTTTTTATCACCAATTTTTGGATACGAAATCCATTGATCATGGGATAATAACAATATATCACGAATGCATGATATAGAATCATCTTGAAAAATATTTTTTAAAATACCAATACCGATCGTATCAATATCCAGACTTTTCATAAATATAAGACTCTTTTTCAATAATACTTCTTTTGTCTCTTTTAATAAAATAATATCGACATCATTTTCACTCCATATATAGTCTCCAACAACAGTTTTATCTGGAAGCATGCCAATTCCATTTGTACTTGTGTTAACTATATCAAAAACATATGGAATTACTCCTCCTGATAATCCAACTTTTATTATACTACCGGGACCAATCTTATTTTCAAAAATATATTTTGCATTGAATCCGGTAACATAATTAATTTTTGAACCATCACAATTTGTCTCTTTAATATGAATTTTAGGTTTCAAATATTTGTCCTTTGATGCAGACCATATAACATCAATAACCTCTGTTTGTTTTATTTCAACAATTTCTGGATTTTTATATGCAAATGCCCACTTCGGGTTTTCTCTCTTTTCAACGTCATACATTTCTGGATATACATTTTTAGATTCAGATATTATAATACCATCAATCATATAATCATAGTTATCCTTCAGATGTTTTAAACAAGGGTTTAGGTCATGAAACCAATTGGGTGTATTATATTCTTTATAGTACGGTAATTTTACATTCAATAATTTCATATATTGAAACTGTCCTTCACAAGAAAGCATTGACGGATAATATAGATTATATGAAATGAAATCGATATCCATATACCTATTTCTCTCATTTGTAGTTTCATAATCAATATAATTTTGATTTACAATACCCGCAACAATATTGCGACTGTTTGCACATTCATTTGAATAATATTTATTAAATGTTGATTTTTTCATTATTAATTCACCTCTTATTAGAAGTTCTTGTGTATAACATATTGCAGGTAATTCTAAATAAGGTAATAAATACGAAATATCACGCCCAATTATACCATTACCTCTCGTATATAATTTTGGATTATTGATTCCATATGTTTTTGTATCAAAAAGTCCACTTATTCCATCCATCTTAGCACTAACAATAACATTGTTTCCACCACCATATTTATCCATCCAATTTGTAATTTGTTTATCATCTTTTATTTTATTCATCGAACCCATAAATATAGGTAATACAAGCTTAGACTTATCATATTTGCCTGGAACTTCTTCTCCTACTTTTTTAAAAAATGAATGATTCGGATTTCTCTCTTTCATTAAATCATATAAAAAATCATACTCTGCATCAGATAAAGGAGAATCACCATTATTATGGTATAATTCGTTTGACTTAATAATAATTTGCATAATATCATCATCACTGTAATTATCAAATAAAGAACTTGTTAATTTTTCTGCATTAGATAATTCATGACAAATAAGATCAAATAAACTCATTAATCATACTATATTAAAATGTTTAATATTTTATCTATAAACTTATAACGACGAAAATATTTTTTCCATCATTTTATTATATTTTTCATCATCATTTTGTAGAGTATATATATTTAAAAATTGATCCATTTTCTTGTTTATTCTATTTTTCATATTGTTATCATCTCGGATAATATTTTTATCTGATGAGTTTTTTACAAAATCGATTATCCCGCCACCATCGCCTTTAAAGGTATTTGCATTCATATTATTTTCCGTCATTATAATAAGTATACAAATAATGTTGGATAGAATAGACCCAATACAATATCAAAATGTGAGATTGCAAAAAAGTCTTGGAAAATCTCCTGAGATGATATATGAAAACAATGATAAGGTAATATATAGAAAATTATCAAATAAGGAATACTATCTTATTTTAGAACAATTGAGTCCTAACAGCGATTTCGCTCTACCAGATCGTATGATTCAGGATTTAATACATGATAATAAATTCATACCTAAATTTATTCAGTCAAAAAATTATACATTACAAGATCTTACAGAAACAATCAATGATGGAAATGAAATGACCTTTATGGAAAAAATTAAAAAGAGAGAAGAAAAAAGAGAGAAGCGTAAAATGAATAAGAAAAGAAGGAAAATAATAAAACCAATCACAATGAAAAAAAAGAACAAATTAACAACACGACAAAAGCTATTAAAAAAAACAAAATCATCTCAAAAAACAAAAAAGAGAAAAAACAAGAAAAAATAAAAAATTAATCACGATGTATATATAGTTGCATATATCATGATTAACAGTAATATCTTTACACAAGATAATTTTTTCATATCACTAAAAGGCGTCTTCTTGTCTCTTCTTATTTTTTCAGCAAGTTTTCTTGCACCATATGTAGGATGTAATTTTCAAGAGAAATTAAAAACAGGGAAATTATTTAGATATTTTCTATTGTTTCTGGTGATATATTTCTCTGTAAATTTAGTAGATCCGTCAAGTAAAAAGAGAGAAAATCCCATATTCTCGGTAATCAAATCAATATTCGTATTAATTATCTTTATGTTATTGAATATGTTATCAAAAACAGTGTTATATTTAATATTAACTTTATTTGCATTATTAATTCTTACAAATAATTATTATTATTATTATCATGACATAGTTGTAGATAAGAAAAAATATAAATATGTCGAGGACATAATAATTGCAATTCAATATGGTCTTAGTTTTTCGATATTTATAATTTTACTTGTATCGTTTTTTACTAAAAAAAAGCTTACTGGATTTTCAAAATGCAATATTTAAATATTTATAATCAATGAGATAATGTAAACAAATATACCAAAAACTGCACCAAGACATATTGCTAAGAATGCAAATATTAATGAAAGAAGCAAGAAAATAATTGCTTTAAAAAACTTTATTAAACCAGACATAAATCCGGCACCTTCCATAGATATGAATGTATCAATCATCTTTTTAAAGTACTTGTAAACCGTCTTACATGCTTTATAAAATGCTTTGCCCAGCGGATATGCAGCATAAACTAAACCAAATATAATACTCCATTTTATTGGAATGTATATTAAAAAATAAAATAAATTTCTTAACAGACTTGTATCACTTGATTCATGCATAACTGACGCAACAATACGATCGGTCGAACTTAAAGATTGTTTATTTGTCATCGCGCTCGTTGGATCTAACAATGAATTCTCTTCAGAAGTTTGATTAGAGTTATTATTATTCTTTTCTGTATCACTTAAATTTTCATTCTCATTTGGCATTATAATAAATATAGTGATTTGTCAACTAATATATAAAAAGATATAATATTCTATTGTAATTATGCAACTTCCATATGAAGTATATTTACAAATAATTTCATTTATTGATTACCCCTATATTGTGTCATTGAAAAATATTATTTCAAAAAATGATAATATTTTTAAAAATGTAATTAATGAAAAATTGAATAAATATTCAGACTTGTTAAGCTCATCGTTAGATGATGTTAATGTAATGTTTTTTGATGTTGATCTATTAAATAAACTAAAATTTAAAAACTATATATTTCATCTTCTTGATAGTTATAATAAATCGTATCGTCATTCTTTTATTTGTCATTTGAACATGTTTAAAATATTCCTTGTTATAATGATTAATAATTTACATTTTATATGGATCGAAAAGAGAGAAAATACAAATGAATATTTTTTTATGAATTTTTATAGAAGATTATTAAAATCTGATTATTTCGAAAATAATAACATCATATTACCAGATCAAGATATGTTACCTTCGTCAGGTAAACTTAATGTGAATAATAATGATAAAGTATATAATATCATAAAAAATATTTTATGATGGTATTGTAAATGAAGTTAAATAAAAAATGTATGTACATTCTTGTACTACTAATAATCTTTATTTCATATGTCTTATGGGATGAGAGACATTCATTGTATAATTTAAGATATGGTTTGGTAAGAGAAGCATTGCAGAATTATGAAAACCCTATTTTAAAAGATGAAGCAAACAAATCAGATGCATTTTTAGATAAAATAAGAGACAAAACGGATACATTATATGGATCATTTTTAAAAACAGGACCAAAAACCAACGATGATTTCATGAACTCCGATTTATACTTCAATCCAGAAGTTTCACAAGATATAAAATACTTTAATAATGCGACCCATCTATTAATCGGATTAAAATTAAATGATGGAACATTAGTATAAATAAAAATATTCATTTATAGTACGATAGTTATGATATATGGAAAACTTTCCTGAAGATCTATTTTATAACATTTTAAGCTATTTATGTAGTAAAGATACGATAAAAATATGTAGGTTAAAGCCAAAAGATACACAATATGTAATAACATATCCGCAAAATATACTTTTTAAATATTGTGATAAAATGCAAAATGATTTATTGATAAATAGTTTTCCATATTTAAATAATATTATAACTCCATCGCGATATACGATTTTACACGTAGATATACAAAAACTTATTAAAAAATATAATTTTCATGATAAAATCTTTGATATACATACATCATTATATTCATCAAAAAATAAGTTTATTGTTATTTTTGCAAGTAACAACTCACAATTTATAATATATATTAAAAATTTCAATAAGTTATATTTATTATATGAAATGAATAAATCAAATATTATATTTTATATCATGTTTTGTAGAAATAATATACGACGTGATTATGGTGTACTGTTTAAAACAACTGAAAGTATAACACCATATGAGTTTGATAGAAGAATGTTTTATTTAAATTAATTTTTTCATTAGATATTCGCCATCGTAACATACAAAACCACAATCATATGGATCTTTATATGGTTCTGGTAAAATTTGTGAAATATCGTATGATAAACAAAATATATCTCTAAAAAATAATTTATACCAATATTTTCTTTTTAATTGGGCATTTGTTATAACTTGACCAAACATGGTATCTAACATACTATGTCCACCATTTAATGCAACAAGTTCATTTATAATTGAGTTTTTTCGTTTATATAATTCTTTTATTCTAAACAACTCTTCTTTACTTGCATTATTTTTCATTTTTTTATTGATAATATATCTAATTTCATTTCTTACATTTTTTAATTTTGTCAATATAGTCATTCGATAATTATCAATATTTTTCAAAAATGTAAATATGTTTACGTTATAAATTATATTATAGTCATTAATAATTCTTTTCGGTATTATAAATCGATTATTTTCTTTTATATTTTTCAACATTTTTTTCACTTCATTTACATTATTTTGAACACTTTCTATGAGTTTTTTTTCAATTTCTCTCTTTTCATTAATATACTCATTAAATTTTTCATTTTTCTTTTCCTGATATAATTTCTCATTGTTTATCTTTAACATTCTATGTGTTTTTTTCCATTCATTCATCGCATTCATTACACCATTCGAAGATAGAAGAGGGTTTTGGAATAGTAATATCTCGTAAGAGGTGAATTCTAAATATCCCTTTACTTTGTTATATTGAAATACCGATATGGTATGTGCTTCTGAACAAGCATCTAATTTTAAATAATTAACTAATGCTAACATAATAGAGACAAATGCATTAAGAAATGCTACACTCAAAAATACATATGGATATTCATCTTCACAAAATCCGGCAAGAACACTACAGATAGAGCTGACCATAATACATGGGAACATTAGTAAGTTTAACCTAAATTTACAATATTCACTTGCTTCATGAAATAAAAAAGAGTAATACTTGACATATGTTGTCAATACATCAACAGCACTACTATACCGATTAATAATGGATTGATCGTAATGAAGAGATATCTTTTTTTTTACATCTTCGTATGTAAGTTTTTTATATGGTTTTTTATGCTTGCCTGTAAACGAGTTTGTAGTATATACTTGAACACCGTCGCTTGCAATTGTATCTAAGAAGTCAAATTCATCATTTATAGATTTATTATCATTTACGCCATCTTCGGAGTCGTCTGTCTCACTATTTTCCTCCCAAATTGAATGATTTAGTCTTGGTATATCTGTTAATTTACAGTGTATATTATTATAAGTATTTGAACCTTCTAAAAATTCAATACTACTTTCATTACTTGACCTATCGTCTTTATCGTTATCGTTATCGTTATCTTGATCTTTGGTGTCACTGTCCATATTAATCCTTCTTGATTCTTCCATAATGACAGTATTATAAAAGACGAAGGTTTAATATAATATAATTAATTTAAAAATTAAGTTATAGTTATTTAAAGCAAAATATGAAATATTTGTTTTTATTTGATGTAGATGGTACGCTTACCATCCCTTGTGACAAAATCACAAACACAATGCTTACTAAACTTGAATATTTATCAAGTTCAAGAAATATCGACATTGGATTCGTTGGTGGATCTAATTTAGATAAACAAAAATATCAAATTGGTGAAGAAAACTTTCACTTATTCAAATGGAGGTTTAGTGAAAATGGATTAATTGCATTCAAAGATACCGAAATGATAAATGAATCATCATTTAAAGATTTTATGGGAGAACACCATTTTATGAAATTTATTAATATTGTGTTGAAAAATCTATCCAATGTAGAAATTCCTAAAAAGAGGGGCACATTCATTGAATTTCGCAATGGAATGTTAAACGTTACGCCAATTGGTCGAGCATGCAGCAGAGCAGAACGACGTGAATTTGAGGAATATGATAAACAAAATAATATTAGAAAAAAATTGATAGAAAACATCAAAAAAGATTGGAAAAATTATTGTTATTTTGATGATACAACTTTTCATGAATTAGAAAATATTAACTTTTCAATCGGAGGTCAAATTAGCTTTGATGTTTTCCCTAAAGGATGGGATAAAACCTATTGCTTGAAGTTTGTTGAAGACGAATATGATGAAATACATTTTTTTGGAGATAAAACTAACGAAGGTGGCAATGATTATGAAATATACAATGATTCGCGTGTCATTGGTCATCACGTAAATTCATATGTTGAGACAATGCATGAAATCGAGAATATTTTAAATAAAATTGAAACACGATAAAAATACTACATATTATGATTCATTATTTCTTAGCACGATTCTTCTTGTTTTATTTTTTCTTCTTGTCTTGCAACAAACTCTTCATAAGTGAAATCAGGAACAGATACGAATGTAGAATTTCTGGATACACTTGGAGGATAGTGTGCATTTTTCCCCTGGTTCGGTAAACAATTTTTCGTCATAAGACCTGATGATAAATATTCGCTCTGAGACATTGTATCTACCCTCTTTGTTATACCTGTTCCATCTAAATTTGTACGATTTTTATTACATGGGCATATTCCTGTTTCACTTGCTACTCGTCCTGTTTCTGATTTTGCAATTTGTTCCTTTTTTTGTTTTAAAAAAATATCATATCCATTTTCAGACATAGGTTGAACCCAATAGTGTGGATACCCTCTTTTCATCCACTTATTTCGTGTTGAAATACTTGCGCTATTATTTTTAACAGAAATACCTTGATTCCCGTTAACAGAACGAACAAATTCGTCACTGTTTGTATATTGACTTTTAACTATTTTTACAGGGTAATGACCTAACTTCTGTCCGTGTCCCCTTGGTGCATTACCCCTCATTGGTGTTTGATATTGATCTTTTCCTGATTTACTTTCAACACGTCTGGGATTATTTAAAGAAAACCCATCTTTAGAATATCGCGAACTTGATATTTTACCATACTTTGCAGCAGCTTTGCGTTTAAGAGCTACAATTGACATGTAATTACTTTTATATATAGACAATATAAAATTGATTTAGATATAAATCTTATATACATATAAGACTCATAATAAAATAACATCATACTTCATACTAAAGCATATCAATGCAAAAAGAAATGAATAACTCCGAATTTATCCAAGTAAATAATAAGAGAAGGAGTCCGAAAAATAAAAAGAAGTCGGGTGGAAAATATTTACCTCCTCATTTAAGGAAGAAAAATAAGGAAAATAAGAAAAAAGCCGAGATTCAAGACTTTAATTCTATCGCACAATTTCCGTCATTAACTAATAATACTTCGGATACTCCTATTGAAATGAATAATAATTGTAGTTTTATTGATTCTGTAAAAAAAGCAAAAGAACAAACTAAAGATGAACGAGAAGATTTACCATATGGATGGGTCAAACTAAAGAAGGACGGTACAGTTATTCATTCAATGACGCCAGAAGAAATTAAAGAAAGAGACGAACAACATGAATATGAAAGAAGACATCTTATTTTCGAGAAAATGAGAGAAAGTTATAATTACTATCGAAAGATACGTCATGAAGATGAAATTTATGGATATTTTAGTGATAAAACAGAAAATTCTGAATATTCAAATGATAATGATGATTATAACGATGATGACA
>MDSZ01103547.1_pt1 | contig 10613 bp, 4 predicted proteins | sample 811201 | NCBI WGS metagenome assembly MDSZ01 (sample SAMN05326647, study PRJNA326480) | marine metagenome | isolation source: seawater | place: Indian Ocean: North | collected 2010
ATTAATAATCATATTGTACTATAATTGTCATATCCGAAAGTTTTGATTTTTTAATTGGTGTTGGAAATGTTGCAACCATAAGTAATTCTTGATGTTCATTATATAAACCAATTTTTGATATATATGGTGTAAATTCTTTATGTTTGAATTTCTTATCAATAATAGTATCATCCATCTCTCTCCATTCAGCTATCCTATATTGATCTCTGTTCTTTTTAAATCTATGTTCAGGGTAAGGTATGTCATTTATATCCCAGTAAACATAATCAGGAACACTTGCAGAACGTAAACTAGATGAAGATACTAATATAGTTTTATTAGTTGTCCAATTATATTCTGATCTTTTTATTTTACAATAATATTGTTTGGTAAAAATTGTATCAGTTGAATTAAATTCAATACTTGAAGAATAAATACTACTCGAAAAATACTTTTCCTCCGGTTCCATAGAAGAGGTAAAAAATGATCCTGTTTCTGTAATCACAACTAAACCATCTTCATAAAATATATTACCAATATAATTTTCAGAAGAAGATATTGGAGTATCTGAACTCTGTGAAACAATTGAGCCAGAAGTGTTTATAGCAGGATTAGTTGTAGAATAATTTGATCCCGTTTGTCTTATAAGTGATTCTGATAGATATAAATTACCTTGACCATCATCTAAAACTTTTGCAGTTCTAGATCCACTAAATGATCCAGTCAGGTTAAATTCCATAGTAAAAGAGCCACTCTCTATACCACTGCCATATAAACTGGAAGAAATATTAATTAATATACCATTAGAACCAAATCTATTTCTATGCTGTTCTAAACCATCTCGTGGATAAACATAAGATTCATAATTTTGATTTCGCCAGTTGCCATAAAATTGACCTGCAGAAGAAGAAGGTTCATATGAAGTATCATATAATAAATGGTATAATGAATTATAATAACTCTGTGAAGTTTCGTTATTGGAAGCTGAGTCGTAGTGTATAATCTGAATATCACTATGATCGTCTGAAACTTTTATTGTACTATGTACAATTGATGTATGAAGAGTTATATCTCCTGGACCAAAAGCTTTCATAAGCTCCTCCTATAATTATAGTGAAGACCTATCCAGCAGATTCCATTTTTGTCAATATGTGTAATTCCTTATTACTATGCTTTTGTTGAGCTGTATTTAATTTAGCTACAGCCAGTAAGTTAAAATTCTCATCATACAAACCAAGACCAGTCACATAAACTGTTGGATTACCAATCACCCAATCGTGATAATCGTGGAATTGTGAACCAGAAATAATCATTGTATCGTTTGATGTCATATTGTATTCATTATGATTTAATCTACAATAGATAGTCTGCTGATTTAATTCTTGTTCTGTTCTCATAATGATAGAACCACTTCGTAATGAATTTAACATTTTAAAGATATTTGACGAAGATGGAGTTGCATTTGTTGTATCAATTTTAAATCCACACCCATAAAGACCATTGGTTGATTGATCTGTTGATCCACTTGTAGGATCTGTACCTGGTAGACTTTGTGAAAGTTTACTTTGTGCCAATAATATCAATCCAGCTTCTGGATAAAAATGACCAAATGTAGTATAATCAGCACCATTCTTTTGTGCTATTCCAGCGGAACCTGATGTAATTTTATACATTTCACCCAATTGAGAAGAATAAACACTACCTGTCCAAGTTGTTAAATGTAATGTTGAACCTGTAGCTAGATTAGTACCGGAATCAGATGGATCACCATCAGTACTACCACTTAATGTTATAGTAAATTTACTAGCTAATTTACCAGTAACTTTTGAAGTTTTAAAGTTAAGAGCCCAAAATGCATCTTCTGTACCAGCAGCTGCTCCAGCACTTGAAGATATATCAGCAAATACCATTTTATCTCTTGGATCATCATCTACTATATTAGCATACTGCCAATATATAGTTTCTGTCTCTCTCAATGAACTATCACCACTTGATAAATCTGAACCTGAGCCATATGCATGACCAAATGTTACATCAAAGTACTCCACACCAGATGAATCTCCTGCATCCTGTATAGTATAGTAATATACTTGGTTACTTGCAGATATCGATGCAGTGAACATACTTGTACCAGCTAGAGTTCCAGTACCATTACTGAAAACCCCTTTGACTATAGTAGGCGTATCTTCAAAAATATCAGCTGCGTCTATTTCCTTATAGTGAACTGTTCTCACATTTGTGTTCGCTAGATTATTTTGTGCCATAACATTATTCTCCTAAATAATTTAATTCTTCTTAATTAAAAATTCCTATTTTTTGTATTACCATCAGCGGTTATTTTTAAAACTTTTCTGGTGGATGAATTATGTGACTCAATTCTAACCAATGAAGAAGCTCCATATCCGTCAGAGTATTTCATATCATCTCCACCTTGAATAGAACCAACAGTTGAATGTATTGTTGCTCCGGCTGGACAATCCCACTTTTCACTCCAATATTTAGTTGCACCCTGTCTTTTAACAATTGCAGGATCTATATTTTCATCTTTAGTTCCACCTTCACACCACACCTTCATATATTTTCTATTTGTATTAACTATAGAGAAAGATTCACCATTACTATTACCCCACTTCATATGAACATCTTTTGTCTCTTCAGCTTCATCTTTACTAAAGTGAAGGGTATCGTTATCAAGATTAAAATAAGAAGCTCTCTCTGCATCTGGATCACCATTCAGTAATAATTTACTTTTTACCTGATATACTGGACTAGCAGTAGGCTCTAATATTGGTAGAGCTTCTATCTGTGCACCATAATAATCAGTTCCATCTGGATGGCTTGGATTCCATAATCTATAATCTACTTCATCATCACAGGGAGCAAAATATCTAATATTAAATGATGCATCATCAGTTAATATTCTTTGTGTCCCTAAGGTTGTTAGTTTCGCGAAGACTGTTGTTGTACTTCCCTTATCTTGATATCCCATTTGAATTTCTCCTAAAATTTTTCAATAACAAATTTAACAAAAAGGTATTGTGTGTTTTCATACTCACATATAAATATATGTTAACGCAAAAAAAATGATTTTTTTTTATTTAAATATTGTTATTTTTATCAATTAACGTCTCGTATTCTTTAACGGCGTACCATTTACGTCCCAAGCATAAACCGCAGTTGCTCCATAATTGGGATGATTATCTTTATGCACCCTACCAATTGGATCATATGGTTTATTTTGACCATCATTAATAGTACCCGTAATAGCTTTGTTTGTAAATACAAAATCATTTGTTTTTAAAATATGTCCAGGAGGATATGTTATGTTACCATCAGCATCAATCTGTATCTGAACAGTAGTACCCATAAGTTTTCCGTAATTTACTCCTGGAGTATAATCTCTATTTCTATTCATAAATTGGTTAGGATCAGCCGCATCATAAGGCATATCAGATCCAGTTGTTCCATAAAATTTTCTCCATCTTCTTGTATATCTATAATTATTATCCGATGTAGCCCATTTTCTATCGTGCCAAAATTTAGGTTGGCCTGTCCACCTCTCCGTATCTTCTATAACTTTAACTAAAGGATAACTATTATATGCATATGAAGATGTTGGTGAAGCAGTAAATGATTTGAAATGATAACCAAAAGTATCTACATCGTATCTATATGGATTCCATCCTTCATCTCTAGCCGCTTCTAAATGTGGATTATAAATATGATATTCACCAAAATCACCCTCATGAAGATTATTACCATTCATTTTAGTTGTATCTAATAATGATGTTCCAACTATATTAATAATTATGTAATTAGTGGCGGGAATACTATTTAATGTTGCACCCACACTAAGTCTATTTGGATAAGCGGAAGTTCCATCAATAATTTCCATCCCCTTAACACCTAAACATTCTCCCGCGGATCCTGTATCCACACCACTTCCATATTTAACCTTTGATGTATCAGTTGTACCATTTATAGCAAGTTTGCAATTTTCTATAATAGATGAGGTCATATAAGATGGTCCAACTGCTGGATTGGCATTATACCATATTTCATTTGAACCAGGAGTACCAGACAACCCATTCTTTTTATAAAGATGTAGAGCACTTCCTTGCCCTCCTCCTGTTGTAGTTACATGTAATCTTAATGCATCATTATAAGCACCAGCAGTAGGTATTATAATATCTTTTGCATGTGCGTGCCAGTGATTTGGATTTAAATATTGTCCAATAGGAGCTTTCCAATCACGAAGTTTTCCATCTAATTCACCCCTATCAAATTGACCAAACCATATGTTATCATTAACATTAATAACACCATATAAAGTAGATGATGATATTTCACTATTTGCAACATAATGATGACCATTTTTATCATGTACATAATGTGGTTTTTCTCCAATCATTGGAACTTTTGAAGCTTCATAATCAGGTGTTTTTGCAAATGCAGTTGAAATCATATTTTTTATCATTTCAGATGCTACAAACCCTGCAAAATGACCAGTCTTATAATTATAACCAAGGCTATTATTATAAATTTCATCAGTAGTTATCAATTGTGATAAATTCATATATACATATTCTGCATAAAAACTGGTATCAGATCTCCAAGCATTTAATATTTCGGCCTTATCTATAGTATCCAATAAAATAAATGTATCTACAAAAGAACCTAAAAATGAATATATATCTGATGTATCTATAAGTTGTGATTCTCCATCAGTAGTTTTGTCTGCAGACATATTTAGAACTTCAGCAAAATCTATAGTATTCATTGTAAGCATTTTTACAATAGTAGAAAACATTTCAAATAATTTTGATTTAGAAATTTTAGTAGATTGTTTACTCAAACCTAAATTAAATTGATCCATCATATCTACTGTAAGTTTTACATTTAAATCTTTATTAATAATTCCTGTAATTTCGGAAACAAATAATGTTAAAAATGCAGATGTAAAAATTATCTTATCAGTAACTTTAATAGATAATTGTGAATTTACTTGTTTAATAAAATCGGATAATATACGAGTTAAATCTCTTCTACTAATCGTATCGGTTAATAATTTCATAGAATCACCAGTATCTCGTATACCAGCATATACCCAATCACCATGTACATTTAATAAAGTAGTAAAATCAACAGAATTAGATACAAGTCCACTGTCAAATAATTTTACACCAGATTGAATCATTGCATTAAGCAATTTATTTTTAGATATAGTATTAACATTATATTTATCAAGTAATTCACCTAAAATTTTCTTGAATAAACCTACATTCAGTACATCAATATTTTCATATGAACTAACATATTCAGATAAATCTATCAATCTACCTTTTAATGTATAATCCGTCATATTAAGTGCTTCAGATGAATATAATTCTTGGAAAAATGATGTAAATAATAAAGATTCGACAGCTGTTAATTCATCAACAAGATCAATTTTTCCAGCATTTATTCTATTAATTTCAGATAATATTTCACTTAATATATCTTTATTAACTCTACTATTTATCATTTGTAATAAAAAGTTTGTGTATAAAGAAAAATTATTCTTAACACTAAATGTTGTATAATTTTCACCAGCTTCACCCGCTCTTGTCATATTATCAGTTAATGTAAATGGTACACTAAACTGTCCACTCATACCCATATCATATTTTAAAGCTTGAGATGTTGCAAAATCAGGTATTAAATTAGAAACTTTTAATTTTAATTTTTGTTTAAGTATTCTATTTGATTCGAATAAATCACTTATAGTTGAAGTTTCTTTTATTAAAAATTTATTAATAGAATCATTTGTATAAGTCATATTTACAAATTCAGAATCTTCAAGATTATATGCTAAATTTAATTTATTAGTTTGTTCTAAATAGAAACCAGTACTAGGACCTACCAACATACCGCCATTTTGTCTACCCCACACATGTCTGTTTCTATGTAATTTATGACTAGATATGATTATACCAGGAGATACATCTACATCAACAGGTAATAATCTTGATATATAATCAAATATTTCCGGTGGAACTAATTGTTCATTTCTTCTAATCCACTGGTTCGTATCAACTATATCTCTATTTATAACATCAAATATTTTATTACTCAATTCTTTTAATTGTGGATAATGATTTAATGATTTATCTGCATTCGGACCAGATAAAGATAATGTATAAGATAAATCTCTATCTGATACTAAATCGGAAATCATATTATTAATACTATCTACTGGTGATCTAAATAAACTTATTTTATTATTTCTAAATATTCTATTTTCACCTTCAACATCTCGTACAAATGTATTTTGTTTGTATGGTTCTATCTTATCACCTGTAAAAATATGTTTTTCACCAATATAAATATTTTTAGTACTGTGAGTATTATAATCAGATACCCCTCTAGCATTCAATCTAAATACTGTTACATATTTCCTAGATACATTTGGATTTGTAAATGTAGGAGATAATACTTCATCAAAATTTGATTCATATGTAGTTTGTGGATATGAGTTTCTAATAATTGCACTAGCACTTATCTCATTTTGTAAACCTTTAAAATCGTATCTATAAACTGGTAAATCAGTAGTTGTACTTCTAGCAACACTGTTTGGATTATATATATGTATTGCAAATGATTCACTAGTCATCATGTTATAGTAGACTTCACTTGTTCCGGAACTACCAGCATAACCATGTGGTGCACCATTATAACAAGTAATATTAGCAACTGACCCTGTCAGGTTAGGTGCTACAACTAAAGATTGACTTTCTTCAGTTAAAGATGCAGTAAAGTTAGATAGTGCAGTATGAGTTCCCATCATACTTCCACTATCAAAATATAAAATTTTATCATCTAAAGTAGGATTAACATTATTATTCTGTCTAGGTGATGGTTTGTGACCCATAAAATAATTAATTTTTGTATCCTGATATTTAGAAAATCCGATATGAAATATCTTTTGATTATCCATACTAGATGTCATTGGCCAGGCAGTCTCATTTATAACATCATTAAATGACATTGCAGGAGATCCCAATACAGATGAACTTAAATATGCATGCATCATTCCCGAAGAAGATTCAGGACATTGAACTAATCCAAATTCAAAATAATGTTGACTACCACTACTTTCAAATAAAATTTGATTATTAGCTTTATTTGTAGTAAACATCATTTCAAAGGTATCTACATGACCAGTACCATCACTATTATAAGCTACTCTAAAACTATGATTATCTTCATTAGTATTTAAAAAATAAAAAGGCTCGATAGTTTCACTATATGATAAACTACCTGTTGAATTCCTTAATGAATTACCACCTACCATATTAAATACACCAGGTGATTGTTGTGCTTGAGGTACATTACTTGAACCTAATTCTGCAACTGTTATAACATTTGGTGGTATACCAAACGAATTTATAAATGAACGAATTGATTCTGGAGTACCTTTTGTTTTATAAATATGAATCAAATTATTTAATATATTTTTCCATATAGAATTAGTAAATTCACCAAAAGGATCATCACCATAACTACCTACAACATAGTCAAGTAATGATTTTAATGCGTTGGTATCCATAAAAGTCCAACCAAAATGTTCACCAACAAGTCTAAGTAAATTATCAGGAACAGATTCATATTTTTCATAAGATCTTGAATTTAAAAATAACCAATTATCAATATAATTTTTAATAATATCAAATTGTTCACCCATAACAGATAGGTATCTTTCAAGAAGTCTATCATTATCATAATTTTTTATATAAGCTGGTATATTATTATATAAAGCATTTATATTTTCTCTATCATAAAGTGATGCACTATACAATTGTCTCTCATACCAATCTTCCACTATAGTCGAACCTGTTGAAAAGAAATTAGAAAATGGAACTACATCATATAAACTTGCCGTGTAACTTCCACCAAAATTATTTTTACCAAATGAATCTTCTCTCCACAACCTAACATCTGTAAAAAATGATTCAGTTACAGGTGCATTATCTTGAGACGAAGTTATGTGATATAATCGAAATAATTCACCACTTGGTAAAATACTCCTACCATTATATGCATGTAAAGTTGAATATTCTTCTGCTAGTTTCAAATCTTCCATTATATACGAACCTGTTATATTACTACCACTCAATATTTCCCAACCAAAACCTGTATCGAGAGCTTCACCTTGAGTAAGTGCATCTGCTTGTTTTGTAGGATCATCTGGAAATCTCCAATAAGATTGTGAAGCAGCTAAAACATAATGATAAAATTTATCTTTATCAGGTGCATTATAATTAAAATCAGGAGAATTTAAATAACTACCAGCAAAAGCATTTACAGGAATAGGATTTGATCCACTAACATTTGAATTTTCCCATATAGGTAATTCTTGCCACTTAGCCCAAAAACTTAAATACCATCTACCATCATAATGTCCAAAGACAGGATTATCCGCTTTGTATGAATCTGTAAATATATCGGCTCTACCATCTGCATCAGTTGTTCTAATGATACTAACATTATCTATTGAACCTGAAAATCCACTTAATGCCCTTATTCCTAATTTATTATTCGGAGCTGCCACTAACGATGAAAGTACTAATAATTCTTTTTGATGGCCAGTTGATGATATAGAAAAAGATTTTCTTTGTGATGCACCTGCACCAATACCAAAATCAAATCTAATTTCACCAGCTTGATATAAATCAGGAACATCAAATTCTATCTTATATGTAGTAGGTGATGCTATAAATTGTTCAGTTGTTGATCCATTAGAAGATGTAAATATATTTTGAATTAAAACATTGTTTGTAGGTGATGAACCTGAAAAGAAAGCTCTATTTGCATCAAAATACCAACCACCATCATTTGAAGCCGTATTATGACCATCAAATTCTGATCCCGTATCCCATATATCATAAATGACTCCCAAGTTGGGCATACTTCCACTTGTTACATATTCATGACTATCCGAAGTATCCACTTTATAAACTATATCCATACCATAATAATCACCCAATATTTGAGCATCGGTACTTATATCATTTGTACTACCAGAAAAACTTCCTGATAAAGGTGGACTTTTTATATAATTTTTTCCAGCATTTGGATATGCATTTGAAGAAGAAAAATCATTATACATCCAATGTTCATATGGTGTAAAATTACTAACTATATTTTCAATGTCAGCAAATATTTGTTTCCTTTTTGCTACATCTGCAGATGCCGTAATAAATCCAAACATAGGATTATTCATAGATTGACTTAAATTTAAAGAATGACTTTCTATTGTTGATATTTTTTGATAAAAATTTCTTAATTTATATTCTGCAGATCCAAAAAATGAATGATTTTCAAATTTATCATAATTAATATTTAAAGATTTATATTTACTGCCTGAAAAAAGTTTATATAAAATAGAACTTTTATTACCATGAGACATTGATGCACTGTGTATTAAATCATTGTAACTTTGTATATAATTAGGATTAGAATTATCTTGTTGATATACCTGTACTCCCCAATCACCCTGGGGATCAGTAGATGGAGATAAATAATTAACATTTACATCAACTATTTGTTCATCAAAATATCTAATCTCTTCATATTGTGTTGGAAATATTTCCTTTATAACATCAATTTCTTGATAATTGGTTACAACAGTAGGTAGTGGATTATGTAACTTACAAACCAAAGATGTAATATCATCAGATTCCGAATCGAATTGGTAATTAATTATTGGTATATTTTTAGATTCAGGTACTGATAAAAATAAATTTAATTTATAAGTATCTGCATCCGGGTCTCCAAATGAAGATAAAAAATCATCAACAAATGAAGCATAACCAAAATCAATTTCATCATTTTGATTCTCTTCATCGACATATTGTCTACCAACTAACCTAACTTCTTTTCTTGTAGGTGATATTTCACCAATATAAAAAGATAAATCACTACCAACAATACCATCACTATTTGCAAATGATAAACTACTATTCAATTTAATAGATCTAATGAAATCAAATTTTAATGTCCACTTACCTTTATTAAATGTTTTAAGTTCCAAATCAGTTGCTTTATCCATAGCTTCATTTGGTTTAACATAAACTCTATTATCTTGATCTCTATAAATTGGTAATTGTAATTCTGACCACTCAAGTGCCTCTGATGTCATTAGTGCATCTTTCCATGGATTACCATCAGCGTCAAAAAACACTTGTTCATTATCCCATGTCAAGTCAGAATAAAATGTATAATGTACAGTACCAAATGTATCTAAAATAGTTAATCTTATAAAATCACCATTTTTCTCATCAAATACATCATAATCCACCCCATCTTGTGTTAGATTAATTAACTTGTCACTAAAATTTTGAATTATATTAGCCATAAATTAAAATGCCTTTTTATCTTTTGCAATTTTAGGTTCTTCCATCAGATTTTCCCTCAATACCTTTTCATTAATGTCACCTTTACTAACCATAAAATCTCCAAGTAAAATCCCTTTAGCTCCCTTTGGATCTTTATGTATCATCTGATGTTCTTTACCACCAGGATTCAATTCAATAGTTTGTTTTTTCCTGAGCGTAACATTAGATGTATTATTAATAAATAGTGAGCCAACACAA
>MDSZ01118817.1_pt1 | contig 10613 bp, 12 predicted proteins | sample 811201 | NCBI WGS metagenome assembly MDSZ01 (sample SAMN05326647, study PRJNA326480) | marine metagenome | isolation source: seawater | place: Indian Ocean: North | collected 2010
TTATTATTAGTAGTAGTAGTAGTAGTAGTAGTAGTAGTATCGTCTTTTTCTTTTCCTTCTCCTCCTCCTCTGTGTTCGAAGAACATGTAAAACATGTGCGCGTCTCTCGTGGTTCTGTTCAGCGTAAAGTACCCAGCCGCGCGACTCAAAGGCGTGGCCGTTGTTGTTTTCCCATTCCCATCCTCTTCTCTCTCAGAGAGCAGTTTTTGAAGCGTTTCCTTCGGAAACTCAATCTCCTTCTCTCGCAAACGCGGCGTTTTTTGCGTCCACGTGGACGACGACGATTTTGACGTCGTCGTCGTCGTCGTCAAAATCGGTTCCAAAACGCGTCGAAACACAACATCGTTTTTGTCGTCGTCATCGAAACGTCTCATCAAAGCGCTCGCCTTTTTCGGGAAGGACGACGACGACGCGAAAAAAAAAGTCGCCATCGCCACCACCCAGAAAATGGCGGTGGTGGTGGTGGTGGTGGTACAAAACACCCTCGACGACGCCTTTCTTCTTCTTCTTCTTCTTCTTCTTTTCCCGCCGCTTTCGCCGTCGTCGGTCGTCCCCAAAGCTTTTTTGCAATGTCTTTCTTCTTCTTCTTCCATGATGTTGTCGCGGAGGACACACAAAAAATCGCGATTTCGGTCAAACGCCCACAACGAGAGTCACACACCGTTACGTATATGTAAAACGAGTCTCTCTTCTCAAAGTCGAAAAATCGAAGAAGAAGAAAAAAAAACGTCGACAAAAGCGCCGCCCTTCTTTTCGTCTCGTCTTTCGCAAAGGCACTTTGACCTGCAACAAAAACGGCAAAAGACTCCTTTTACTCCTCCTACGACCCGATGTGTGCGTGCCTTTTCAAAGAACTCTCTTCTCTCTCTCTCTCTCTCTCTCTCTCTCTCCCTTTTTTTTCCCGATTTTTTTGTGTTGTGGAAGAAAAACGTTATATTGAAAACAAAACAGAGGAGCACAAAAAAACACACGGGACAAAAAAAGGACCCCCCCCCAAAAAAACGAAAAAAAAAAAAAATTCTCTCTTCTCGATCGTTTTTTCGTTTTCTTTTTTCTCAAAGCAGAAGAGCTCTCTCTTTTTGGTCATAGTACGAGACACACAAAACACACAAAGAGAGAGAGAGAGAGAGAGAGAGAGAGAGAGAGACATTCTTCATCGAAATCATTTGCATCAAAACGCGCACGCGCTCGAAGAAACACACATCATCCGTTCAAAACAAAAACACACTTAAAGAATAACCATGGGGATCACGTTCGCGAAATTGTTCCAGCGTCTCTTCTCGAAGAAAGAGATGCGCATTTTGATGGTGCGCGCGAATTTTTTTTGAGCTTTTGAAGTCGGAAGCGAACAGGTCGCTCTTTGTCGGAGGATTAGTACTCGTCGTCAAATCGAACGGCATTCTTGATGATTTGACGATGATGTAAAGGGAGAGGATTGGATTTTGAATTGCGCGCTTGGAGTAAAGGTGGTCGAAGGGGGCACCGACCGGACGAAAAAAAAAGCGCGGGGCTTTGTTTTCGAATTCTAGGAGATCCGATGCGGTGGAACATCGGCCGCCTCGCCTCGTCGCGGGGTCGCGCGTGGTGGCTTTTTGAACGCGTGGAATGTATTCGAGAGTCCGTCGGTTGCGCGGAATTTTTTACTGTACTGACCGAAGAGATTCTTCTCTCATCATCGACGCGGAAAAACGCACGCAGGTTGGTCTCGATGCCGCCGGTAAAACCACCATCTTGTACAAACTTAAGCTCGGGGAAATCGTGACGACGATTCCGACGATCGGTACGTTTTTTGCGCGTCGCGTCAAAGCACCCCCCTCACCCCGTCGTCGTCGTCGTCGTCGTCGGGATGCGTGATTTTTTGCGCGTCTTTTTGACTCGTGTCCACTCGTTTCGGGAAGAACAAAGGGGGGACACTTTCGTTTTTCTTCCAACAGACGTTTTGTTGAAGGCTTTTTTTGTCCCAAAACAAAAAAGAAGAAGAAGAAGCACGTGAATATTTTTTATCGAACAACAACAAAACTCTCTTCTTCTTCTTCTTTGCTGAAAACATCGTGATCTCTCTTTCTCTCTCTCTCTCTCTATATCTCAGGTTTCAACGTCGAAACGGTCGAATATAAGAACATTTCGTTCACGGTGTGGGATGTCGGGGGACAAGACAAGATTCGTCCGTTGTGGAGACACTACTTCCAAAACACGCAAGGCTTGATCTTCGTCGTCGATAGTAACGATCGCGACCGCATCTCCGAGGCGAGAGATGAACTTCACCGCATGCTCAACGAAGACGAACTCCGCGACGCGGTTTTGTTGGTCTTTGCGAACAAGCAAGATTTGCCGAACGCGATGACTGCGGCTGAAATTACGGACAAACTTGGATTACACTCGTTGAGACAAAGACACTGGTTCATTCAATCTACGTGCGCGACTTCGGGCGAAGGCTTGTACGAAGGCTTGGATTGGCTTTCTACGAACATTGCAAACAACTAATAGAAGATGAGAAAATGAGAAGGAAAGAGAAATTGGGGGGTGGAGAACGAGAGAACGAGTCAGAGAGAGTCGGAGAGATTGAGAGCGAGAGAAGAAGTTCGTCGTCGAGAATTTTGAAGAGAAAGAAAAACTGTAGTAATAATAAAATATTGTTTGTTTGTTTAGAGAGAAAGAGAGAGAGAGAAAGAGAGAGAGAAAGAGAGAGAGAGTGCGTGTGTGTGTAAAAGAGGGAATGTAGAGTATGAAATGAGGAGGAGAGAAATATATTGAATCAGAGCGCGAAGCACTCGAGTTGAGATTGCGGGACGTACGAGGACATGCGAGGACAAAGACGCGTTACCATACTTTTTCACACATATATGAATTTAGCCGGATGTTTTAGTAATTAAGGCGTATATAATAAGATGAGAGCATACGTACACATATATACATATATAAACACGCACCCATACACAAGCGGCGCATTCTCTAACAATCCCTATAAAAATCAAGGCTATGCGGACGAAGTTGCTAACTTCGCGTCGTTCTAACTTTCCTCTTCTGTATTCTCCCCGGACGATTTCTTCCTCTGATCAAACTCCTCGGCCAATTTGATCAACTCTTTCACATTCATTCTTCGACTCCCTTTACTCATCGTTGTGCTCAAATATACCTTCTTAATATAGTTCGACATTGCTGGCGCCCCTTTCCCTTTCGGTCTGTTCTTCAAAACGCTCGCCATCAAACACGACGCGTTTTCTACGATGGCGTCGTCCTCAAAACTCGTCTTCCCGATCCCAGCATGCACGATCGCATTCTTCTCCGCCCTATACTCTACTCTCCCCCCACTCTTCGCATCTCTCACCGCCTTACCAACCTCTGCGGTTAACGTCCCAACTTTCGGATTTGGCATCAACCCTTTTGGCCCGAGCGTTCTCGCCAACCCGGAACTTTTCAGTTTTGGCACTATCCCCGGCGTCGCCACGCACACGTTTACTTTATTCAAATCCTCAAAACTCCCATTCTTGATCCGTTCGATCAGTTCTTCGCCTCCAACTGCATCCGCCCCGGCGTGTTTCGCCAACTCTCGATCTTCCTCGTTTTCCGCGAACGCCAACACGTAAAATTTTTTTCCCGTTCCGTTCGGCAAGTTGCACGTTCCGCGCACAATCATGTCCGACCGTTTTGGATTCACCCCTAAACGAATGGACATCTCCACCGTCTGGTCGAATGTCTTCGTCGCGCCGCCGCCTTCTTCGGTGTCTTTCGCCCACCGAACGGCGTCTCGAACGGTTTCGATGGGTGTCGTCGTGCCGTCCTCGTTTACGAATCTTTTGTGACGGACGACGATGGGCGTCGGTAATCGCGCGACGACGACCCCGTCGTCGTCGTCGTCGTCGTCCTCTTTTTCCTCCTCTCTTTTCGTCGTCTTCGATGGCATCGACTTTGACGACGAAGAATAGAGCAGCTTTGACGACACCGCTCTCGGCCCACACCCCAAAGCGCGTACCACCACACCTACTCCCTTTTGAGAGCACCCCGCGTCCTCCCCAACCACCGCGCGTCTCCAACAAAAGGCGGCGGAAACCGTGGTGGTGGTCGAGAGGCGTTCGAGACGACGACGAAGCATCTCGCGACGTGATGATTGATGATGATGATGATGTCTTTTTCCAATTCGGGGACCTTTTTACGATGACAACAACACGTCGAAAAGTTTGCGCGATGTGCTCTCTCCACGCACAAAAACGTAGCAGCAGCAGCAGCAGCAGAGGGAAGAAAAAAGGTTTGAGAATAATAAAAAACACGACTCCGTCTTCTTCTTCTTCTTGGTCTCTTCTTGGTCTTCTTCTCGGTCGTCGTCGAGAAGAATCGCCTTTAAAGACTTTAAAGCGACAAAGACAGGAAAGCGCTTCTCTCGCTCTCACTCTCTCTCTCTCTCTTTGAACAGTGACGAAAAGAGGGAAGAAGAAGAAAAATAGGGAGGGGGGCTCTCTTCTTTTTTTTCTAAAACCCTAAAAACTGAAACCCTAAAATGGACAACATTCCATATGTATGGGGCAAAAAAAGAAAAGGCACGACCACATTTCGACCTCACAAAAAGACTCCAAAAGAGGAGAGAGATATCGTCATTAGTGTCATCAGAAGGAGAAGACGGATGACGACGACGACGAGGAGAAGAAGAAGAAACGACGAGGACGACGAGGAGGACGACAACGACAACAGCAGGGAGTCGTCTCCGTCGTCGACTCTTGCGGTGTTGGACCCAGCAGCGCTTTTGCGGAACAGATTATCGCCCGCGTCGAGCAGCAAACCGAGTCAAAAATCGTCGCGGTATTATTATACCGTCGATGACGTCTCCAAACACGATCGAGAAAACGACTGTTGGGTGATCGTCCACGATCGCGTGTACGACGTGACGACGTTTGTTCCGAAACACCCCGGGGGGAACATGATTCGCGTGAACGCCGGAGGGGAATGCACGGCCTTGTTTGAGTCGTACCATCCGCTGAAAGCGAGAGCGGTGTTGGAGAAATTTTATATCGGAGACGTGGTGGAAGAGGAGGAGGAGAAGAAGAAGAAGAAAAAGAAGAAGAACGACAACAACAACAACAGCGAGACGACAACAAAGTCGGAAAGAATGAAAGCGCCGAAATACAGAGAGATTGGCGAGGAGGACGAGTTTCACTTCGAGTGCAAACGAGCGGCGGAAAGATATTTCAAAGAGAACAAGTTAGATCCGAGAGAACATCCGGAAATGTGGGCGAAGTCGTTTGCGATTTTATCCGGAATCGTTTTGTTTCATTATTTATCGTTTTTTAGCGCAAACGTGGCGTTTTTTCCGCTAGCGTGCGTTTTTGCTGTGTTGCACGGGGTGTGTAAAGCTGAAGTCGGGGTGTCTATTCAGCACGACGCCAATCACGGGGCGTATTCGAAGAATAGGAAAGTCTTGCACGCGATGCAGTTGACGTTGGATATCGTCGGCGCGAGTTCGTTCATGTGGAAGCAACAACACGTGGTTGGACATCACGCGTTCACGAACGTGGAAAGCATCGATCCAGACATTCGATGCGACGAGAAAAACGACGTGAGACGTGTGAATTACATGCAACCGCACGCGTTTTTTCACAGGGCGCAACACGTATATTTAGCCTTCTTATACGGTTTGTTGTCGTTTAAATCGTGCTTTTTCGACGATTTCTCCGCGAGAAAGAATAACAAAATTGGTTGGGTCACGGTGCCGAAATTTCAGCGACGGGAATTTCTCGAGTTTTGGGGTTCTAAAGCCATCTGGGCGTTTTACTACCTCTATTTGCCTTTCAAATACTCCGCGCACAACGACTCGTATGCGAAACTCTTCGCGTTGTGGACGTTGACTGAATTCACAACCGGCTGGCTCCTCGCGTTCATGTTCCAAGTCGCTCACGTCACTCCAGACGTGGAGTTTTTCAAAGTAGACGAAAAAACTGGCGTGATTAGCTCGAACAAATCCTGGGCGGAAGCGCAACTCTCCTCCTCGGCAGATTTCGCGCACGGGAGCAAATTCTGGACCCACTTCTCCGGCGGCTTGAACTACCAAGTCATCCACCACCTCTTCCCGGGCGTCTGCCACGTTCACTACCCGCAATTAGCGCCGCTCGTCATGGACGTGTGCAAAAAACGAGGCTTGGAATACATCGTGTACCCGACGTTTTGGGCCGCTTTACGAGCGCACTTTCGCCACTTGAAGATGGTCGGTCGAGGCGCGTTTAAAGTGCCCAGTCTGCATACCGTAGGTTAATTCATTCATATAAAGCAAACGCATCATCATCATCATCACGCGGGTATCGCCGCGTACCCGTCGCACGAAAAACGTCTCTCTCTCTCTCTCTCTCTCTCTCTCTTTGTTTCTCTCCCGCTCGATTTTTCGAAGAGCTCTTCTTTCTTTCTTTCTTTTCTTTTTTCTTTTCTTTCCGTTACAACTATACTAGTACGTAAGCAAACAATTTTCACCATTTTCCCGCACTTTAAAAACGTCCTCACCAGAAAGATGCTCGACGACAAAAAAGGCGGTGGCGTCTTCAAAACCGGTGTTCTCATCGGTGCTTTGATCGCGACATTAGCGTCTTCTGCGAAGAACGTTTTCGTCGCGCGTCGTGGGAAGACGAAGAAAGCGCACGCGACGTTGCACAAGACGCACGTTCGGAAGCTGTACAGACGGGTATGGAATCAAGCGGATCAAATGTCTCGCGATCACGCGTGCTCGGAGTACATCCACCCGGAACACATACTGATCGACCCGTCGAACCCGAACCCGGTACCAGGGGTGGAAGCGTACTGCACGGGAGTGAGCGTGCTGAGACAGGCGCTCCCGTCGATTAAGATGTGCATCGACGATATGATCGAGCAAGGGTGTAAAGTGGCGGTGCAATTGAGTTTCGAGGCGAATTTAGGGGAGAAGAAGGCGAAGTGGACCGGAACGGCGGTGATGGAGTTCGAGGACGATTTGATCGTCAAAACGTGGATTAATACGGATAGTATCAGCGCGATGATTCAGTTAGGGTTAGTGAATGATTTGTTGAGGAATAGCGGTAGCGGAGGCGACGGAGGCGGCGGAGGCGGCGGCGGAGGTAAAACCGTGAATAAGGCGCCGTTGAGAAGAGATAAAGAGGCGGTGGCTGCGGCGCAGGCGCTTTTGGGGAGAACGGAGGAGCACCCGACGGAGGTATTGACTGGAAAGGAGTGGTTGGAGTATTTCGATGCGATTCAAGAGGAGGAGTGGGAACACGGGAGTCGGATGAGTCAGAAGGAGTTGGAGTTGCAACACGACGATTTAAGCGGGTTGGATATGGTGGTGTGAGTTTTGAGTGAGGTTGCGCCACTATTTGCTGTACGTACTACTACTATTACTGCTACTATTACTACTACTCTACCAGGGATGGGAAAAGATGGATAAAGGAATGCAGCATTTATGTAAGTACCTATCTATTGTTGTCTTATTATATATACAAACATATACAAATCGTCTTTTAAGTCTCGCTCTAATTTTAGATCTTTTACGTTCTCGATCGCCTAAAAAATTCACCGATCTCGCGGACTAACCCATCCAAATTCTCCAACTCTTGCATTTTCCTCTCGCTTCCATCGGCACCGGGCAAGACGGTTTCCCTCACTTCGTCGAACACACCGCGCAAAGTGCCCAGAGGACTCGGGTCATCTTTGCGAATGCCGAACGAATCGAAAAGGGTCGTCGAGGCATCGAAGGCGATGTTGGCAGAATCTACGATAGATTCCGGGAGAATTTCGGTAGGTATCGGTTGCCACAGCGGGGAGATGTGATCGCCGGGTTGCGTTTTGACGCTGAAATCAGCCACTCCGTTTGAGCCGCCGTTTTCGGTACTGCTGCTGCTACTACTACTGCTACTACTTTTGCCGCCGCTATTCACTTCCGTCAGTACTGACGCTAAAATCGCCGTCTCGTCGATCGTATCGTCCCGAAACTTAATCAATAACGTGTTCGGCCCGGAATAATACTTTTTTATCAACTCTTTCGCCTCCTCCGGCGTCGGTTGAAACTCCTTCCTCCCGTTGCTCACATCCAACAACAACGGCTCCAACTGATCCACCACGGTCATAAACTCCTTCACCGCTTCCGGCGCGAAACTTCTCACGTTCATATCGACGTCCCTCAAACTCTCTCTCAATGGAGACGCCGCTAACGGTTGCAACACCGGCGATATCGCGGATAGACCGGGCACAAATACCTCCGCGAACAATGGCACCGCCGCCGTCGCCGGTTTGTTGTTGTACGAAATCAGAACCAACGCTTCTCGATTCAACTCGTATCGAGAATTAATCAAAGCGTGCAAGTGCGCGCCCATCGAGTGCCCGACCGAAACTACCGGTAACGTCTGCAAACCCGCATCCAACTTTGCAAACGCGCGATCGAATTTAAATTGGCAATCGTCTACCACTCTCAAGTGGTCGAAACTCAACTCGTACGGCGTCGCGACGACGACGCACGAGGACTGTCGCGCGAGCTTTTCCAGGAAGACGCGGTACGTGAGCTGAGGAGAGGCGCCGACGAATGCGCCGCCAATGAAGTGACACACGCACGTTGCTTCCGTTGTCGTCGTTGCCGACCGCGACGACGATATATCCCCGGAGATGTCGTCGTCTTTTACATCTCTTTCGTCGTCTTCGTCGTCCTCAACACTTTTGCCTTCTTTCATCAATTCTGCGCCATCGTCTTTCGTCGGATCAAACACCCACGAATCGTCTACTTTACGCCACCCTCGAGATTCCGCGCCTCTCGTCGCTTCCGCGAGAACTTCCAGAGATCGCTCCAAGTCTCGGAACGCCTCAGGGGCGTTCGTCGCGTTCGTCGCGCTCCAAGCGGTCGACGACGACGACGACGACGATGACGTCCTCAATGTCGTTGGCGCGCGGTGTCGTCGTCCTCTCCTTCCCGACTTTGAGAAGGACGACGACGACGACGACGACGACGACGACCCGCGGAGAAAAGAAAGGGGCTTCGAGGAGACGCCAGCCACGAGACGAGAGAACATTTTTGGTGGTGTCTCGCGCGTGACAAAGTGAGACGGATTTTCCTTAATAATAATGGAGACTTTCGAGAGATCGAGAGAGAACAAATTAGTAGTACCTACGTACTCCGCGCGCGCGTGTGTGAAGAGATAATAAAAGCTACGTGTGCGTAGTGAGGCGGCGTGCTTTCGCGCGAACGAACGCAATCCTCCCTTTCGGTCGATGTACAACACCACTATATCCAGCTAAAAAAATATACGTGCGTCGCGCGTGTGCTCTAAGTTCACCGCGTCTCTCTCTCTCGCCACCCTTCAACTACCAAGTGTTTTTTTTCCTAGTCTCTCTCTCAACGTTTTACGGCTGCGTATATCGCATATTTTATTTACTTCAACGGAATAAACTTATCGCCGCCAATCCCAGCTCTGCCGTGCGAAATCGGCTTGTACGTGATCGCATACTCCGCTAAATAAGTGCCCACCATCTCCGGCTTGATTTCAACCGTGTTGAACACTTTCCCGTTATACACGCCGACGATGGCGCCAATCATCTCCGGCACTATGATCATGTTTCTCAAGTGCGTTCTGATCGTTTCTGGCTTGTCCATCCCTTGAACCTCTCTCTTCGCTTTGCGGAGCTTCTTCACCAGCGCCAACGGTTTGCGGCCGAGACCTCTGCGGAATCGACGTCTTTGGCGCGCGCAAAACAGGTCGACCAATTTGTCGGTTTTCAATTCGAGGAGTTGTTCGAGGTCGACGCCACGGTAGGAGAACTTTTTGAACGCTTTTTTCGTCTTTTTCGACGGGTCGGTGACCAAGGCGTCTTCTTCGGACGTGTCTTTCGGCTGTTATTGTTGTTGTAATCGATCGCGAGGGCGAACAGAGAGAGAGAGAGAGAAAGAGACGTGGCGGTGAGTCTTTTGCATCAATCCATCGCGGTGGTGTGTTGGTAGCCCCAAAAACGGAGAGACAGAAGCACTTTTGTACACATCGCGCGCATCGAAAACGCGCTCAAAAGAGCTCGCGCGACCATCCATCCGTCCCTCCCACCCGCGCGTCCGGTCCTTTTTCGCGCGTTCCGTTCGAAACCGCCGTCTCTTCGCTCTCTATCGCGTCCAAAAAGCGACGAGAGACGCGCGCGAGCGCGCACTCTCCACCAAAACTCTCGCTTCACATCGCAGTCGTTTTTAGAGCGCATTTTCCAAAGAGGAACCTAAAAAAAAAGACGCGCGAAATCTGCCCCCCGACGCGTCGACGCGACCTTCATTTTCATCATTCGAGGACGACGGCGTTTCGGAGAGCGCGCACAAAAGCGAAGAACGGAAAGAGAGAGAAAAAGGGTGCTCGTGTAAAAGCGTACCATGGTGACACAAAGAGTTCAATGTCGAGATGCAACAAAGAGTGACGCACCGAAGGAAGGAAGGACCTTTTTAAGTGGTTTCCCTTTTGTCTCACGTTTTAGGGTTTAGGGTTTAAGGTATCCAATTGGACATTTTTTGGGTGCTTCTTTATCGTCGCGAGACTTTCGCTTGGTGGCCCCTTTTGCCTGTCGCGCTCGCGCGAGCGGGACGGACCAAAAAGCGACCACCACAACCAACGGAAGAAGAAGAAGAAGAAGAAGAAGAAGAAGAA
>MDSZ01051717.1_pt1 | contig 10612 bp, 11 predicted proteins | sample 811201 | NCBI WGS metagenome assembly MDSZ01 (sample SAMN05326647, study PRJNA326480) | marine metagenome | isolation source: seawater | place: Indian Ocean: North | collected 2010
TCCTTAGAAGGAATAAGTGATTCAGTCTGCTTCACTACAGTCTCAAGTTGCTCACGCACTTCCTGCACAGAGAGATTCCACTTGCCGATGCCTGCCTTGTAATCCTTAAGACGCTTTTTAACAGTAGCGAAGGAGCAAGCGAAGTGGTCTGCAGCACCAAGCAATTCTTTTGTGCCAACTTGCTCTCCATGAGCATTAGTAAGATAGTCTACGAGTTGGTCGGTGGTCACGGGGTGTGCTGCAAAAGTCATGAGTGTTTCTTTGTTGTGTATACATGTATTATACACACACCTGAGCGGAATAGTAGTCCAACCATGACGGTTTTCTATCTGGCACACGCAGGGAGTTGTCCTTTACCCATGGTTTACTAGCAACATAACGCTTGTAAGCTTCAATGGTATCAATGGATGTGTCGTATTTCCACTCGTCAGGCATTGCCCTAGCGAATGGTGTATGTTTGTCAGGACATCCCCACTGATACAAATATCCTGCTAGACGGATACTTCTCTCACATGAGTGTTTTTTATTATATCTGTATGTATATTCCTCACATAGAGAAATACCATGCTGAATCAACCATTGAATGTTATGGTCAGATTCAGCAACCCATTTCGTACATGGGTGATTGCGGAAGGCACCCTTCTCCGTTTTGTAAGGAGTGCCATCCGCTTTGAATACTTTGCCTATATTGTGATACCAAGGAGAGTATACAATGCTGAGCATTTGACAGCACTCCAGTGGCATTTTGACAATGTGTTTGTCTGGTAATTGGTGTGCAGACAGCGTAGGGTCGTCATCTACAGTGAAGATATTCATTTCTTGAATACTCCCAATCTAGCAAGGATGTAGATTGAGAGTGATGTCCAGAAAATAACTTCCAAACCGATGTTATTCATGCAATTTGCTCGATAAATGAGGAGAGAATCCTCTTGTTGTTTGCTTTACTCTTGAGAGACTTAGCGAATGCTCTCTTGATGTCTGCTTTAGAATCACTCTTAGGGATGAAATCTACCTCGTCGTTAAGACCAGTAGAAGAGATGAAGTAGTGACGTTGATATCCACCGAAGGGGACTTCACATGCTTTAGTCTTCTTCCATTCTGATGTGATTTTTTGCATCTTGTCATCTTCAACAAAGTCTCTGATGACAGACATAATCTCACGAGTCTGTCCGATACGGAATCCTAGGAAGTTACACTGAGGAAACCTTCCCTTCAGATAGCGTAGCATGGAATGAGTGGTCTGTCTATAGTTATCGACAGAATATGTGCGACCAGTCTTACGGTCACGAAGCATAGTGTTATGCCTCCATGATGTTGCAGAAATTCTTGTCTCACCATTCCACTCACTCTTCTGCCATATACGTGAATACTGTGCTTCACCGTCAGTCAGAATAGATACGTGACACTTCTCAACACCATGCTTTGCTTTGAAGTCTGGGATAACAGTCTGCAGACAAGCAAGAGTCTCATTAAGAGGTGTGCCTGAAAGACTCAAGTGACCTGGCACATAGTGAGTAGTAGGCACCTTAGCACCCTCAGGTTGCATCCAAGAAACTTGATTCCTGTGTGCATACATCATGCAGATACGATAGAGATACAGGCATGACTTGTCAAACTCTTGATTGTTTTGGTCACTGTTGACAAAATTCATCATGAAGAAATTCCAAGGCACATAGAATGTGCCCTCGCGACCTGACTGCTCATCCCTCCAGTCTTTATCTGTAGGCATGAAGTGTGTATCTTGAGTGAAAGCATACACACTGAATGGAATACCAGACTTACGGCAGAAGAAACAAAGTGAAAGGAGTTGCTTAACAGTGTCAAACAGACAATCAACCATACTTCCAGACCAGTCAAGGATAAAAATCAAACCGTGATTCTTACCGTCAGGTGTGACAGTTACTTTCTTGAAGATATCTTCATTGAATTTGTATGTGTGCAACTTAGAAGTATCAAGGACACCAGTCTTAGAGATAGAAGCACGTGCATATGCTGCAGCAGACTTCTTCATCTCAAACTCTTTAGAAAGGTATGCAACTTCACGTTGATTACCACGCTTCCACTCACGGTATGATGCATCAACATCGGTCCAGTCAGGACCACCCATGAAGAATTCATCTTTCTCGTCAGTGAAACGCGCAGCACCCCAGTATTCTTCAGTCATTCTGTTGATTTTATCAGGAGAAACAACCACGTGGTTGAGGTCAACCTTGTCAATCTCCATGTAGTGAGTGACATTCCAAGACTCAGTGCTAGTTTCCTGCTGAAGACGGTCAGCAAAGGACTGGTCAGTAATTGAATCTAGGTCAGACTGCTCACCACCTGACTGCTCATAAGAAGGAGTCTCAAGGTCAGCGGGGTCGTTTTCTTTCTTCTCTTCTTTATCACCTTCACCCTGCTCATCAATCTCCTGTGGGAGGTTGTCATCACTTTTCTTTTGTGATGTAGGAGTAGTGCCTGCATCATTGGTGTTACCTTCGACAGGAGCAGGAATCTGCTTGCTCTGTTGCTGTTTGGAATACTCGTAAATAGCACGAGCGGACTCTACTGCATCCTCAAATGTCTCAGCAGCGCCCACAGCGTCTCTGAGGACAATCTCCTCGTCATTAAAAGGCATCATGATATATGCACCAATCTTAAAGTAGAGGTTTACTCGGTCGATAAGATTGAGTTTGTTAGTATCTGTATCTTTTACAGAGAAGAAGTCCCTCTCATGTAGTTGACTATAACCTTGGAAGAAGTCTTTAGTAAGACCTGGAAACTTACGTTTCATTAGTTTCTCAATACGTGCATCCTCTGTGATGTTGACGTAAGATTTTGGGAGGTCAGTCTCTAGGAATCCCCAGTCATCTGCGGGTGTGAAGAGTGCGTGACCGACTTCGTGACCTACGAGCATGTCGTATACACGACCTGATACCTGCCAGATGGGAAGAGTCAAGACACGACGCTCAACGTCGAAGGATGCGGTCTCAACAATCTTGTGCTCAACAACAAGATTCTCAGTAGCGAGGAGTCTGGCGAGGTTACCTTTGATTTCTTGTTGAGTCATGGGTTATTCGTTTGTATACACATACTATAATACGAAACCCTCCGCTTGGGAGGGTTGAGTAGACACTTCTTCAAGTGGCTCCGTCTGGCACGTGCCTGTCGTAGTGCTTGTGGTTTTAGGTGGCGCTTCGCTTCCTTCTTGGAATGGTGCTGCCAGTTAGGGACTTTCATCGTAGACTAACTTTGAGAAATCATTTGGTTTTTCAAACCTTAGGGTGGTGTCAAACTTGTCCAGTAGGACATCTCCCTTGTGAGATATTACAAAGAGGTTGGTCTTTCCGTCAAGATTCCTTAGAATCTTCATCAAATCATACGTTGCTGCAGAGTCCAGAGAAGAATCAAACACCTCGTCAAGGATGAGGAGGTTAGTAGATGCAGAATTCTTCATCTTAGCAATGTCACGCCATGTGAATAGGAGTGACAGGTCAATCTTCTGCTTTTCTCCTTCAGAGAATGATGCATAGGAAAAGACATCACGGAAACGAGACTTAATCTGCTCGCTAAACTCTTCGTCAAGGGTGAAGTTGACAAAGAAATCCATACTTTGCAGGTATTTATTGATTCTTTGGTTAATTAGAGGGATGAATTTGCTGATTACCTTACTTTTAATACCACTGTCCTTCAGCAGATTGCTGACAACCTTCAGGTCATCACAATTCTTGTTGATTTCAGTGCAATCATCAGTAGTTTTCTTCAGTTTTTCACGATACTCTTCCAGTTTAACCTTCTCTGCCTTAGTATCAGGTGTTTCTTTGTTGCACTCATTAAGAATGTCTTGACATTCCCTCAGCAGTCGTGCACTTTCATCATTAAGACTGTTAATTTGATGCTGAATAGTGGTAATTTTCTCACAATTCTGCCTCTGCTCCTCAATCTGACCCCAGATATCATTAATCTGTTTGGTAATCATCTCATTACCTTGAGAAAACTTCTCAACTTTATTCTGTGCCTCAATAGTTTTCTCAGATTTGAGGTCTTTTGCTAGTTTTTGAGTGCATGTAGGACACTTATCATTGTTGTTGTAGAATTTCAGGTCAGTCTGAGCACGTTTAAGGTTACCTTTAATCTTGACACGCAACTCACGCATGTCTTCATGCTTTTGCTGATACTCTGCAAGGGTATTTACAGTCAAACCAAGGGCAGCAATCTCTTCCTGCTTGGTAGAAACTTCCTTTGCGATAGATTCAATCCTTACTTCCTTCTCACTATAACTATCTTGCAGTTTAACAATGTAATCTGCAGTCATTTTCTCCATACTATCAATAGTATGACGCTGCATATTCACCTGCTTCTCTGCCATCTGCAGATTGTGCTCACATTCTTTTTGTCCTGCACTTGCCTCTCGGATTCTATCCTTGAGGAGAAGATTCATTTTACTGAATACTTGGATGTCAAGGAGGTCTTCGATGACTTCTCTTCTATGGACAGCAGATAACTGCATAAAAGGGACAAAAGTTGAAGAACCAAGAATAACCACTTGAGTGAAAGACTTGAAGTTAAACTTGAGTATGCTTTGCTCAAGGTATTTTTGAGTGTCTTTAGTAGCAGCATCTTGGTCTAGCAGTTTTCCGTTTCTGTGAATCTGAAATACATTAGGTTTCATACCACGGACAACTTTGTATTCCGTGCTGCCAATAGAAAATTCTACCTCAGCAACAGTCTCCCTCTCGTTGATACTATTAATCAACTGAGACTTACTAATCTTACGGAAAGGTTTGTTAAACAAAACAAAGCACAGGGCATCCAGAAGAGTGGACTTACCTGCGCCATTAGCACCGATGATTAGATGTGATGGGGAATCGTTAATAAGAATCTCTGTGAAACTATTTCCTGTAGAGAGGAAATTCTTCCAGCGAATCTTTTCAAAGACAATCATAACGGGGGTGGAATAACGATATCGTCAGGGGTAATTACCGTAAATCGATAACCATAACTTACACAGTTATCCTTTACTTGGGTTTCTTCAATCTCTTTGACTTCTAACTCACGAGTGTAGTTGAGGTCCTTCAGCATTTCATAATAACGTACTGCATCGTCTTTGTCAACAAACATCTGGACGACACGATCTACAGATTCGTCATCCCTTACAGCATATACGCCGCCTGTTTTAGTGTCGAGCAGTACAAACATTCAAACCTCTAGTGCTTCCATGTAAAGTGATTTAAGAATTCCAAAAATGTCTTCTTTATTTTTCATGTCAGTAACACACGTTTCCAGAATAGCAAGAGTATCTTCAACTTCAACGTCTTCAACATCATCAAGTCCATAAGACATGTCTTCAATAATTTTGAAGTCAGCAAGATTTGCTTTCTGAAGTTTCCTTACTGTCTGGTCAAAGAATAGTTGGTCATTCTTCTCTTCTACAATCAGTTTAACGTATGTGCCTTCTAGTTGTGAGACATCTACATCAATCCCATCCTTATAGTATACCTTACTAAAAGTATTATAAGGATTCTTTACAAAGTCAAGTGTATAATCCTTAGTATTTAGAATATGAAACCCTCTATCCGACCCATAGTCATTCCAGTATAGTTGGTAGGGGTTACCCAAATAAACTATCTGGTTTTTACGACTTGGTAGATGGTAGTGACCAGAGCAAACCAGTTTGAATTTACTAAACAAGTCAGGTTCTGTGCCATGGTCCATGGTAAACCCAGCGATAGGTTGGAAACCTTTCAACTCTAGGTGACCCATGCAGTAGGATGCTTTACTCTTCTTAATCATTGCAAGAGCATCACTACGGTTGTCATCACAAATCCATGGGAGCAGCAGCATTTTTCTACCACCGATAGTCATCTCGGTAGGGTCTGCAACAACTTGAATGTTTGAATACTCTCTGAGCAACAACTCAGGTGCACTGACCTTCAGAGTATTTTTATAGTAGATGTCGTGATTACCGACCAGCATAGTCATTCTAATACCACGCTCAGCAAGTGGACCAAACCACATGTCATGAGCAGCAGCAAGACTGCTGAAGTTAATACTCTTTCGTTTGTCGAAAGTATCTCCCAGACATAATACTTCGGTGATACCATGCTCATCTATGTAAGGGAGCACAATATCACCGTAAAATTTCTGATACCTTTCAACATAATACTGATTATCATTACGGACTCCAAAGTGTTGGTCCGTAATCAGTAATACTTTACTCATATCAATAACGCATGTTAGTTTCGATTCGACTCTTGATGGAATTCATATCAGCATGGTCATCATTTGAATCGGAATGGAATACTTGGTCGTATCCATTCTTCTCAATCAACTTATCTCGGATATCCATCTGTCGTTTTTCTTTGGCGATACGCCTCAGGAATGCATAATACACTATCTGTGTGAAATATGCAAATGGATTCTTGGATTTGTTAGGGTCAAAGTTATCGATATACTGGACACAGTTTTCGACTCCATCGGAAACCATGTCTTCCTTAAACATGTAATTGATAAAGTTGGGACGGTAGGAGAGATGCGTCGCAATCTTCAAAAAGCACTCAGCAAGATACTTAGTGATGCGAGGTTTTGGTTTGTCTAGTAGACGCGCCTCTTCAACTGATTGGCGATATTTGATAATCTCTGCCAGAAACAGTTTATTGTCTACATAGTGTTGTTTTTTCTTAGCTGCCATTAAGCGTTGCATGGTTGTGTGCCTGCTTTAACTATTATACAAAACTGTAGTTATAGTGTCAAGCTTGACAACACAGGAATAATTTATTATAATCAACCATGTAAGGGTTGAAAGGTTAAGAGTTTAGATCTTTTTGCCACTGTTTCTCCAACTTCTTCCGAAGTTCAGAAACCTTGCCGACCAGACCCATATTTTTATTCATGGGGACATTATACTCTTCGATATCGTCCTCACCGTTTTCTTTACGCAACCACAATTTATACATCATGATGGCACCCATAGACATAGGTGCGACAGTTGTTATATCTGCTTCGTTGATAATATAAAAGTCTTCGTCGCTCCACATCATCCATTTAACTAATCCCACAGCAAGACCTGGCTCCCCATTCTTCACAACAGGATGCTCTTTAGGTGTAGCGGGAGAAGATACAAATAGCATTGTGTCTCCATTCTCCTCAGTAGCAATCATGCTACCCATAACCTCATCTCCTGAGGTTAGTTTTACTACTCCATAAAATTCGTGGTCGTGTCTGATGTAGTTAATCATCTTTCAGGTTTACCTTGGTGATTTCATAATCAAAACTTTCTTCATCGTATATCTTCATTCTGGAGATAAGATGTCTGAAAGTATAGTTGTGGGAGTTGCCTTTAGAGCAATCATCTGCAATGTCATACAAGACTGCTTTAGCCTTGTTGTCTCCTTTTCTCAAAACTCGCCCAATGGACTGAAGGTTTCGTACTCTGGACTTAGATGGTGATGCAAAGATTACATTATGTAGGTTGCGGATATTGATACCTGTAGAGAATGTGCCATAGGATGCGAGGATGATAGCATTGCTTTCCTTCTCACAAATCTTTCTTGCTTCTTCTCTTTCAACAGCATCTACACCGCCGTGGATAAAGAAAATCTTGCGACCCTCTTCCACCTTACTATTTATGAGGTCCCAAAGTGGGTCTCCGTGCTTCTCCACGTAGTTGAATAGCACCAGAGTATTACCCTCTAGATCTAGTGCCAACTTACAGATGAAGTTATTACGTCTGGTGTGTGACACCAAGTAGTCCATCTCCTGTTGATAGTAATCAAAGGGCACATGACCGTGCTTCATCAGCAGAATACGCACCCGCAGGGGTGTAAGATGTCCTGCTTTCATAAGGTCTACCGTAGATGTTACGCGGTCACACTTACCAAACAATCCTTCTAGGATAAGTTGGTGCGACTCAAGTCCATCTAGGGTCCCTGTCAGACCCACGCGGTATTTTGCATCATGACACTTATTCAGAATGCCAGTAAGAGACTTCGCTTTGTAGAGGTGTGCTTCATCTCCGATGATGACATCGAATCTTTCAAAAAATTTCTTGGGCTCTTTGTAAATAGATTGCCAAGTAGAGACGACAACAGGTGCCTTGACATATTTCTCTCTACCTGACATAATCTCATGGACATATGAATCTGCCTTCCATCCATAGTCCTTAAAATCTTGCACCAACTGGGATACCAGTGACGTTGTAGGTACAATAATTAATACTTCCCTTTCCTTTGCTAGGTGCCAACGCACCAACGAATAAATGATTAGGGATTTTCCTGACCCCGTGGGGGATAGTAGTAGCTTGCGATTGTGTTTAATCGCTTCGTAAACTCCTTTGAGTTGATAGTCCCGAATCCTGAATGGGAGTCGAAGAGCCTTAATAAAAGACGCAATACCCTCAGGTGTAACATAATCTTCAGTTTCAAATGGTAATCCGTAGTGTTTGGAATCTAGGACTGAATACTCATATCCTTTCTTATCAAAATACTCAGTTAAGTATTCATATAGACCTACATAGATTTCACCAGTGCCAGGTGAATAAAGTCTAATCTTACCATCCCACACACGCCGTCTATACTGTGGCATAAACTTTGCTTGCGGGACTTCAAATTGAAAGTGCTCACTTAATTCCTTGTGGACATGTTCCTCCGCATCGACTTTGAGATAGACTTCATTCTTCTTGGTTACGGTAATCATCTAATGCCATAATACTTAACTATCTCGATAGTATTCTTGATGGCAAACCCACGTGAATCGATTTGCTTAAGAATCCTATCAATAGTAGTTAGGCAAGTTTCCAAGTAGTCTATTTTCTGTTGTTGACGTGTCATCTCAGGGTCACTATCAACGTACATAGGAATGTCACCCTTCAATACCTTGAGGTCGAAAGGTTTCTCTGCATATACTTTTGATGGTGCCTTCCCTGAGTAGTATTCAAACTTCTCTCTATACATCTGCTTGTGTTTTGCAGATGCTTCTGATAGCATCAGTTTGAAATGATTATAAAACTGCACATATTTTGCATGGAGTCGAGGAGTTTCCATACTGTCGTTAGCAAGCAGCTCAGGCAACTCCCTGTGGTCGTAGAATGCTTCCGCGTCCTTCTTCCACAACTCCTCAATTTTTTCTAGATTCATGTAAGACGCTTATCTCTCTGAGTAGATTCTCCAGAGCGTACTTGATATCCCGAATACTGGAATGTAACTGATGCCATAGCATACTCCGTGCCATCTATTGTAGCATTAAATTCCAGTGCTGACAAGCTTGTTGGTATCAAATCAAAGAATACCACGTTAAAATTAGATTTGAAATTACTATTGAGCACAGTCAATGTGCCATCAGCGAATAGATTATCGTCCTTGAAGATTGCTTGCATCTTCTCACGAAATTCTGTACGCTCTCTTACATTGTCTGGTGTGCCTAATGCACGTAACCAGTTATGCATAATCATATAATTTTCCAAGTCCTCATCAATGAGGAAGGAAAGTGTCAAGGGGTCATACGATGTGAAACCCTCATAGGGTAAGTATCTCAACGGTGTAGACTGCTGCTGAATACTTACATTGATAGCAGGGATGTTTGCTGCTTGACAGAAATAGGCAACCTTAGGATACTTTGCAAGTAGAAACTTGAATCCTATAGGTGATAAGAAATTCCTATTCTCTATCTGTTTATTCCAAGATGATGTCATCGTCGTCTTGCCATTCCTTTGGGTAACATAATCCTAGATCTGCATTAAACCAAAAGTCTTCCCAGTCTTCCTCGGAAGCTTCTTCCCAATGCTGCTCATCGGTTTTCTCTTCTGGGTCAAAAGACATATTCTTCAATCATATCCAGTACAGTATTTAGGACTTCATGTGCCCCATCATGCCAGTCACCATTTTTCTCGTGCCAACGTCCGTTATATAACTCATTCTTCATTTTCAAAACTCGGTGCTTCATGTCCAGTTTAGTCATCTGGGATTTACCAGGCATACATACTCCCTCATTATAAGTCTATTTACAAAAAATGGGGACCGAAGTCCCCACTGAAAGGTAAGTATGTTGTGGTTTTCTTACATAAGTATCTCCTTGCAAATACGTTTGCAACTTGACTGGGTACCTACGCAGTCTATTAGACACTCATAATAATCGTTTTCACGCTCCGAGTCTATTGAGTCAACTGTATCTTCAAAGTGTCTCCACTCGTCTAATTGATTACGTGAGATTAGATTATGCATGATAAACTTCTCCAATGAATGCCCGAATGATATAAGTTTTTTACGCTTTCATTTCATCGCACTAACCTCAATCCTACTACTACTTATAATTGTTTTGGTATCGTAATATACTTTTATTACTTTGTTACACCAACGTTACATAAAGACAAAAAAATACACCCTAGAAGGGTGTGTGGGAGAAGGGATTACATTTTACCCTCATGATATGGGAATCGCTAGTGCGAAATTTTGGGCATACCAACAATGATTCCTTTGGTCAAGGTTCTGCTATTCCTAGCAGCGAGCACCACCTCTAATCATTTACATTACCCCGCCAAATTCCAACAGGGTTATTCAGTCACTCCCGTGCTGAGTGATCAACTCAACAGATATAGTATGGCATAAAAAAAGAGGGGCGTCAAGCCCCTCTGAAAAAA
>MDSZ01052606.1_pt1 | contig 10612 bp, 8 predicted proteins | sample 811201 | NCBI WGS metagenome assembly MDSZ01 (sample SAMN05326647, study PRJNA326480) | marine metagenome | isolation source: seawater | place: Indian Ocean: North | collected 2010
AGAGTAGTGGGTCTTTTCTCGCAAAGAGGCTATAACATCGATTCTTTGTCTGTAGCGCCAACGCAAGATCCGACTTTATCTAGATTAACAATGACGACTTCTGAGAATTCAGAAATAATTAACCAAATTTTAAGACAACTATTTAAGCTAGTTGACGTAGTGATGGTTCAAAATTTAACCGAAGCAGAAGCCTATTCAATTGAGTTAGCTATAATCAAATTGATAGCATCACAAAATAAAGTTGAGGAAATCATATCTAGTGCGAATAATTTAGAAGGTAAGATACTCAATGAACAAGATGGCCATACAATGTTTGAAATCTGGGGCGACTCCGCGGATATAGATACTTTATTGGCATCATTAAAAGACGAAGAATTTTTAGAGGTAACAAGATCTGGGTTGCTTGGAATGACAAAAGGAAATGTTGCTCTTAATACAAACGATCAAACAAAAATATCATACGATTAAGGAGAGTTATGGAAGTATATTATGACAAAGATGCAAATCTTGATTTGCTTAAAGAAAAAACTATCGCAGTTATTGGCTACGGTTCACAAGGTCATGCCCATGCAAATAATTTAAAAGATTCTGGTGTGAATGTAATTCTTGGGCTTAGAGATGGTTCTGGGTCAGCAGAAAAAGCTTCCGAGGCAGGATTTGAAGTATTGAGTAATGCGGAAGCAGCTGCAAAAGCAGATATGGTAATGTTTTTAATTCCCGATGAATTTCAGGGCAAAACATATGCAGAAGATATTGAACCCAATTTGAAAGAAGGGGCTACGATTGCTTTTGCACACGGTTTTAATATTCATTATGGTCAAATCAAACCAAGATCCGATTTGGATGTTGTCATGATTGCACCAAAAGGACCAGGCCATACCGTTAGAGGACAATATAATATTGGTGCAGGAGTACCATGTTTAGTAGCAATTCAACAAGATGCATCAGGTGATGCATTGGCAAATTCGATTGCTTACGCAAGCGCTATTGGTGGCGGTCGCGCAGGTATTATTAAGACCACTTTTAAGGACGAAACTGAAACCGATTTGTTTGGTGAACAAGCGGTGCTTTGTGGTGGTTTAACATCTTTAATAAGAGCAGGATACGAGACTCTTACCGAAGCAGGTTATCCACCAGAGATGGCTTATTTCGAGTGCGTCCACGAAGTTAAATTAATCGTTGACCTAATTTATGAAGGTGGTTTAGCTAATATGAGATATAGCATTTCCAACACTGCGGAATATGGTGACTATACTTCGGGACCTAAAGTAGTAACTGAAGACGCAAAAAAAGCTATGAAAGAAGTTTTGGATCGAATTCAGTCGGGTGAGTTTGCTGAAGAATTTGTTGCAGACGCTCGACAAAGTAACAGCGGAGCTGGCGGACCAGTCATGGAGTCTCATAGGAAAGAATCTAGAGAGCATCCCATCGAAAAAGTTGGTGCAGAGCTCAGAGGCATGATGCCTTGGATCGAAGCAAATAAATTGGTTGATAAGTCAAAAAATTAATAAGTATTTTTTAAAAAGATGACTTTTTTGGATGGAGCCTTGGGCAGCATTCTTCTTCACCGAGCAAATAAATCATCTACAGGCTTATGGTCGGCACAATTTTTGCTTAATGATCCCGCTGCCATTACAACGCTTTATGAAGAATACGTGAGCATTGGCTCAGACTTGATAACGACCAATACCTACTCAACTATTCCAAGTTATTTGGATAAAGAAAATATTTCTACTCAAATGTCAGAACTTATTGATATTGCTGGCAGGCTCTCAAGAGAAGTTGCCGATAAACACGAAAACGTAAGAGTCGCGGGATCGCTTCCTCCTTTAGAAGAGAGTTACAGGCCCGATTTAGTTTTAGATGAAACCAAAGCTTTACCAATTTATAAAACTTTAATAGAGGGGCTCTTGCCCTATGTAGATATTTTTTTATGTGAGACCATTTCATCAATTCAAGAAACCAAAAATGTTTTAAAGGCTCTAGATCTGCACAATAAAAATATTCCTACTTGGCTTTCATGGACCCTCAAAGAAGATAAAAAAAATGTTTTGCGAAGTGGAGAATCAATCGAAGAGGCTTTTGTTTTCGCAGAGCAATATAATCCAGAGGCATATTTATTTAATTGTACAGATCCCAATGCTATTTCATCTGGTATAGATGTATTGCGAAATCTTACTGATAAACCAATTGGGGGTTACCCCAATGTTTTTTCTGTTCCTGATGGTTGGACTTTGGATAATGATGTTGAGACACTTAAAAGTGATTTGACTAAGGAAAGTTTTTCAAGCTTTTGTCAAGTTTGGCAGGAAAAGGGTGCATCCATTTTTGGCGGTTGTTGTGGCATTGGTCCAGAACTTATGGCTTATATGATTTCAAACCTTAAGCAGCAAAATTAAATTTTCGCTTACTATCTAAATCTATTTCTTGTACTATTGTCGTCCCATTTGTAATGGGTCTGTAGCTCAGCTGGTTAGAGCGCACCCCTGATAAGGGTGAGGTCGCAGATTCGAGTTCTGCCAGACCCACCAAAATAGATTTCTTACAAACTTGGCGGTTTGATAAATCCGCCTCTTATATCTCTGATAATTTTTGCTATCTCAATGCATGTCAAATCTTCGAGATAAGGTCCGGTAATTTGCATTCCAATCGGTAAATTATCTTTTGAAAAACCTATCGGTACATTAGTACTTGGAAGTCCCGCTGAAACAGCCGGACCAGCCCATAGGTTAATGGTGAGATATTCTTTGTCTTTACCATTCACTACTAGCTTTCTTTCATGCAAATTGGCATGGTTGTGTTTGAAAGCTAGGACGTTAGTTGTTGGAGCAAGAATGGCGTCAAAATCATTAAAAAAAGAACGCCATTTTTGACGAATCTTTTGTCTCATCGCATTTACTATAACCCAGTCGGTATATTTTAAAACTGAACCTCTAGCCACTTTTGCAAGTTCAGACATGTCATCTTTTTTTACAGAGTCATTGATTTCTGACAGCATTTCCATGGTTTCTTTAGGGGCGGTCACTAACATCAAAGGATTAAGCAAAAGAGAATATATGTTATCAATCTCTTCAAATGTAAAAGGCAGCTCAACTTCTTCTACTCTTGCACCAAGTTTCTTGAGTTCATTAGCAGTTTCTCTGATCAATGATGATATTTCTTCGTCTACTTCTGCATAAGGTTCATTTGGCCACAAAGCAATTCTTAAATTTTTAACGTCATCAAATCTTGGTTTAGGTAAAGTTATTTTCCAAGCCAAGGCGTCTTGTACTTGAGGCGAGGCTAAAATTTTGATGGAGACTTCAAGATCTTCCGGAGATCTGGCTAATGGACCGGCAACTGATAACCCATTGCCAGTCAAAATTGAACCAGGCCCTGGAGGTAGATGACCGACTTCTGAAACGACGTTGTAACTAGGTTTATGACCATATAAACCACAAAAATGAGCAGGAATTCTAATGGATCCGCCAATATCTGAGCCTAGCTCTAATGACGTCATCCCACTTGCTAATGCAGCAGCAGAACCTCCCGACGATCCTCCAGGTGTTCTTTCAAGGTCCCAAGGATTATTTGTAGTACCAAAAATATCATTGAAACTTTGTGTGTCTGCCGAAAGATATGGAACGTTTGTTTTGCCGAATATAATAGCGCCTTCATTGACAAGATTTTGAACTGCTTCTGCATTTTTTTTTGGAATATTATTTTTCCAGCTTGGATTGCCACCTGTAGATCTAATTCCTTCAACTTCAAATGCGTCTTTGATAGTAATTGGCAATCCGAATAAAGCGCCTTTTTTATTTTTGGTATTGTCTGCTTTTTTTGCCTTTTCTATTGCCCTGTCGACATCAAGTGTTACAACAGCATTAATTTTTGGATTTTCTTTTTCAATTTGTTCTATCTGAGCTTCTAATAATTCTAAGGAGGAAATCTCTTTTTTCTTTAATTTTTCTACCAGCTCAAATGCATTTTCAAAAATCATTATTTGGCTCGACTAAATATTAAAAATTCTTTTATCTAAATAAAGAAAAATACTTTCTTATTTCATCAATGAAAATTTCTGGTTTTTCAAATGCAGCAAAATGTCCACCAGAATCTAAAACGTTGTAATAAGAAAGCTTTGTATATCTCTTTTTAAGCCATCGTTCGGAGGCACGAAAGATTTCTTTTGGATAAACGCTTACACCAGTCGGAGTTGTAACTTCTTCGCCATCAAAGTCACCAAAACTCTCCCAATATAGTCTAGCCGAAGAGGTGGCGCTTTCAGTTAACCAATAAAACATCACATTGGTTAGCAAATCATCTCTTGAGATTGCATTTTCAGGATCGCCATTACAATCCGTCCATTGGTAAAATTTTTCTATAATCCAAGCTGCTTGTCCTATTGGAGAATCAGTTAATCCATAACCAAGAGTTTGAGGTCTAGTTGACTGTTGTTTCGAGTAACCCGAATCCCAATCTTGATAAAATTGAAAGCCTGCTAAAGCTGATTGTTCAAGTTCGGTTAAATCATTCATGGTTTCCATGTCAGGTGCGACGATCGCCATATTTAAATGGATAGCTTCACAGTTTTTGTCTTGCATACCTAAGGCAGTTGTTACAGCTGAACCCCAGTCTCCGCCTTGAGCAAAATATTTTGTGTAGCCTAATTCTTTCATTAGTTTTGCAAATGTATCTGCAATTTTTTCAACCCCAAAACCTGGAGTTGTTGGTTTGCCTGAAAATCCAAAACCTGGAAGCGATGGCGTCACTATATGAAAAGCATCTTTGGAATCTCCTCCGTTTAGTGTTGGATCGGTTAAAGGCTTGATGACTTGAAGAAACTCGACAATTGAGCCCGGCCAACCATGTGTAATGATCAAAGGCTTAGCTTCAGGATGAGGAGATTTTAAGTGAATGAAATGAACGTCTAAGTCATTAATTTTTGCTATGAATTGAGGAAAATCATTTATTTTTGCTACTTCTTTATTCCAATCGTACTTATTTAACCAATAAGAATGAATTTCTTTCATGTAGGACAATGGTATGCCTTGGGTCCAATCTGACGGAGTCTCTTTGTCAGGCCATCTTGTGAGTTCGAGTCTCTTTTTTAAATCAATAAGTTTTTCTTCAGGTATGTTTATTGAAAAATCTTTAATTGTTGTCATTTTAATTTTTACTTGATTTTTCTTGGCATGATGGAGGTAAATTTATAGTAGGATTGCTATCAAAAAAACCAGATGGAATTAATTGGAATCCACAATATTCGACTGGCATAACAGGCCAATCTTCTGGTCTCGGCACATGTGTTACTCCGAAAGTATGCCAGGTCACTAGATCACACTTACTAATGTCTCTATCGCTTGCAGTCATTTCATCTAAACCCCCTTGACCTTGATGCATTACTGTAAATCTGCCACCACCAGAAATTTCACCTTTTTCAAAAGGAGTTGCCCATAAATTATATTTTGCAAATGAAGCTCTCTTCCCTGTGGGAGAATCGAAATCAGACAATAGCACAGGAGAATAACCTGGTAAAAATTTATAGGCTGATTCACCGCCGATAGAATTCTTTTTATTTGGGTTAGTTATTTTCCATACTCTGCTTTTTTCTGGTGCAATATTTCTTTTTGCTTCTGACTCTTTTTTTAGATGACTTGAGATCGCTTGGAATTGTGTTCCATGAGGATTTTTATTTCCAATTGGAACTCTTTCTGCATTAGTCTCGATCAGTTTATTTTTACCGCCGTCTAAAAACCAATCTATCCTCACGTTGAAGAGGTGTTGATGAATAGGAGAAACCAGTTCTTCCGTAATTTTCATATCTTGCTCTGGATTATGAATTTCTTCATTGTGGGCGCTTATTCCTACAATTCCTGTCAATTTCATTTCCAATTCAATTGTTCCATCTAAATACAAGTACCAAAAAATTCCGTAATCGTAATTACCTACTGTAGAAAAAGAACTAATCACTAATCTTCTGGATCGTCTTACCTCGCTGTGGCCTTCACCAATCAAATGAGAATGTTTCCACTGAATTCCATAATCCTCCTCATGCAAACAAATTGCGTTTTTAATTGTTTCAACAGAGCCATCGAAATTTAATTTATTAGTATCAAAGTAATAAATCTCTCCGAGACAATCACATCCTAAAGTCAAAGAATTAGACAATGATCCAAAGCCATACTCTGTACCATCATGTACAGCTTTCCATGAATGCATTGGATCAGCAGAGCCATAAGGAACAACCATATCGGACATGCTTGCACGGTAGAAAATCTCTCTTTTATTTAAATTTAAATTTTGAATTACTAATCCTTCGATGGGATCAATTGAAACTCTTAGGTTCCATCCTTCCCAACTTATCTCATTATTAGAGACATCGAAACCTGGTCCATCGGGTTGAGTAATAGAAATATCTTTGGGTCTATTTCTAAGAACTTCTTGAGAGGCAGCATCATACTTTGCTGATTGCTCGGGTAAGTTGCTTATTCCTTGATCTTCAATTTCAACAATATATTTATCTGTTAGATCGACATGAGAAATTAGTCCAGATATTGGTTTGGCGTAGGCATTATCTTCTGGGCTCTCTTTTAAAAAAGAGATTGTTTTAAGAGCTCTGTGACCTTCTTTAATTTTTTCATGAGTTATTCCTCCGCCTGGCCAAGGATCAATTTGAATAAGACTTAGATCTGTAATTCCTCTTTTTTCTAGAGCGGCTTGATATTCATCATTTTCTAAAGTTAATTGGATAGCGATCATAATTTCTGACATCGTATAAGTTGGACCAGCAGCATCAGGAATTACATTCAGCGAAGTAACTTTCTCTTTATTTAAATCGATTGATGCTTCAAACCCTTTTGAGGATGAATCGACGCCAATAATCTTTGTTTTCCTTGAAAAGGTATCACCGACTTTGTAATTTTTTACAAAATTTTTATCAGGCTCTTCTAGACTGATATAGCTAAACACTGAGTTTTCATCAGAATTATTATCTGATTTAAAGATATTTACAGATTTTTTTATCTCGTCTACAGAAAGAGAATCTAATGGATGCATATTATTATTCATATTTTTTAAACTTTTAAATCTAAAAAGAATACACTTTTTTGATAATTATTTTTTTAGTAAGATCAATTCTAAAGATCAGCGGGGAAATTTCCATCATTAAACTAAAATTTATTTCGTTATCATTAAATTGCTATGCACAGAAAAAATACAACTTACTGGAAATCAAACTTAAAAATTGTTATTTCGTTGCTGATAGTTTGGTTTTTGGTATCTTTTGGATTCGGAATAATTTGGTCTGATGCTTTAGATAATATCCAAATCGGTGGCTTTAAATTAGGATTTTGGTTTGCCCAACAGGGCAGCATTTTTGTTTTTGTAATCATAATTTTCATTTATGTGTTTTTACTCAATAGACTGGATAAGAAACATTTTTCTAAATCTTCAGAGGACGAGTGAATGGAAACACAAACGCTTACCTATTTATTTGTCGGGGCTTCTTTTGCGCTATACATAGGCATAGCTTTTTGGTCTCGTGCTAAATCAACTAATGATTTTTACGTGGCTGGAAAAGGAGTCAATCCGATAGCAAACGGCATGGCAACTGCGGCCGATTGGATGTCTGCTGCTTCTTTTATTTCTATGGCTGGATTGATTGCCTTCCTTGGTAAAGACGGTTCGGTATATTTAATGGGATGGACGGGAGGCTATGTTTTATTGGCTTTGTTATTAGCCCCTTATTTAAGAAAATTTGGTCAATTTACGGTGCCAGATTTTATAGGAACTCGTTATTACTCAAATACTGCAAGACTGGTTGCGGTGATATGTCTTATTTTTGTTTCTTTTACTTATATCGCTGGTCAAATGAGGGGAGTAGGCATAGTTTTCTCGAGATTTTTAGAAGTTGATATCGACTTAGGGGTGATCATTGGGATGATTATCGTATTTTTTTATGCAGTTATGGGAGGCATGAAAGGGATTACTTATACTCAGGTTGCTCAATATTGTGTAATGATTTTTGCTTACTTAGTACCAGCAATTTTTATTTCTATTCTAATCACAGGAAACCCAGTTCCACAATTAGGTTTTGGAGATACCTTAACCGGTACTTCGACTTATTTATTGGATAAATTAGATCAAGTTACAATTGATCTTGGCTTTGGCGCATATACGGAAAATACGAAAACCAATATAGATATCTTTTGTATAACAGCTGCTTTGATGTTTGGTACTGCTGGTTTGCCTCATGTGATTGTCAGGTTTTTCACTGTGCCTAAAGTTAGTGATGCAAGAAAATCAGCTGGCTATGCTTTGATTTTTATAGCACTGCTATATACAACTGCTCCGGCTGTCGCAGCTTTTGCAAGAATTAATTTTGTTGATTCTATTCAAGATGTTGAATACTCAGCCGCACCGGATTGGTTTAAAAATTGGGAAAATATTGGATTAATTGCATGGCAAGATAAAAATGACGATCAGTCTATTCAATATTCATCAGGAAATGCTCTGGAGGGAGTGAGACCTGATTACTCAGATCGCAGAGGTAAAAATGGAGAGCGGATTCTAAATAACAGGCCAAACGATAACAATGTCAATGAAATTTATATTGACCGCGATATTATGGTGCTTGCCAATCCAGAAATTGCAAAATTGCCTGGATGGGTTGTAGCATTAGTTGCCGCAGGAGGCTTGGCTGCAGCACTTTCAACAGCAGCAGGACTTCTTCTTGTTATTTCTTCATCAATTTCTCATGACTTGTTGAAAAAAACATTTATGCCAAGAATTAATGAAAAACAAGAGCTTCTTTTTGCTCGAATTGCCTCAGCCATAGCGATTGTTATCGCAGGCTTATTTGGGATTTATCCTCCGGCTTTTGTGGCGCAAGTTGTGGCCTTTGCTTTTGGATTAGCAGCCTCAACAATTTTTCCAGCTCTTTTGATGGGAATTTTTTCAAAAAGACTCAATAAAGAAGGGGCTATTACAGGAATGATCTTCGGTCTTATTTTTACTTCTTCTTATATAATTTATTTCAAGTTTATAAATACTTCCTTAAACCTCCCGGAAAATTGGTTATTAGGAATTTCCCCTGAGGGAATAGGCTTTGTCGGGATGCTGATAAATTTTGCGATCGCCTTTATTGTTTCGAGTGTTACTAATAATCCGCCAAAAGAAATAAATGTAATGGTAGAAAATATAAGAAAACCTTGAATTTAAGACACTCTCTTAGCCATTAACTTATTTATGAATAAATTATATATTTACTTAAATGAAAATTTTGAGAACACCAGATAAATGCTTTGAAAAGTTAAAGGATTATCCTTTTGAACCAAACTACACCACGATAAAAACAGAGGATGGAAGTGATCTGAGAATTCATCATATTGATGAAGGCCCAAAAGATGGGCCAATCCTTTTAGCAATGCATGGACAACCTGTATGGAGTTATCTTTACTCAAAGATGATTCCTTTTCTAACGAATGCCGGTATTCGAGTCATCGCCCCCGATTTGCCTGGATATGGAAAATCCGATAAGCCTGCACAAAGAGAAGACTACAGCTATCAAAAACAAGTAGATTGGATGACAGATTGGCTTATTGCCAATGACTTTAAAAATCTCACTTTTTTTGGACAAGATTGGGGCGGCTTAATTGGACTAAGAATGGTCGCAAACGAGCCAGGTCGATTCGACAAGGTTTCGATGGGTAATACTGGGTTGCCTTACAACCCTGAGGCACCCAAAGAAGTTTTAGAAAAAATAAAAGAGTTTAGAGAAAGTAGTCTCAAGCTAACTCCCATGTCAATGGCTAAAGAAATAAGCGAAATGGATGGGAAAAATTTGTCCCAAGAAGATACAGAATTTCATCCAGCATTGAAATTTATGTACTGGCAAAAATTTTGTTGGGATACAGTTGATTTACCAACAGGCTTTTTGATGACAAACATGATGGAAAAAAATTCCAGATTAAATTCAGCGGCATATTATTTATTTGTTTCACTAGGTTTAGGAAAATATTTTCCTTTTAAATCAGATGTTGCCAGGGCATATGAGGCTCCATTTCCCGACCCAAGTTATAAAATGGGGCCAAGAGCTATGCCAAGTCATGTTCCAACAATACCGGATCAATCACTTGAAGCACAAAGAAAAGCAAGAGAAGTATTTAAAAATTGGGATAAACCTTTTTTGAGTGTATTTGCTGGGGACGATCCTGTTACCAATGGAATAGAAAGAGATGTTTTAGCAATGTGTCCCAATGCAAAAAGCGCGCCTCATATAGGCGGCGGTCATTTCTATCAATGGACAAGACCCAAAGAATTATCAAATTTATTAATTAATTTTATCAACACTTAAGGAGAATAATTATGTTGAAACTTCATTATGCGCCAAACTCCAGAGCCGAAAGAGTTCTATGGTTATTAGAAGAATTGGAATTACCCTACGAGTTAAACTCGATGCCTTTTCATCCAGAAGCACTTAAGTCAGACGAACACCGTAAAAGACATCCGCTCGGAAGAATACCGGTTTTAGAAGATGGCGACGTAAGTATCTATGAATCCGGTGCAATAATTGATTATGTGTTAGAAAAACACAAAAACGGTGGCTTAAAGCCATCAGTTGATTCTCCTGAAT
>MDSZ01145271.1_pt1 | contig 10611 bp, 11 predicted proteins | sample 811201 | NCBI WGS metagenome assembly MDSZ01 (sample SAMN05326647, study PRJNA326480) | marine metagenome | isolation source: seawater | place: Indian Ocean: North | collected 2010
ATTTGATTGTATTATTTTCCATTTACATTAAAATTAATTTATGCGCTTGTAGCTCAACTGGATAGAGCGTCTGACTTCGGATCAGAAGGTTGAGGGTTCGACTCCTTCCGGGCGCACATTTACAATATCCACTCACTATATTTTTCCTTATTTTCTAAAATATATCTTGGAAAAGAATTATCTAAAGCAACTTTTTGATATGAATAGTTTCTCCCAAATATATCAGACATGTTTAATATTTTATTCTGAATATTTGAAATGCTAGTAAATTCTTCCGAGTTAAATTCTTGATGAGCAAAAGATTTAATTTTTTTAGATATCTCTTTCGGCTTTTTAAGAAAGCTAAAATGCCACCCACCATCAAATATTAATTGGGGTTGTCTTGGTTTATAAAATTTCCAGAAAGGTCTTTTTTGAGTTTTAATATTTCTCAACCATTGAGGTGATTTTAAATTTTTTTTCTGACATATTTTTGTTCCACTCCACTTTTGCTCTGTTATATTTATTTGATTAAATTTTGACTGATAATTATTTAAAATGAAACATCCATAATGATTTTTGACTTGGAAATCAGAAATTTTCTCTGGTCGAGGAATTTCATCAATATCAGAAATCATAATCAGATCATTATCTTGTAAATCTACAAAACTTCTTGATAACGCGTTTCTTTGGAACTGATCTCTGATATGTGAAGGTTCCCAACCTTTTTTAAAAAAACTTATCTCTTTTGGAATATCTTCTACAACCAAATATTTAATTTTATTTTTAAATTTTTTGTATTTATTAATATCAAAATTTAACTTTTTTTCATTTCCCGCGTGGTCTCTTGTTCCTTCAGCAATAATGAATTTATCTACAACGCTGTTAAGTGTATTTAATCTGATATCCAGCATTAAATCTTCATCAAAAAACATAAACGCATCAATTAAGCTCATTATTCACCAATATTTATCAATGTTCCTCTGTTTTTAGCTCCATAGTAAGCTAAATAAAAAATAAACACGCCTAACACAAAGTATATAAAAGATATTATAAAACTCACAGCAATCGCAGTAAGGTTTATAATATCATTAATTAAAATATTTCTCATTTCCTCAAAAATGTGCACTAACGGTAAAATTAGAGCTATCAATTGTAGCCAATCTGGTAAAATTTCTATAGGATAATATATACATCCTAATGGAGCTAAAAAGAATAAGCTTGCCCATGCTATATTTTCGAATGAAGGACCAAATCGAAGCAATCCTGAGGTTACTAACAATCCTAAAGTTACTCCAAATATGTATAAACTTAGTAATAAAAAAATTAACGGCGGACCAATTTTAAAGATTGAAACTCCGAATAAAGGTATCGCCAAAAGTGTTGCAGGTATAGTTCCTATCAAAGTTCTAAAAATAGCTGTTAATGTAAGCGCGGATATGATTTCACTTATTTTAAGTGGAGCAATAAACAAATTTGTGAAATTTCTACTCCAAATTTCCTCCAGAAACATCATGTTGTAGCTAATACTTGATCTGAAAAGAAAGTCGTAAAGAATAGCTGCGGTCAATATTATTCCTACTGTATTATTATAATAACTTGAGCTTAGTGTAAAAAACTTTGAAATAAAACCCCATAAAAAAATTTGAATAGAAGGCCAATATATTAAATCCAATATTCTTGGAAATGAACTTTTAATTAAATAAATATGTCTTAAGCACAACCCGAATATTTTATGCCATCTCATTTAACGCTCCTAGCTATTTTTAAAAATGTTTCTTCTAGATTATTTCTTCCATGTTTCTCAATTAAAGTTTGGCTTGTTCCAGAGTCCACAATTTTTCCTTTTTTCATCATCATGATACTATCAGTAAGTCTTTCAACCTCATCCATATTATGTGATGCCAGTAGAATTGTTACCTCATTTTGATTTTTATAGTTCTCGATATACTGCCTTACAAAGTCCCCAATATCTGGATCTAAGCTAGCTGTTGGTTCATCAAGAAAAAGAAATTTTGGCTTATTAATTAATGATTTAGCTAGTGAAACCCTATTTTTTTGACCAGACGAGAGTTCACCAGTTTTTTTATTTACAAATTTTGAGAGACTTAAATCATGTACAATGTCTTTAATTCTATTTTCAAGATCTTTAACTCCATAGAGTCTTCCATATACATCTAAATTTTGTTTCACTGTGAGTTTTTTAGGTAATTCGACATAAGGTGAAGCGAAATTGATTTTACTTAAATACTCTGTTCTTTCAATACTATCAATATTCTGTTCATCAACTAAAATTTTTCCTCTTGTAGGCTTTATCAATCCAAGCATCATACCTATTGTAGTCGTCTTACCACAACCATTAGGACCTAAAAGACCAATTGTTGTATTATTTGGAATTACGAAATTAAGATTATCGACTGCGACAAATTTTTCAAATTCTTTAAACAGATTTTTTACTTCTAATTTCATTCGTTTGATGCTCTTTTTATTCGATCATTGATGGCTATGCCAATATCTCTATTCGGTATTTTCATAATAAAAATCTTTTTAAATTTTTTTCTTTTTATTAATCTAAATGTTTTATACAAATTTTTGGCAGCCTCTTTTAAATTGCTTTTTTTACTTAGGTTGAAGATATTATTACCTTTAATATCTTTTTTTCCAAATATTATATATGCGTATTTTTGTGGCGGTTTTTTTGCATTCATAATAATAGGTATTCCAGGGGAATAATGTTTACTCTGTTGTCCGGGTGATAGAATATTTTTTGTTTTTTCAACAGTATTAATCTTTTTATTTAATACAGCTCTTAAATTACGCGATGAGATAATTCCTGGTCTTAAAATTTTTATCTTTCGCCTTATATCAACAACAGTAGACTCTATTCCTATATTTGACCGACCACCATTTAAGATTATTTTTAGTGTTTTGCCTAATTCGTCAGCTACATCGTATGCACTTATAGGACTTATACTTTTTGATTTATTTGCACTAGGCATAGCTATGGGAAAAGATAATTTTTTAAGCAATTTTCTAGTAATAGGATGTTTAGGAAATCTGACCGCAACAGTTCGTAATCCAGCAGTTGAAATTTTATCAATTTTAGAATTTTTCTTTCTCTCTACAATAAAAGTTAAAGGTCCAGGACAAAATCTTTTATAAAGTTTTCTTAAATTATTATTAATAGAAATATCCTTTTCAGCATCTTTTAAACTGTAATAATGTATTATAAGTGGATTTTTACGGGATCTTTTTTTTAATTTATAGATCTTTTTTACTGCTGTATTTGAATAAGCATTTCCAGCAAGTCCATAAACAGTTTCAGTCGGCAAACCTACAATGTTATTATTTTTTAAAAATTTTAAAGCAGTTTTCAATGATTTGTTATTAAATTGATATATATTTGAATAGATATTTGTCATAATGTCATTATTATATATTTAATGAAAAGTGAAAATATTCCAGCTGATATAAAAAGTAAATCATTAAAAGAAACAAAGGACGAAATAAACAAAATATTAGTTAAATTAGAGAACAAAAACACTGATTTACAAGCCTCTAATAAAGACTATGAGCGCTTAATAAAGTTAAATAAGCATGTAGATCATTTATTTAAAAAAAGAATAAAAGAAATAGCTTCACTCGGAAAAAAAAGTAAAAAATAGAATGCTCAAAAAAAAACTTAAAAACAACGCAAAAAAGGTTGATAGTTTCATTAAGTCATATCTAATTAAACAAAAAAAATCACAATTACTAAAACCTATGAAATATGGAATTTTGTCAGGAGGTAAAAAAATTAGATCCTCGATTATAATGAGCACTGGAAAAATTTATAAATTGAGTTTAAAAAAATTATTATTTATTTCTGCTGCTGTAGAATGCATCCATTCTTACTCATTAATCCATGACGACTTGCCTTGTATGGACAATGATAAATTTAGAAGAGGAAAATTATCAACTCATGCAAAATTTGGAGAGTCTACAGCTGTTCTTGCTGGAAATTCTTTATTAACTTTAGCATTTGAAATTATATCAGACAAAAAATTTTTTTTAGATAACAATAAGAAAATTGATTTAATAAAAAATTTAGCATCATCATCTGGACATACTGGTGTTGCCGGAGGCCAAGAATTAGACTTAAAATACGAAAAGAAAAGAAAATCACCTAAACAAATTATCAATATGCAAAGAAAAAAAACTGGTAAATTATTTGAATTTTGTACCTTGGCCCCACTAATAATCGCTGGCAAAAGTAATAAAGAAAAAAAAAATATGTCTAAACTTGGTGAAGATATAGGACTTTTGTTTCAAATTAGTGATGACTTTCTAGACATAACAGGCACAAAGAAAAAAATTGGCAAACTGATAAAAAAAGATAAAAAAAAGGGAAAATCAACTTTAATAAGTATTATGGGGCTTAAAAAAGCTTATAAATACGCAAATAATTTAGAAATTAAAATATTGAGAAAGTTAAAAAAACATGGAAATAAGGCAAAGGAATTAAGTAATATAGTACAATATATTTTAAAAAGACAAACTTGATGAGCAAGCTATTAGATAAAATAAACTATCCGAGTGATTTAAGAAAACTAAATAAGAAGGAATTAAGAAAAGTTTCAGATGAATTAAGGAGCGAATTAATTGATGTTGTCTCAGAAACAGGTGGTCATCTTGGAGCTGGACTTGGTGTTGTTGAATTGACAGTCGCATTACACTATGTTTTTAATACTCCAAAAGATAAGTTAGTTTGGGATGTAAGTCATCAGTGCTACCCGCATAAAATTATTACTGGAAGAAAAAAAGACATTAGGACTCTGAGAAAAGGTGGTGGGCTTTCAGGATTTACAAAAAGATCTGAGAGCGAGTATGACCCTTTTGGAGCAGCCCACAGCTCGACATCGATTTCATCCACATTAGGAATGGCAGTAGCAAAAAAATTATCTAATGATAAAAATGACGTTATTGCTGTAATTGGAGATGGAGCCATGAGCGCAGGGATGGCTTATGAAGCAATGAATAACGCTGGAGCTCTTAAATCTAAATTAATTGTAATTCTAAATGACAACGATATGTCAATTGCTAAACCAGTTGGAGCAATGAGCAGATATTTAGCAAAACTGCTTTCTGGTAAATTATATTTTAGTTTAAGAGAAACAATTAAATTAATAATTTCAGCTTTCTCCAAAAGGTTCAGTAAAAAAGCTGGAAAAGCAGAGGATATTCTAAGAGGGATAGTAACAGGAGGAACTTTATTTAGCGAGCTAGGTTTCTATTATATCGGTCCCGTTGATGGTCATGATGTGGATCATTTAGTCCAAATTTTGGAAAATATTAAAAATTCTAATCACCAAGGCCCAATTATGGTACATGTTATTACGAAAAAAGGAAAAGGCTACAAACCAGCAGAACAATCAGGTGATAAATATCATGGGGTATCCAAATTTAATGTTTCAACAGGTGAGCAAAATAAATCTAAAAGTAATATCCCATCATTTACTAATGTGTTTGCTGAAACGCTTATAAAACACGCTGAAAATGATACAAAAATAATTGGAATAACTGGAGCAATGCCGTCTGGCACAGGGTTAAACTTATTTGAAAAAAAATTTCCTGACAGGATGTTTGATGTTGGTATTGCAGAACAACATGCTGTTACTTTTGCTGCAGGATTGACAACTGAAGGCTACAAACCATTCGCAGCTTTATATTCTACCTTTTTACAAAGGGCATATGATCAAGTAATCCATGATGTTGCTCTACAAAGTTTGCCTGTTAGATTTGCAATTGATAGGGCTGGTTTAGTAGGCGCAGATGGTCCTACTCATGCAGGATCATTCGATATTACATTTTTATCTACACTACCTAATTTTGTTGTTATGGCTGCGAGTGATGAAGCTGAATTAGTAAAAATGATAAATACTGCTGTTAATATCAACGATAGGCCTTCGGCTTTCAGATATCCTAGGGGTGTAGGAGTAGGTGTGAAATTGCCTGGAATAAATGAAATTTTAGATATTGGAAAAGGTCGAGTTATAAAAGAAGGAAAAAAAGTAGCTATATTAAATTTTGGGGCCAGACTAGAAGAATGCAAAAAAGCTTTAGAAATACTCTTAAGAAAAAATATTAATGCGTCATTAGTCGATGCAAGATTTGCAAAGCCACTTGATGAAAAATTAATTCTAGAGTTAGCTTCAAACCACGAAATTATGATAACTATAGAGGAGGGTTCAATCGGAGGTTTTGGTTCTCACGTAATGCAATTATTAACTGACAGAGGAGTATTTGACAAAGGTCTTAAATTTAGATCAATGATACTACCTGATTTGTTTTTAGACCAAGACTCACCAGATGAAATGTATAAAAAAGCTGGTTTAGACAGTTTCTCTATAGCAAATAAGGTTGAAGAAACCATACAATCTAATATCATATTTGCAAAAAATAAAAATATAAGTTAACCGCACTGAGCTCTATTCATTAAAAAATGATCCAACAATACGCATGATACCATTGCTTCACCTATCGGAACTGCTCTTATTCCCACACATGGGTCATGCCGTCCTTTAACTGAAATTTTTGTATTCTTACCCTTTTTATCAATTGTATCTCTCACATTTAGTATTGATGATGTGGGTTTTACTGCAAACGAGGCAACGATTGTTTGGCCAGAAGAAATTCCACCAAGAATACCGCCAGCTTGATTTGACTTAAAATTTACTCTTCCCTTATTAGAGATCATTTCATCTGAATTTTCCTCTCCAGTTAAACTTGCAGAATTCATTCCTGCTCCTATATTTACTCCTTTTACAGCGTTTATGCTCATTAAAGCCGCAGCAATGTCCGTATCTAATTTTGAGTATATTGGAGCACCTAACCCTACGGGAATACCCGATGCTCTTAATTCTATAATTGCTCCACAAGATGTTCCTGATTTTCTTATTGCTAAAAGATATTTTTCCCAAAGCTTAAGAGATTTTTTATCAGGGCAGAAAAATGGATTTTTTCTAATTTGTTTTTCATCCCACTTATTAGTATCACAAGGCATTATTCCCAATTGTGTTACAGCTCCAATGATTTTAAATTTTGAACCAATCAAATGAGTTAAAACTTTTTTTGCTACAGCTCCAGCTGCAACCCTGCAAGCTGTTTCTCTAGCAGATTGTCGACCACCTCCTCTATAATCTCTAATTCCATATTTTTTAAAATAAGTAAAATCTGCATGTCCAGGTCTAAATTTATGTTTAATTGTTTCGTAGTCTCTAGATCTTTTGTCCTCATTCCATATTACGATCGATATAGGTGTACCTGTTGTCCTTCCCTCAAACACTCCCGATAAAATGTTAACTTTATCAGTCTCTTTTCTTTGAGTAGTGAATTTAGACTGCCCGGGTCTTCTTCTGTCCATATCATATTGAATATCCCTCTCAGATATCTTTATATTTGGAGGACAACCATCGATTATACAGCCTATGGCCGGTCCGTGGGACTCTCCCCATGTAGTAAATCTAAATATTTTACCAAAAGTATTAAAAGACATAATTATTTAATGTATAGATTATTTTATAGAATATATGAATCAAAAAAATGGCAAAAACTCAATAGGTTTAGATAAATGTTTCGGTGAGATAGATAATCCTGTGCAATTATTTGAAAAATGGTTTGCAAAAGCTCAAGAAACAGAAATCAATGACCCTAATGCCTTAGCATTAGCAACATCTGATATTAATAATCAGCCAAACGTTAGAATGGTATTGCTTAAAGGTATTTCAGAGCGAGGTTTTGTATTTTATACAAATTTTGAGAGTAAAAAGGGGATAGAGCTAGAAAGTAATCAGAAAGCCTCTATGTGTTTCCACTGGAAAAGTATTCGAAGACAAGTCAGAATATTAGGTAAAGTTGAAAAGGTATCAAATAAAGAGGCTGATGACTATTTTAATTCAAGACCTTACAAAAATAAGATTGGTGCATGGGCATCTACACAATCAAAGGTTATGGATAAGAGAGAAAATTTTTTAAGAAAAGTTAAAGAGTTTGAAAATAAGTATCCAAAACATGATGACGTACCACGTCCCCCACATTGGTCTGGGTGGAGAGTTTTACCGGAAGCTATAGAATTTTGGTTAGACGGCGAAGGTAGAATTCATGAGAGGCTTCATTATTTCAAAAAAAAAGGAAAATGGGAAAAACAGTTATTATATCCCTAAAACATTCTTTTAAGACTAAAGTTAGTTAAATTTTGCAGTAAGTTTTTCTCGACACTATCATTAAATATACTTAGAGAGTCTTTTGAAACATTTACAAAATATTCCGCTCTTTTTAAGCTTTCTTTAACCGCATTATATTTTTTAATAAGTTTTTGAGTTTCATTAAAATCATTTTCATTTCTCCTTGGTTTATAAAAAATATCTTTTAAAAAATTTCTCTCTTTTGCGTTTGCCCTATGAAAAGTAATAATAAAGGGCAATGTAACTTTTGCATCATAAAAGTCTTGACCCACTTTTTTTCCAAAGATTTTTTCTTTTGAATAATAATCAAGCGCATCATCGGCAATTTGAAAAGCTAAACCTAAATTTTTTCCATAAGACTCTAAAGCATCTTTTTCTTTATTATTGACTTCGCTCAAAATCGCACCAGTGCGGGTGGCTGCAGAAAATAACGCAGCAGTTTTTAAACTTATAATTTTTATATACGTGTCTTCTAAGAGATCTGCTTCACCTTTATGTTGTAATTGAAGAACCTCTCCTTGGGCAATTCTTGATGAAGTCGAGGATAGTAGTTTTAGTATTTCATGGTCACCATCATCTACCATCATTTCAAAACATCTACTTAATAAATAATCTCCGACTAAAATTGACGAGTGATTACCCCATATGGAGTTTGTAGTTTTTAAACCTCGTCTCAGAGAACTTTCGTCTAAAACATCGTCGTGTAATAAAGTTGCAGAGTGAATTAGTTCGATACAAGCAGCCAAATTAACATCTCTATCTCCTAGTTCATATCCTGCAAGTTTAGAGGAGCATAATGTAATTAAAGCTCTTAATCTTTTTCCACCTGATTTAAGATGATGATTGCTCATTTTTTTAATTAATTCGATGTCACTTTTTAATTTGTTATTAATCAAGATTTCAACTTTGAGAATTTTATCATCGAACGCGTTTTTTAACTCATAGTATGCAGAGTCAGCTGATTTGTGTAAAGGTATTACAGATCCCATATCCAAGGTTATAATTGATTTAATAAATAATTAATTTTTTAATTCTTACAACGGTGACGCACCCTAATGCAACTAGAAGTAGCGTTATTAATGTTTAAATTTTATCTGGTATTGATATAAGAAAGTAAATAATAATCTGTTATGTTCTCTTTTTTTAAAAAAAAAATTATTGTCCCGCACGTTAGATTAACAGGTGTGATCGGTTCAGTGGGAAGATTTAAACAAGGTATAGATTTAGCTAGCCAACAAGAGATTTTAAAAAAGGCTTTTTCTTATAAAAAGCCAAAAACTGTTGCTATTTCTATTAATTCACCCGGTGGATCTCCAGTCCAGTCTCACCTAATTTATAGCTACATTAAACAATTATCAAAAAAAAACGATACCAAAGTCATAATATTTGCTGAAGATGTAGCTGCATCAGGAGGATATTTTATTGCTTGTGCCGGAGATGAAATTTATGCAAATGCAAGTTCTATAATAGGATCAATTGGAGTTATTTCTGCTTCATTTGGGTTCAAAGATTTAATAAAAAAAATTGGAGTAGATAGAAGAATTTATACTGCAGGAAGAAATAAAAGCACCTTAGACCCTTTTGTCGAAGAAAAAGAAGAAGATGTAAAAAGACTTAAAAATATTCAACTAGATTTACATAAAAACTTTATAGATATAGTTAAAAATAGTAGAGGAATTAAGCTTAAGGAGCCAGAAAAAAATAATATTTTTACTGGAGAGTTTTGGTCGGGTAATCAAGCCCTAAATCTTGGTTTAATAGATGGTATTGGTAATGCAGATCAAGTTTTAAAACAAAAATTTGGTGACAAAGTTATTATTAAAAAATTTGAAAAACCAAAAGGCTTTCTTTCAAAAAAACTATCCTCATCTTTACCTAGTCAATTAGAAAATATTATAGAAACTTTTGAGGAACGGGCTTTATGGCAAAAATTCGGTTTATAGATGCCTAAAAAAAAAAAATTTAAAACACATAAATTATTTTCATTTCAAGACATAGTATTTAATCTGCAGAAGTTTTGGGGTAAATACGGTTGTATAATCTTACAACCATATGATATTGAGGTGGGCGCTGGCACTTTTCATCCAGCTACAACCTTAAGGACTCTCGGACCAAAACATTGGAAAGCTGCATATGTTCAACCTTCGAGAAGACCATCTGATGGTCGATATGGGGAAAATCCTAATAGGTTGCAACACTACTATCAATTTCAAGTAATCATAAAACCTTCCCCAGATAATATTAAACAATTATATTTAAAAAGTTTATCAGCTATTGGTATAGATCATAAACTTCACGATATAAGATTTGTGGAAGACGACTGGGAAAGTCCAACTCTAGGTGCATCTGGCTTAGGCTGGGAGGTTTGGTGTGATGGTATGGAAATTACACAATTTACTTATTTTCAACA
>MDSZ01167298.1_pt1 | contig 10611 bp, 7 predicted proteins | sample 811201 | NCBI WGS metagenome assembly MDSZ01 (sample SAMN05326647, study PRJNA326480) | marine metagenome | isolation source: seawater | place: Indian Ocean: North | collected 2010
TCATAACACCTAAAAGTTCAGTGTAAACCATCTTACCAAACTCCCAAAAACGAACTCCTTTATCTTCCTCACCACGTACTAATACGGGTGCTAAAATACGCATTTTAGGAAATAATTTTTTAGCAAGAGCTATATTATCTGGATCGTTAGTCTTACGAAGTTGAGAGGCAAACTCTAAAATAGGATCAGACTCATCAAAGTTTGATAGAGCTAACATTCTAGGTTTATCAATACCAAAATAAAAATATAATTCCGTAAAGGGAACATCTTTATTATACTTGTAGGGTACAATACGAACTACAGATTTTTCACCACTTGGTGGTTTCCAAAAATTCTTTTTAAAATCGCTACTGGATTTTCCATTGGACTTATTTTGTAAGCGGTCCATGCGCTTTCTAATTTCATCTAGATTCATGACCTTTTAATTTTGATTAAATATACGACGTTAGACCAATAAATCCAAATTTTTCCAGGGGGCTCTTTACAAACAGCTAAAATACCTTTCTCCTCTATCACATAATATTGTAATAGCGGTTTGTTTATTATTATCTCTTAACCATTGAAAAGCAGCCATTACGTTAGCTCCTGCTGATATCCCAACAAATAAACCATATTTTAAAGCTAAATGTTTTGCTATTTTCTTTGCACATTCTGTGTGTACTGTTCTTATTTCATTAATCTTTTTTAGATCAACTAAAAATTTACTACCATCCCCTATACCTTGTATTCCATGTAACCCTGGTTCTTCTCCAGACATAACTGCAGATTCGGCGGGTTCTACTGCCACTAACTCCATTCCTGGGAATTTTTCTTTAAGAAACCCCCCACAACCCATTATAGTTCCACCTGTTCCTGTCCCTGCTACAAATGCTTGTGGCCATGATATTTCATCTTTATTAGCCTTTCTAAATTGATTATTAATTTCAGGACCCGTATTTTTATAATGTGCTTCTATATTTAATAGATTGTGAAATTGATTACAATTGAACCATCCTTTTGCTTCCGATAGTGTATCCCTTAAATCAATTGCTGCGTCAAAATCTCCAGCATCTACCTCTATTAATTCAGCTCCATAAAACTTTAACATTTGTTTACGTTCTTCAGACATATTACATGGCATAACAATTTTCATTTTATAACCTCTCTCCGCTGCTAACATAGCAAAAGCAATTCCAGTATTACCTGAAGTTGCTTCTATTAAAGTGTCTCCTTTTTTAATTAACTTTTTACCTTCTGCGTCATCTAAAATATATGTTGCCATTCTATCTTTAACAGACCCCCCGGGATTCATAAATTCACATTTACCCCATACTGTGTAATTTCCTAATTTGAGGGGGATGAGTGGGGTATCGCCCACATAGTTTGATAATCTCATAACCTTTTTACTATATTATTTTATTTCAACAATATCTTTTAAGCGTGTTCTTAATTTCTTAAATCCACCGGGACGAGTTAATAATAAGGAATTTCTAAATTTACTCCAATCAACTTGATAGGAAGTATCTAAAATACCATTATTTAAATATTTTATAACCTCATTTAATGCATTTATAGTATATAAGGTATTTGTTTGTTTTTTTCTGTGGACTAAAATAGTGTTAGGAAGATGTAAATTATAATTTCCTGAGGGGACATCAATATTATAAGTTAACATTAATTTATCCTCATCTATAGAAGACAGAACAAATATTTTATTAAATAAAACTTCGTACTCCCCTACTATTTCGTCTATAACTTCATCTATTTCATCCTCTTCAATAAAGGTGCAATAAAGTTTATTATTCATTATGTGAATTGTATATGTTCACATATAAATATCAGGGGGCCTTAAGAGAAGAATATATATTTCCCTTCTTTATTTTTATAGGAAAATCAGATGAAATTAGTTTCTTTAAGGATTGAAGAGTTTCTTTGCCATCCTCTAACGAAAAGTCAAATAGCATAGAGTCATACACATATAACACCATCTTAGATTTTTTATCCTCTAAGAATTTAAATATTCGCGATAATAAAGTAATATTATATTCAGTTTCAAATGCTTGTATATAGTAGTTAAATAATTTTTGTGGGGTTATATTTTTATAATTATCTTTTAAAAGCCTACGTCTTGCAATTAAAGTTTTAACATATCCCTTTTCATTAAATTCTTCCCATAAATTATCTATAAACTTCTGTGTTTTGTTAAAATATTCATGTTTGAGATATTTTTTAGATATACCCCCATACATTTGTTGGAAAGTTAACTCTTTGCTTTTTTTATACATTTCAGCATCTATTTCTTCTGTTTCAAAATACATTTTTGCTAATTGAGTATGTACAGATTCTTTATCATTTATATTATAGCCTGCTAAATATGCTATAATTCTTGGGTGATAGCCCTCATAATCCATTTCAATTAATATGTCATTATCAGCTTCAAATGAATCTCTTTCTCCACTATCGTGTTTTAGGGCTGAGAAATTTATTTTATTAAAATTATTTGTGGGGCGGCCCGTTGTTGTACAAAAATTATACCAACCATATATTTTATCTTCTTTTATACTAAATTTTTCATTAATATCGAAGTGTTTTTGGAAATTTTTATTAGTTTTAAATCCTTCACTTACCATTTTAGCCAAGGTGGGAGTGAGAATTTCATTATACCACTTATTTGATTCTTCACTTTTGTAGTTAATTATATATGGGTATAACGCTGTGAATTCTTGGGTCAACGCTTCATAGTGCTTTGCAATGGGAATTATTTTATTCACATTATTTGCGCCAAATTTGCGCTCATAAAATATATGAGCTGCCGTTTTTGGTAAAGGCTCTAGGGGTTCATTTTTTAGTAAGTAGAATATAGATTGTATATCCGTATAAGGGAGGTGGGGGAGGTATAGTAAAGCTTTAGTTTTTTCTTTAACAAATATATTTTTATACGACTTTAGATAATTTAGGGGTAAATCTAATTCAAACGCCTCAGGATGGTTTAGATTAATAATAAAACCTTTTTCCTTACTAAAAGAGTAAATATATAAAGAACATAAGGATTGTAGTTTGGGATGTACTTCATCATTATTTGTAATAAATTGAAGGTAACATTCATTACCCTCATCTTTAAAAAATCTATTTAATTGGTCCTTAGTTTCTATGAGGTAATACATACCTCAAATGTATGAAATATTTTATTAATACCCACCTCCTCTACTAGGTGATGGAGAAGATATACTAGGTGATGGAGTAGTTTGTGGTGAGGGTGTAGAAGTAGGTTGAGAGGTTGGAGTTTGATTGGACTGTTTTTGTAGTGATTTTTTCACTTCATTTTTCATATCCATTACTTTCTGTTTAGATTTATACGCTCTACACCAATAGTTATTTTGTATATTAGCTTTCCATCTAGTACAATTTAGTTTTTGGTTAAAAATACAATTCCCACAATATTGATTTTCAGGGACATTTGGGTTATCAATACTATTAATTTTACTATTTCCTGTTTGATAAGCTGCAGGTAATACTGAAGGGATGACAGCACCCGTAGGATATACCCTTGATGTTGTTCCTATTCTTACTACTCCATACCTTAAACCATATTGGTCCTTGTCAGGGAAAAAATTAAAAAGGCCAGGTACTTTATATTCTAAGTCTCTTAAACTTTTTGTATTTTTTTCCTCATTATCTTCAGTTAAAAACCACTTTATCAAAAATACCTTATTAAGAACTTTATTATAACCACCTGTTTTAAAATTTCTGTAAGTTTGTTGTGAGATTTCTTTATATTGTTTTGTATTTAATTTTACAGAAAGATATCTATTAAAGAATCCTTTACTGTAGTCTAAGGCAGTTGGGATTGGTTTAAATTCAGGTATCGGTTTATAAGCTCCTTGCTCTTTAGACAATCTAGGTTGTAATAACTGGTATTTTCTGTTATTAAGAGGGTTTTTATTTATATTAGAGTTAGGGGGTTGGGCAATAGGGATTAATTCTCCTATTTGTGTTTGGGGGGTTTCTCCCGCGAAAAGTTTTCCACCAGATGTTAGAATATATGGTCCTTTGTATGGTTTATTAGTTGATTTAAATTTTAAATCTTTACCATCAGTATGATATTTTTTATATTTATTTTGTGGTAAGTAAGCCATTATGCGAATGGATTTTTAAGGATTCCTCTTTGTATTGCAATTTTATAAGGACGATGAGTTTTATAAGCTGTTGTCCATACTCTATCACCTGCATAATCTCTAATAAGTTCTTCTGATCCTAGTTTGTATTTAGCAAATTGGATTAATTTATTAGGATCTACATCGAGTATAAATTCTGATGTAAAGGCATCAGTATATTTACCACTCAGATCATCATTATATGAAAATGTTCTTACTATTACTCTCTTATTCCTTCCCTGTGTTTCTATATAGAATCCTAATCGATTATCACCAGCACTATCTAATCCATCCCTTTCAAAAGCATCTGGGTGGATTTGGTCAGCAATTTCTGAAATTACTTCTTCTCTGTTTGCAGCGATTTCAGCGTCTCTTTCTGCTCTGCTTTCATCATTAGGGAATTGTAAGGTTTCACCTGGACGTCCTAAAAAATGATCTTTATAAGCACCAGTAGTTATTTTTTCTCTTAAAATAGCACCACTTGCATTAGGTGGGTTTAATAAAATAATTATGTCATCTCCTGGGGCTTCTCTCCTATCTACATCTTCACCAGCAACATTTGCGGCATACCTAACTGTTTGCATTGTGATTGTATCTAGAGTAAATACTATATTAATTATTCTTGGGGTTCTTAAGTATACATTTTGGATTAGGTTGGTTTCTATTTCATTTAAAGGAGAAGTGATTCTGAATTCTTTAAAATTTTCTTGACTATCAATAACCTCAACCAGTGGGATGTTTGGATTATAAGTTTCACCTTGTATGACTACACCATCCGCAAAAGCATTAGGGGATTGATTGTATATAGGGCCGGGAGCTTCAAATACAAAGTTTCCTAATCCATCAGGGTTGTTGATTTCTAGAATAAATTCTCCCTGTTGATTAGCTTCAATTCGAAGATCACTAAGTGCGTAAAATTGTTGTAAACCTTCTAAGTCTTGTACTAAGTTTTTCTCTTCTACTGTTGAAACGGCTGGTGGGTTACGATCAATAGGAATTCTTTGGTATTTAACTTCTTGTTCTAACATAACCAATTTACCTCCTATATCTGTAGTCCAATCCCCTCCTGCTGTTATTTTTTGTTCTTCACTAAATACTATAAATCCTACATCTGCCTTAGAATAAGCCTTAGGTAATCTATCTTTTTGAATTTTAAACATATTACCTATTACTATTCCCGATATACCATCCATTGTAGCGCTAAAATCTAAAGGTATGACTGAAGTAAAAGAGGATTGCATACCCAGGGATTTTTGGATGTAAGTACCTGATTGTTGGTATTCTTTTAATACCCCCGCAATATTACTATCTCCTAAAGTTTCTAAACCACTAGCTTGTAGTGATAAATTCTTAATAAAATTAATATTGTAAGCTTCTAATATTTTTCTTAATTCTCTTCTTCTTTTTCTAAGGTTAGAAGCGTTAGATTCAATATCCCCTTTAACTTTATCCCAACTAGGTTCTGTGTCCTTACTTAAAATTCTATTTTTTATTGATTTATTAAATGCCGCAAAAGTAACACCATCTATGTCTTGTATACTTCGTGGATCTTGTGATTGAATTGCAACTGTAGCAGATAATGCATTTGGAACATTACTAGTATATTCAAAATCCCTAAAAATATTTTTATTACTAAAAGGAATAAATGTATGGTAGGATTTTGGTAGAGTTGATTGATCTACTGGTAAGTCTATAATAAAGATATTATTAGATTCTTTATCATCTGTTAGGACAAAATTATGGTTAGGACATACTTTATTAACTTCTCTCCAGATATCATTTATAAAATTTCCAATTGTATAATCTTCATCATTTCCATTTTTATCTACAAGATCATTCAACATATTTATATTTAAAAAAATATTACCTATTCTAGAAAATCGATCATCAACAGCTAATTTTGTATCATCTCTAAGTACTTCCTTCTTGTAAAGGATTTTCATTTGATCCTTACCATGAGCTGCTATATTATATTCCTTAGGGAACATACTATTTTTAGGAAAATATCCAAAAACATCTTTAGCTATATTTCCTGGCATATAAAAAAGTTGAGTAGGAAGTATACAAATATTAGGATCTGTAGAAAAATCATATGTTTCACGTTTTCCTGTTTCTTCATTAAACTCAGTAATACTAGCATAATTTAAACTAATATATTCTGCCTCACCATTCCCCTTATCATAAATTCTATCTGAGATTATATGGAGGGGATTTTTACCATCTTCATTAGTTGGGATTAATGATTCATTTATTAATATAGCAAGGGCATCCCATCTTATAAAAGGTTGGTTATTTCTATATACGTAATTTGTATTATACCACCCACTAGTACCTTCCGCGGCGTCATAATTATAATTCCATGCTGCCTCAAAAAGACTATCACCACCATCAATAGCCGTACCTTCACCATCAAGTACAGGTTCTCCCTCTACTGCCCCCGTATATCCACCTTTAGGTATTAAATAATTTCTTAACTCCTCAGCGTCCTCTAAGTTTAATTTTTTAAGCAAAGCACCTTGAATTGATTCTGCTTGGTATCTTAATAAATCTCTTAAATATTGTCTTCTTGTGATGTAAGGAGGGTGTCCTGCGCCCATATAGGCGGCCTGTACAGCATCTACTTTGGCTTGTGCTTGTCTTGTTGCTTTTACTCTTTCTGATCCTTCATTTGCTGATTGTGCGGCATTTGTTACATAATTAGCTTCGGCTTGGGGAAATAAATCATCAATCACATCCCCATAAATTACCTCCCCTAAATCTGCATTAGTTTTAAAGTCTTTATGGTCTATAACAGTAGACATTGTAAAAGAATTAAATGTAGCGTAACTATTTAAAGCTTTTATTAGACCTACTAAACCATTGTATTCGGGAAATAAACCAAATCCCTTAGCGGCATTATAAGTTTCTTTTGTAGTTCTTGCTGGACCTGACATGTTATTCTATAATAAATGATTTTTGTCTTGGGAATGTATTATTTAAAACTTCATTATCACCTAAACCGGACATTATATAACCCTCAGTTATATAATTATGTTCACTATCTTGTATTAGATGACCATCAACTTCTAAATTATACCAATTATCTATAAACATATGTGTAATTTCTTTATTTATAGGTGATTGAGATATTTCATACCATTCATTATTAATGAAAATAGGATGGTCTACAGATCCTATTATTTTTCCTAAAATAGCAACAGGTATTACATCATTAATAGGATGAACTAAATGTTCAGTAACAACACCTGGAACATATTTTCCATTTTTATATGATTTAATGATATCTCCTTTTTTAACATCTTCAATATTTTTCTTAGTTCCATCAAACATTTCAATAGGAGTATTTGCTTTAAAGCAACCTCCTTGGCTATAATCAACTGTTGTGCCTGATCCTTGACCTCTATATATGCTTAATGGGTCAGAATAAATTGTAATATCAGGTAATTCACCATAATCAAACGCACCATTTCCAACTACACCAGGTTGGAATACAGACATACTAGGTCCTTTAAGACTTCCTATGACTTCACCCACAGTCACTAACTCACTAAAACAAGAATACCCTCCATCTTCTCGGGCTTTAAATCCAAAATTTTTAATGTACCCTAAAAATCCATCATAATTACCCGATTGATCTTCTTTTAATTTATTAATAGCATTAAATACCGTTGGTTGATCTATTTTATTAGTATAAAGTAGTGATTCATTCTCTCCTGTTTTTAATTGATCTTCTACTAATTTTAAATGGGATATTATCTCTCCCTTATTATTGATGTGCGGTACCCACCCCCACTCTATTACAACCATATAGCCAGGTCTCATATAAAGCATTTCTAGTACTTCTAATTGTCTTCTATTATGGCATTCAAAATTTATTTTTGCTTCTCTAAGAGAACCATAGGCACTTTTAGTTCTAATAGTAGCATCTATGATACCAGGCATAGGAACTATTCCAAATCCATCTACAGTAGCATCAGCTCCTAAAGCTAAATCACCATATCCTAAATTAGTTCTAAGACCGGGTTTAGGAAATGATTGTCTAGGGGTTGTTGCTCTTTTTACACTTTTTTCACCATTAAAATTTCTAGCAAAATCACTAAGTACTCCCCCCTGTAATATAAAATTTCGAGATAAAGTAGACCCCTTTAATCTCTTAAATCCTTTATCTCCTTCACCATATCCTCCAATTTCTAATCCTACATCAGAAACATAATCTACTAAAGATGTCATTCTTATAACACATTGCCTATTAGTAGTGTAAGAATAAAAAGCTCCTGGTTTTATAGTAACATCTTTGCCACGAATTTTTACTTCTTTTAATTTCCTCCTTTCAGATCTTTCACCTTGATCAGAAGTGTTCCCTATATCAACTAATTCTTCTCTTAAAGCTAATTGATCTCTAACATATGGTCTAAAGGTATCCTTAAAAATACTCATCTATTATTATTATTAAAACCTGTAAATGTATCAACATATCCTATAGGATCAACAGGGATTCTAATTTGCTCACCTAAAGCTACATGATAGCTATCTTTTCGCAATTTATTTGGATTAGCGGCTAATATTACCCACCAAAATTGTGTATCCCCATAAAATTCAAAACTTAAATTATCTAATCTATCTCCATCTTGGGTTATAATATAAATATCATTTTGGGATAAAGGGATATCTGGTAGAATAGTATTAAGATAGTATCTTTTTTGGTCTCCACTTAATAGTTGTTTTATGTCATTAAATCGTTTCATTAGATTCTATTTAGTGGGTTAAATCTATTAATAAGCTCATCTTGTGTTAAGACACCACCTGTTGGTGTGTTGGCTCCTGTTATTGTGTCGGCTCCTGCTAGTGTGGTGGAGGTGTCTGCGGCAGTTGAGGGACTAGGTACCGATATTAGATTAATGTCTGCTGTTTCAGCATCCGCTGCTACTCCATTTGCATCAAATTCATTTTCATCTTCATCATCAGACTGTTGGGCGTATTTTCTATTACCGTTTACCCCAATTTCTGGTAAAATAAATGGTGTTGTTGGGCTATTAGACGGTGCAAAGTTGTGTATTGGTTGGAATTCACACGTAACATCTAAAATATGTGGGTACTCATTTAAATCTCTATCAGCTCCTAAATCATCTGCCCTAATTTCCCAAGGATAAGCTGTGTTCCATCCTAAATTTATTGAAGTAAAAAATCCTGGTATTTCATTCATCCAATCACCAATGGTTAAACGAGAAAATACTCCTCGCATTCTTCTATTTTTATATTCAGGTGCGGTTTGGGCTACTAAATAATTAAGTTTACGCCATAAAGGTTTTTGTTCCCATCTAGTTTGTGTATGGATTTTAAACCCAAAAGATATTGAGCGATCAAATCCTCCATAAGTATATAATTTTTCGGCTCTACCATTATATTTGTAAGAATTCCACTCTCCTGAAAAAGTATCTGACACATTATCCAAAAGGGCTCTAAATAGAATTATATTATCATTGGATGGGGTTTCTGAGTCTACTACTGCTATTCTAAATTTAATATAATCTTTAAATACCCCCTCAAAGGATTTTAACTCTTGTCTTTTGAATATACTTGCTGCAGATATTCTATCTATAGTTTTAGTATCATATACGTCCGTCTCCTTATTAGCAAGATCCAAACCTGGATCTCCTATTTTATATAGATTAATTCTAGTTCGTTTATCATCAATAGGGGGTTGACCCGTAGGTGTTACTGATCTATAATCTCTATGTACACTACTTGGAGTTAAAGGGGCTTGTCTTAATTGGAATAAATTTTGATTAAATGTAGGTAAGTAACCTCCATTTTCTCCTATATCATTAAAAGGATTACTTTTATATTTTTTAATTTCAGTATTTCCAATACCAAAGGTTGAATGGGGACCACCACTATATTCTTTAATATTAATACCTCCAACATCAAAGATATTAACATTATCGTATATTGATCTTAGAGTAAGACCATCGGGATGGTCTTCTTTATCACTATCTATACGCTCTCTAAGGGTTCGTTCGTATTTTTTCCCCCCATTTTCTTTCTGATAATTATATCCTGATTCAAATTCTACGTCTACTAATCCATCTTTTCTAAATCTAATGCCTGCTGCTCCTGTTCCAGCTGTTGCTAAAACACTAATAGGTAAAGATTGGCGATTTCTAACTTGTGATTGTCCAAGCCCGGCACTTGCTAGGACTCCTGTGCCGGGTAAGATTGGTCCTAATGGATTTGTTGCAGCTAATGCTAATTGTGATGCACCCCAGGCTATACCATTTGGGCTGATTAAGACTTTACCTAATCTTTCTAAATCATCTACAGCGGATTTACCTAATGCTACAGCTCCACCCCTTACAAAATTATCAGTTACTTGGTTTATTAAGTTTGTTGTTCCATTAGGTTCCTCTTCTACCCCTGGTAGGTCTTTTAAGATTAGAGGAGGATTATCCCCATATCCTAGTGAACGTTGTTCAAAAAA
>MDSZ01125307.1_pt1 | contig 10610 bp, 12 predicted proteins | sample 811201 | NCBI WGS metagenome assembly MDSZ01 (sample SAMN05326647, study PRJNA326480) | marine metagenome | isolation source: seawater | place: Indian Ocean: North | collected 2010
AATTTTATTATATTAATTTAATATAAGTATGAAAAAAATATTAAATAACATTAATTTAAATAATTTAAGAAAATTAAAAATAGAATGGTTTATAATAATTATATTTTTTATTATTTTAGGTTACGTACTTTATAAATCGTATACTAGACAACGTGAACCATTAGTAGGACAAGTTAAAAAAGCAGTTAGAGGAGTAGAAAGAGCAGGCAAAAAATTAGAGGTAATACCACGTGAATTAAGTAAAGTAGGTAATGAAATAGGAAATGTTAGTAAAACAGTAGGTCGTGAAATAGATAGCAAATTAAATAAATTTTTCAAAGAAATAGATAAGTTTGTAACCAAAAAATTAGGTGACTTTTTTGTATCTTTATTAAAAGCATTAAAAACAAGTTTTGTTGATCCAATGTTAGCATTACTTATTGCAATTGGTAATACATTTGTTCAAATATTTAAAATACTAAGAAAAATTGTTGATAAAATAGTATCGCTTCCTAACTGTATGCCATTTTATTTTATTAGTGGATCATATCGTATAGTTCGCAACTTTTTTAAATCGTTAATTCCAGCAATAATATGGAATTTCTTTGCTGGTATATTCAAATTTATAGGAAAATACACTAGACCAACCATTAATTGGTTGATTGGTTATGATAAAATTAAAAAGAGGTGTTATGATTTTAATGTAGATGATCAAGTTAAAAGTATGGGAAGAGGTTTTAAAGTTGCTGGAAATAAATTTAAAAATGACTTTGGGCGTATGAGAGGTGTAAAAGTATAAAGTATATAAATATTTAAATATGTATATTTATATACAATGAGTAAAGTAGATGTATTATTGAAAGCATTTGATAATGAAAATAACGAATTTATATTACAGCATAATAGTAAAGATATAAGAAAAAAAAAATTAAATATTTTAAAAGAAATACATCTGGAAGATGAAAAAATAGAAGAGTTTATGAATAAACTAGAAGATTATATTTATATTGATGAAATGCAAGAAGTTATCTCTGGTTCATTTATAAGGTGGATTCCTTTAAAAGATCCGGAAAATATTAAATTAACAAAAGGAGCAACAGTTTGTGATTTAAATCTTTGTAATAAAGGTTGTCTAATTATCTGTAAAAATTTTAGAAATACTCATATGCAAATAAAAATCGAAGAATGTCTTATATTTCGGAAAATGACAGAACAAGAAAAAGTATTGTTAAGTGCAATGAATTATCTAACTAAATAATTTACAAATATGCTTTTTCAAATTCTTTTTTTGTCATAATTGGTATCTTTAAAGAAGTTGCTTTTTCTATTTTACTAGATGTATCATCTTTATCTTTTACAAGTAAAACAAATGTGTTTTTAGATATTGAACTTCCTTGTTTAATTTGGTATTTATCTTTTAACATATTTATAAATTCATCATCGCGAAAACCTGTCATTACAATATTTTTTTGAAATAATACATGATTAACATCATAATCTTTTTTCTCTTTTGTTTGTAACTCTAATTTATATGTTAATTTACAATTTTCTAAAAATGATTTAAAATCATCTATATGTTCGACAAAATTGGTTGCCGTTTTTTTAGCAAGAGATTTTACTTTTGCTAATTTTTCTATTTTTTCATCTTTAGAATCATTTGAAACAATTATATCAGGAATAGCATCTAATATTGTTTCAAATTTTTTTGTACCAAAACCGTGTTCAAATTTATTAGATGCTGTCATTAATAAAGGTAATGATGCTTTTTCTATTTGTGTTTCTATATTGGTTTTTAAATTTGTTGCTGTTTTTTCTTGAATACCATCTATTTTTAAGAAATCATCTTTTGACATTTCGATAATTTTACAAGTATTTCTATAACCACCTTTAATCAATTTTCTCACCGTTCCTTCACTTAGTTGTTTTACTTTTAAAGTTTGGAAAAAGATAGTTATATTTTTTTCTAGAACTTCTTCACTTTGATCTTTATCTTCTAAAATAATATCTATATGAGTATCATTCCATTGATATGCAACATCTGGCATTTTACCTTCTTTTGCTGGTTCTACTACTTCTAAAATATATGGTATGACATCACCACTTCTAATAATTTTAACAACTGCTCCTAAGTTTAGTTTCTTTTCTTCAATGTATGCTGCATTAAATGCAGTAGCATATTCTATTTTTACACCACCTAATTCAATTGGTTCTATTCTTATTCTTGGTTTTAAATAACCATCTTTACTAGCAGACCAAATTACATCTAAAACTTTTGCTTCTGCTATTTGATCAGTTAAAACCATTTTAAAAGCAAATGCGTAATCTGGATTTTTATCTTTTCTAGGATACAACTCATTATGTGTAACAATTACACCATCCATAATGTAAGTATACGATTCACGCCATGATGTTAAATATTTAGATAACAATTCATTATTTATTGATTTTTCAAATTCATAATGTACTGTTTTTACATCTAATGATTCTAAAAGTTTCATTTGTTCCAATGGTTTTAATTCTGGTTTTATTACTTCATATGCTACAAAATCAATATTAGACAAAACAGTAGGATCGATTTTTTTGGAATTCATAATTCCAGAAACAAAGTTACGTGCATTTTTAAAATCCTTAGAATAATGTTTTTCAAATAATTCTTTTGATATAATAAATTCACCACGTATTGTTATATCTTCTTTTTTTGGTAGTCTTAAATAAGGTATCAAATAACTAATATCTTGACCAATTTTACCATCTCCACGAGTATATAATTTACTTTCTCCATTTTCTGTTGAATATAATCCACTTACACCATCAAGTTTTACTGATAAAACATAATCACTAGGATATTTTTCAATAAACTTGTCAATTGCATTTGTAGTTGGTTTTATTTTATCCATTGAACCCATAAAGTAAGGTAATTTAACTTTGTTTTTAACGTTTTTCAAAACAGGTGCACCTATTTTTTCTAATACTTTATTATTTGGATATTTTTTTTCGAAAAATTCTTTTAAAATGTCATATTCATTATCTGTTAATAATGGTTTTTCATTATAGTATTGTTCGTTCGCATGTTCTATCATTTTTACCATCAATGTTTCGTCTAATTTTTCCAAATATTCTATATTCTTTGTTTGAAATTGACCAATATGCATCTTTATATCTCGTTTTGGAATAACTTTTCTACGTATTGTTATCTTTTTTGGTAATTTAGGGGATGTTTTCTTTAGTGTTTTTGGAGATGTTTTTGGAGATGTTTTTTTTACTGTCTTTGGTGATGTTTTTCTTATTTTTTTTGATGATGTTTTTTTTATTGTTTTTGGAGATGTTTTTGGAGATGTTTTTTTTATTGTTTTTGGAGATGTTTTTGGAGATGTTTTTTTTATTGTTTTTGGAGATGTTTTTGGAGATAGTACTTTTTGAACAGCATCATTATTGTTTAATTTTACAATAGAACTTCCATTTTTACGTTCTTTAGGAGTTTTATATTCTAATCCTAAAAATTTGAATATATCTTCTTCTGTTTTAAAATCACCTTCTACTTTATCACCTTTCTTTTTCCCTTCCATTTTATGTAAACCATGTTCATTTAATGTATAGTTCATTGTTAAGGCATGTTGACGCATTACTGTATTAAATGCTTTAGAACCTGTAAAATATAGTATACTAAATGCATATTCATCTGGCGATGCATATAAAAAGTCAAGTCTTCGTGATTTTTTTCCTTGTAATTTTCCAATCGTTAAACTTTTTGTTTTACCTCTACTTAAAACTTCAGTAACTATTTTTTCTTCTATTAATTTATCCAAAAATTCATCAAATACTTTTTTATTATTATTTTTTGAAGTTATAATCAAATCAATATCGCCAGAACTTGAAACACCTCTTCTGTAACTACCTACAATTTCAAATGATACGTCTTCATTATTAAATATTTTATTAAAAGATTCGGTTATTTTATCCTTATATTCATCTATTTCCTCGCGTGGTATTCTTAAATTTAAATCTTCGTAATATTCTAAACCTTTTTGTTGTACATTATTTAATATACTTTTATTTTCTCTCAAGTCTTCTATTGTTGTAATGCCTTTATCTATTATTTCTTTTGCTTTTTTTATTCCAACACCATGAATTTGTGTAAATAAATTTATTGGATTGCTTCTCTCGCGTTCTAAATATTTAACACTTCCTGTTTCTTGATATTCCTTTAACTTTTTCAAAATAGCAATACCTATTCCTGGTTTACCTTCTAATTGTTTATAACTTGTTATATCATCTGTTATTCCTAAAATTGTTTCATCTGCTTTTTTATATGCTCTTGCTTTAAAAGGTTCCCCTTGACGCATTAAAATTGTTTCTAATTCACTAAGAATTTTCGAAAATTCTTCATTATAACGTTTATTTGTTTGCAAAGACATTTTCTTTGTTTTATTAGAAGATGTTTTTTTATTTTTAGATATTTTTTTTGTTTCACTCATATAATATCAATTTTTTTTATTTTTACGTGTTTTTTTATTTATTTTTTTATCCATATTTTTTCTTTTTGCTATTTTAAATGTTTTGTTTTTAAAATTTCTTAATTTTGCACTTTTTTTACATTCAAATTGGTATATATTTAAATTACGATTATGAAAAATAGAATTTCTACAAATGCCTATAGCTCGTTTTTCAGAAATTTTTTCTTGTTTTTTTACTTTTTTTATACATCTACACATTTTTTCAGCTAATATTTTTTCAGCCAATATTTTTGTTTTATTTCTTGTTCGTGGCATTTTAATATCATAATAATTCAAAATTTTTTTATAATCTTCATAACCTATTGTCTCCATCATATATAATTATAACATTTTTTTATAATTTTATTTGTAAATAGAATTATATTGTTAATATATATGACTAATAAAGGTAAAAAAGTTATAGTTTTTGATTTAGACGAAACAATGGGTTATTTTCAAAATTTTGGATTGTTTTTTTATACTTTACAAAACTATCTTCAACAAACAATCACTTTTGAAATATTTTGTAACCTACTAGATTTATATCCCGAAATACTAAGACCAAAAATATTTTCTATTTTTAAATTTATTTTAAATCATAAAGAATATGAAAATATAGATATTATGATATATACTAATAATCAAGGACCAAAACAATGGGTTCAATTCATAAAAAGTTATTTTGAATATAAATTAAATTCAAAAATTTTTTCAAAAATAATTTATGCTTTTATGATTAATGGAAAAAAAATAGAGTTAAATCGAACAACACATCAAAAAACTTATAAAGATTTACTACGTACTTCTAAAATACCAAAATCTGCCAAAGTTTGTTTTATTGACGATGTATATTATGAAACAATGGAAGATGATAATGTATACTATATTCACATTGAACCATATGTTTCATCATTACACTATTCAACAATGGTTGAAAGATTAGTGAAATCCAAGTTAATTACGAATTTAAATGAAAAGTATCTATTAAAAAATATGTCTAATGCATTTTCTAATGTAAAATTCTTTAAAAAAAATAATGCTGATTATGAAATGGATATTATTATTGGCAAGAAGATTCTATCTGGTCTTCAAGATTTCTTTCAGAATTTTTAAATACTCTATTATATATTCGTGTAATTTTATTTGCAAATAATGTTGATAATAAAAACAATGCTGCACTAAATATTATTTTTTGATCAAAAACTGTAAATTTATATTTACGTAGTGGATTAAAACGAACCAATAATATAATTGCTACATATAAATTAAAAACAAATTGTAATGTTTCTAACCATTCAGGAGCAAAATTAAGCAAACCTATAAATGTTGTAATGTAAATAAAATATGTGGATGACAATATAATATAATAAAGTTTTTCTACACTTTTCATTATAATATAATAAGAAATAATAAAAATTGATTTTCTTATTATAAATTTTAAAGATATATATTATATAAAACAATGGATCAATATAAAGAACATGAATTAACATTGCGAAATCTTGTAAAACAGTTCATAATAGACTACAAAGATGATAATTTTAACGATAATTATTTAAAAGCAAACGAATTTTTATTAAATTATTCATTTGGACCAAAAGTTGGTAAACCAGATTTTATTTTAGAATTAGAAAATAAATATCAAAAATCGATAGATAAAATTATTTTTAGGAAATCGTTATAATAGTATCACTATCATTATCTATTATTTTACTATAAATATTTAAAGTACGTGCACTTGAATCCTTAGCATCAACATATTTGGGCATCCAATAATAAGGTATCACTTGTTTGTGTTTTTTGTAATGTTGATTAAATACTTCTAGATAATAATTTTGTTCTAATGACAATTCATTATTAATTATTTGTATTTTTTTGTTAGTTACATGTTCATTAATTATTTCATACCAAGAACGTGTTCTTTTACTAACTCCATCACTAAACGCTTCTTTTGTTCTCCATAAAATTTCTTTTGGTAAGACGGGTTTACCAAAATACTGCTTTCTAGAAAATGCTTCACGTACTAAATATTTTTCACATTTTTCCATTTTATTATGATTTCTTATATCTGGATGAATTGATAAATAGTTTTGTACAAAAAATCTATCTAAGAAAGGTGTGCGTGCTTCTAAACCATTTGAACTAATTGATTTATCACTTCTTAAAACATCATAACAATAGATTGTAGATAACAGTCTTTTACATTCTTTATCAAATTCGATGGAATCTGGACATTTATGGAAATATAAATATCCTCCCATTAGTTCATCTGCACCATCTCCATTAAATATTACTTTTGCTTCACTATTTTTTGAAATATATTTTGCTACTAAATAATTACCTACACTTGCTCTGATTGTAGTCGTATCATAACTTTCTACTTCATAAATTACCTGAGGTATTGCGTCAATCATTTCTTTTTCTGTTACTACTATTTCAGTGTGATTTGTGTTTAAATGATCGGCAACAATTCGAGCAAATTTTAAATCTTCCGAGTTTTCCAAACCAATGCTGTAAGTTTCTAATTTAGATTTTGATTTTGTTTGTAATATATTATTAACTATTGCACATATTAATGAACTATCTAACCCACCTGATAAAAGACATGCAATAGGTCTATCTGTATTGTCTACTCTTTTTTTTACTGCTAATTCCAATGTTTCAAAAATATTGTCTAATGTTTGTTTAAATTTTTCATTTGTACCTTGAACATTAGAATTATCTGAAAAATCACAAATTGGCAATGAAATATATTTTACGTTTTCTTTTTCATTAACCCATCTTTCTTCGGTTAGTTTATAACATGAATAAGAACCAGGTGTAAAATGTTTGATACTGTTTTCTAAGTAATCGTTAGATTGTTTCATTTCAAAATCGTAGTGTACAAGATCACTTATCATTTTTAAATCAGAAGATACGGCAAGTAATGTTTCATTTTTATTGTTTGAATCGTTGATGTATAATGGTCTAACACCATAAGGATCTCTAGCAATATACAATTTAGGATTATCTAGTATAGTATTATCTAGCAATATAATTGCAAAAACACCGTCTAACATTCGGACTGTTTCTTCAAAACCATACTTTTTATAAAGATGAATAATCACTTCACAATCAGAATCACTTTCTCCTTTCAAATTCATCATTTTATATAATTGTTTATAGTTGTAAATCTCACCATTACAAATTAAATGTATTCCGTTGTTAACCAAAGGTTGATTCGATTCAGTATTTAAACCATTAATGGCCAAACGATGAAAACCAAAATACATACTACCACTATTATTTTCTTTAATATTTAATTTTGATAGATGTGAGTTTTCTGGACCACGATTTTTTCCTTTAACGAAATTGTTCTCAATTAATTCGTAGTTTAGTTTAGACATTAAGGCAAAAATACCACACATACTTATACAATAAATAATTTAGATGTCTTTAATCAGTTTATAAAAAATAATATTGATTTAGTATATATGGAAGAAGAAAGTGGCTTCTTTACACCATTCGGTGGTGAATATTGTAATTATTTTTACTTTTTAATGATATTCTTTTTTATTGTTTTCTTAGGTTCATTAGGTTTAGTACTATTTAGAATGTTTTCAACAAAAAAAAGTGATAATGCTCCTTTATGGATGAGTGTTATTCATTCTTTTGTATTATATTTCCAAACACGATTACTCTATAGTATGTGTGTATACTCTTTACCTGTTTAAATATTTAAACAATAAAGTATCATATATTTATTTATTTTCTATTTAATAAGTATATGAACACTAACCCACATAAATTTAATGGTATCTGTATACGTAATGATAATCGTAATAATGAAATAAATGTAAGAATGTTTGCACGCAATCTTACTGAACAACCACTAGAACCTAATTTAAGCGTTCGAGCAACACCAACAAAATATGTTAAAATGCCTATTGTAAACATTCGTCGTGAAGCAAATGAAAATTCTATGACCTGTCCAATTTACGATATAGAAAAACAATTTTATCCTGGAAATAGTAAGGCACCATGGAGTGGTTTTGCTAATAATGTTGACTTAGAAACACAATTACATAATCGTATTTTTCCTTTACAAAAATGCGACCAACGTGAATATATTCCTTCTACTGATAGCAACATGTATTCATATCCAATGTTTGATTTACCTCCAATGAAACATGATTTATTATTTGAAAGTTCAAATTTAAATGTACAAACAAAAGAATTTAATGACAATGATTTGTTCTACAATTCTACACGTTATCAAAGAAATAAGTAAATAAATAAAAAATATTTATAAAATATTTATATTTTTTATTCAATTAATTCATCGTCTTTTTCTTCATGAGACGATATATCAGGTGGTAGTACCCAATAATTTTCATTTTCTAAATTTTCATCTTCAGGAAAATCTTCATACATATCACTTTGCTCTATTTCTATACCTTCCTCAAAATCAATGTCTTCATCTAATACTGCATCATTTAATAGTTCATTTTTCAAATCTACATTGTTTATATAGATATTTTTTTGAATAGGGTCTAGTGAACATTTTATAGATTTTTCTTTTGTTGCTTCATCAAATATATAATCATTTGTTTTATCACTCATATTACATAAACATTTTTCTATTCCATTCCATACATTATGACATATTTCACATTGAATTAACCAACCATCGTGTAATCCAATTAATGTTTCATTTGGTAAGTTTAATCTATTATCTAAATAAGATAAATGTTTTTCTATTTTTTTTTCATTCATGTCACTATATTTTTCTGAATAATCTTCTACATATTCTTCCCAACATTCATAACAACTTTTGTTTTTATGTAATTCTTTTATTAATATAGTCGATTTATCTAATACACATTGATAACACATCATTTTTTTACAATATTTGCAATTAAATATACTTTCATTAAAGTAACAATTTTTACATAATTTTTCTTCATTTACTTGATTTTGTATTTCTTGTGATTCAAGTTCTATTTCTTTTACTTCATCTTCTTTTAGTTCATCTTTTTTTTCTTCATCTTTTTTTACTTCATTTTCTTTTTCTTTTTTTGTTTTACTCATTTTATATTTAATATAATTACTTTATTTTGAATTATTTAATTTATTTAATTGTATAAAAATATAATATCTAAAAATTATATGACAGATAATAATAAATTTAAAAAACTATCATGTAGTCCTGAAAGTGATAAAGATTTTAATTTTTCATGTTATGATGAAGATGATATCAATAAACTTAAGTTAGCTTACAACAAACGTCACAAAGACGATCCTATTAAAACAAATGATCCCAAAAAAATATGGGAAACATTGCGTTTTAGATATCATAATGTTTGTAATAAAGAATCATGTTGGTTAAGACAAAACTTTGTATCAAATAAATTAGGAAAAGAATTAATACATTCTTTTGCACCAAAAAGTCCAAATACTTGGGAAAAAAATGATCGTACTTGGTTATCAAGTAATGAAATTAATCAAGTTATGAAACAATACGAAAATAGATATAAATGTTTTGAATTTATTGGTCCATCACCAATAGATTATGATACATATGATGATAATAATAATTGTATTTGGCCTGAATTATGTTATTTTAATGTTAGTGATAAACTAAAAAAAAGAAAGTTCAAGATAGGTATTATATTTAATCTTGATAAACACGATCAACCCGGTTCACATTGGGTTTCATTATTTATTCATTTAAAAAATAAAACAATTTATTATTTTGATAGTGTCAAATCAAATAATCATGATAACCCTATTCCACCTGAAATATTACGTTTTGTCAAAAAAATACAAGATCAAGGAAAAGAAAATAAAATGGATTTAACATTTGAACACAATGATAAATTGGTACATCAAACAAAAAATACCGAATGTGGAATGTATTCACTATATTTTATAATTAATATGTTAAAAGATACTAAAACTTGGGATAATTTTATGAAAGTACGTATTAAAGATGACGATGTACACAAATTTAGAAAAATATATTTTAATCAAGATATATAATCAAATAAAATATTTATGATTATATATTTAACCTACAATAGAAACACCAAATGCTTTTTCTATTTCCATTAATGCTTCTCTGCTATTTTGATATCGTAAAATCAAGGATTGCAATGT
>MDSZ01056803.1_pt1 | contig 10609 bp, 10 predicted proteins | sample 811201 | NCBI WGS metagenome assembly MDSZ01 (sample SAMN05326647, study PRJNA326480) | marine metagenome | isolation source: seawater | place: Indian Ocean: North | collected 2010
GATCATCAGGTTAAACGGGGAAGACCTCAATAAAGACGCAGGCCCATTGCACACCGACGATCCCAACACTAACTACCCCAATACGTCTCATCAACTTAGCTGACTTTTAAGCTCTGTTAATCTCGCGATTATATTTTCGAATTCTTCGATACTGGAATAGCGAGAGGCCTGAATATAGTCGGTCACACCTAATTCTCGGCACTCTGATAAATCATCTAGCGCTTTGTTGTTATTATCCGGCAGACTTCCCAGCACCATGATCTTTGGAATTGGTTTTTCCGCGCTTTCCGACAGCACTTTTAACTGCGCCGCAAGAGGTTTTATCTTTATCGGATCTAAACCAACTGGCATCCACCCCTCACCGCGTTCAACGACCCTACGAAGGGCGGCCTCCGTCATACCTCCCACATAAATTGGAGGACATTTCGGTTTCGGCCGAAAATAAAAATCTTGCCCATTAAGGTTTACTACATCATCCCTTGACTCGAAACAGGTACGTAAAAAATCTAAGACTTCGTCTGTTAATTTTCCGCGCTTTCTTTTCTCCACTCCCAAAATCTTGTACTCCGCTTCCATCCAACCTGGTCCCACGCCAAGTAAAAGCCTTTCGTTTGACAGTTCTTGTATGCTTGCTACCCACTTTGCAGTGAGCAAAGGGGGACGATAGGGTAGCACCAGGACACTTACACCAATTTTTATCTCACTGGTCGCGGCCGCAAAAAAAGATAATACCGCGAGTGGATCCAACCAAATTCCGTCAGACCCCTCCGACTCATCAGGAGGAATTGCTACGTGATCAACAGCCCAAATATGCTCCAACGAGGCTTTCTCGGCCATTTGCGCACAGGTTAAGATAATATCTCTTTTGGCAGCAGGCCCCATGTTTCTTATGGAAGTGCCTATTTTCATAAATACCCCTTTTTACCTTACGAGAAATTGAAGAGTTAGAGTTAAGCCTAATGAACCTATTAAGAAGCTCTTTCGGCAGCCTCGTTTTCTGCCACACCATTCGTAGTAAGAGTGACTCCCTCATAGTTATTGTCCGCTACCTCGCTGATGGTCTTTACATATTTCGGAGTACCGCCGTTATACACGAAATACCGAGTGCGGCCTTCCTCGTGACCTTCTACGTTTGAGTTGTACCCAGTAAACCATCCCTTCGCTTTCCTCATGAGCATCGTCGAATACATCTTAGTGACATGATCTGTCCATCTCTCTTCAGCAGCCTCAGTTGCCTCTACCCGGGTATATCCCTTAGCCTTCACATGCTCGAGAAAAGCGGTGCACCAGTCTACGCCATTTTCTATACCACGAGGGTAATTTGTTGACGCTGAACCACTTTGAGGTCCGGAAGGCATGAGAAAGTTGGGGAACCCATGAACCATCATGCCCAGGTAAGTCGACGGTCCCTCAAACCATTTATCTCTCAAACGGGCTCCTTTCAAACCTTGTATGTCGACTCTATCAAATGAACCAGTTATCGCATCAAAGCCGGTTGCATATACAATCACATCAAAAGAAAAACTCTCCGCCGATGTTTTTAAGCCATCTGTGGTTATTCGATCTATGGGCGTCTCGCTGATATCAACCAAGCGTACATTATCTTGGTTGTAGGCCTCGAGATAATTGGTCTCCATCGGAAGTCGCTGGACACCAAAGCCGTGATCTTTAGGGATCAGTTTTTCAGCGACCTTCGGATCCTTCACCCTTTCTCTTATTCTACCAGCAACGTACTCAGAGATTTCCGCATTGGCCTCTTCATCAGTAAAGATTTCCCTGAAGTTTCTAAGCCAAATGGCAAAACCAGGTTCATCATACAATTTATCCCATAAAGCGATCCTCTCCTCTTTGGAAACCTCATAGAAACCTCGACGATCCGGTTCATGTTCGAAGCCACCAGGGCTTCTCCGACAAGTCTCCCAAATCTCATCATACCTCGATCGGATTTCGTTCATCTCGTGTTCAGATATTTTTCCGTTATTTAGGGGCGCAACCCAATTAGGCCTTCGTTGAAAAACCGTGAGCTCACCAACTTCCGGAGCAATTGCCCCGATCACTTGTACCCCCGTAGCTCCTGTACCGATCACGGCAACCTTTTTTCCTTTAAGATCAATTCCTTCGTGAGGCCAATGATAGGTATGAAAAGAATCTCCCTTAAAATCATCCATACCTTCATATCGAGGATAGGTTGGTGCGGCAAGCAGTCCTACTCCCATGATTAGAAATCTTGTTGTTATCTTCCTACCGTCGGCGATTTGCAAGCGCCACAAATCTAACTCCTCGTCAAAGTGAGCTGAATCAACTTTACAATTGAACTGCATATGTTTTCTGAGATCGAATTTGTCAGCCACATAGTTCAAGTAACGAAGATTTTCTGGCTGGCTAGAGAAACGTTCTTTCCAATGCCATTCTTCTAAGAGCTCTCTGGAAAATGAGTAACCATAAGTATGGCTTTCCGAATCAAAACGCGCACCGGGATATCTATTCATATACCAAGTCCCACCCAAATCCCCTTCGGCTTCCAGGACCGTCGCTGAGTATCCCAGATCAATTAGTTTTTTGATTTGATAGATACCACATACGCCAGCTCCTATCACAACCGCTTCATAATCAATTGCCGCTTTTGAACTCATTTATCAAGCCTCCCACACGAGTTTCTCAAATTTAATATTTATATTTACGGAAAACTAATCCCTTAAGATTAATCGAGCACATAACAAATTGTAACCCTTTCTGGATACTTTTAGGATTCGAGATTTCTCAAGAAATCGAGATCGAGAGGCAACACTTGTCCTATCCACCGCGCTCCCTCAGTATGGTCTCTAAGATGGTCTTCTCCGATATTTTCATGAAGTAATATACTTATGCCCAAACTGTTAGCACGCAAAAACCCCTCTACTTTAGGTTGAATTTCCCCGGTGTAGCTCGCTTGATACATCGGAAATCGATGCGGCCCAACGGCCTCATCCCGAATTCGACCCAAGCCACAACCATAATCATGCAACGTCAACCGAAGCTCCATCGCTATCCGTCTTTGCTTATCATTTTGCCAGTATATGTGGGCATGGTATTTCATAGGCCATTTTCTCTCACAAATGAGCGCCATCTAGAGCACGAATAGTTTAGAAATCAGCTAGCATGGCATATGATATCCAAGTTGAACAAAATGTTACACTTCAGTTGAAGCAACAAATAGCATGAAAGGGGGATGTAGTGACAAATCAAACTGCAAAAAAAAGTAGAGACAAACTACAGCTGGGCCTATTCATGCCTAATTGTAGCTACTCCTTAAGTTTTAGTAGCTACAAACCTGACCCAACAGACTGGACTTATGAAACCAACTTAAAAATAGCGCGAGCTGCGGAAGATGCACACTTCAATTTCCTATTTCCCGTTTCAAAATGGCGCGGTTACGGAGGTAAAACCGATGCTTTGAGTCTTTCCCTTGAAACCTTCACCTGGGCATCAGCACTACTGTCCAATACGAAAAAAATAAAAATTTTCTCAACGGTCCATGTCCCTGTTTTCCATCCCGTTGCTACCGCAAAAATGGGTTCTACCTTAGATCATATAAGTAATGGTCGATGGGGTCTAAATGTAGTGAGCGGCTGGAGCGAACGGGAATTCAGCATGATGGGAATTGAAGTCATTGATCACAAAACAAGATATGAACGGAGTGAAGCGTATATTGAAATTCTCAAAGGGCTTTGGACTCAAGAGCCTGGAACTTTCAACTATGAATGTCCTTGGTACAAAATCACCGGGGGGGACGTACAACCCCGGCCAGTGCAAAATCCTCATCCCACTATTGCCAATGCGGGCGGCTCAGAAGATGCAAAAGAAATGGTATCCAAACTCTGTGATTGGTCATTTATAACACCTCCGGATTTAGAGGCTGCGAAAGCTCAGGTGTTAGATATAAAAGATAGAGCCAAAAAGAACGGACGAAACATCTTTTGCGCTACTCCTCCATTTGTACTCTGGAGGGATAGTGAATCGGAAGCGTTTGAGGAAAAAGAGAAAATTCTCGAACAAATGGATGTAGAAGCTTTGGAAAATTGGGCCAGTGGCTTAGCCGTACAAAGTGGCTCTTTTGATAAACACACTTTAGAAATGTACGCGGTAGGAGCCGGAGGTATTCCCATGATTGGTACGAAAGAGCAGGTGGCTGAAATGATCAGGGAGATCTATGACTACGGTATGGATGGTTTAATGATGGTTTTTTTGGACTATCTACAAGATACAGTAAATTTTAAAAAAGATATTTCACCAATATTGAAAAAAATGGGTATTCGGTGATTCAGAAGAAAACATTTAGTCGCTAGCTATAATCCAGGGAAACTGAGATTGATAGCGTTTCTCAAAGGCAGATATAGTCTGGTCCCTAGACAGGGTTGCAACTATTGGATGCAACTTTTGGATTAATGCACTCTTCCGTAAATCATCTAACTCAATTTTTACTGGCGGCAGAATTTCTGATTTTATCAGCCGATTTTCTATATCAACTGTAAGTATGGTTTTCTCATTACCCTGCATCGCACTTAAAAGTTTATCTACCGATGCACTAGAAACTTTCGCCGCCAAAACCTCGTTTTGAAAGCAGTTATCATAGAATATTTCACCAAAGCTCTCTGCAACAACACACGTTATTCCAAAATCTTTAAGTGCCCAAACAGCCATTTCGCGGGAACTTCCGCAACCAAAATTTCGACCTGTTATCAATATCCTACAACCGAGCGAAGATTTTCTATTTAGCACGAAATCTTCTCTCAAACGATTGTCGGGAGTATAGCGCCAAGAGCGAAACAGGCCTTCGTCAAAATGAGGCCTCTCTCTATTGACGCAGTAGTCAATAGGTATGATCGTGTCCGTATCGATGTCTGGTATCCCTAACGCCACTGCCACACCATTCACCCAAGGGTTACTCATCGCGTGCATCCGTCGGCCAAAGACAATCGATCACTAATTCGACCGGTTATGGCGGATGCAGCCGCTGTCGTAGGACTGGCAAGATGCGTGCGCCCACCCGCCCCCTGTCTTCCTTCAAAATTCCTGTTGGACGTGGACACACATCTTTGTCCCTTTTTAAGCCGATCACCATTCAGTGCTACACATAGCGAGCATCCCGAATGCCTCCATTCGAAGCCTGCCCTTTTGAAGATAACATCAAGCCCTTCTTGTTCCGCCGCTCTTCTAGTTGAAGTTGAGCCTGGCACCACCAAAGCCTTAACACCGGGATGAACTTTCTGCCCCTTTATTACTTCCGCAGCTGCTCGCAGATCGGACAATCGACCATTGGTACAGGAACCTATAAAAACTACATCCACCTTGGTATCTTTCAGACGTTGACCTGGGATTAGATTCATATAATCTAGCGCTTTCTCCATGCCGAGTCGCATCGTAGTGTTCTTCTCGTCTTTGGGATTTGGAACGTAACCATTCACATTCATCACATGAGCTGGGCTTGTACCCCATGTAATTTGAGGCCCTATCTTACTCACATCAAATGATTCCTCTTTCTCAGCAGATGCCCCAGCCTCACTCTTAAGGCTCAGCCAGTACTTTATCGCCTCATCCCAAAGTTTTCCTGAAGGAGCAAAAGGTTTGTTGGCAAGAAACTCGATAGTGGCATCGTCAGGCGCTACCAGGCCAATTCGTGCACCCATTTCTATACTGAGGTTACACATGGTTAACCGTCCTTCAATTGACAATTGGGAAATTGCTTCACCAGAAAATTCTAGGGCCATATTTACGCCCGCTTCTGAACCAAATTCAGCTATCATTGCCAAAACCAGATCCTTCGCTAAAACATCTTGAGGAAGAATGCCTTCACAATTAATTCTGAGCACTTTGGGCCGCCGCTTAATCAAGGTTTGGGTTGCCAGCACATGAGCAACCTCCGAGGTGCCTATTCCCCAACCAAGACAACCCAGTCCTCCAACTGTGCACGTATGACTATCACCGCAAACGAAGGTCATTCCAGGTAATGTGATCCCCAATTCCGGACCTATCACATGTACAATCCCCTGCTCGGCGCTGTTTAGGTCAAACAGTCGAATTTGATGGCGTTCCGTATTTTCTCGCAGAGCGTTTATGTTTCCGAGATGTTTAGTTAATACAGGAGCTCTTTGTTCCCCTTCTGTTGACACGACATGATCGTGAGTCGCAAACGTTCGCGTCGGACTACGTACCCTGCCGCTGTGTTCTTCTAGGATCTTAAAAGCTACGTCGCTCCCTAGTTCGTGAAGCATGTGTCGAGCTATATAGATTAAATCGTAATCTGCACTAAGACGTTCTACCCGGTGCGCATCCCAGATTTTATCAAAAAGAAGTCGAGGTCCCAGGGCTTTCATTTCGCCCATTTTTTTTCAAAATCCCACACGTCTTCAAATCCCATCAGCTTGTGCATCTCATCTATTGGATACAGGCTGTTCTTTACACCCAAACTCGAGCCCGTTTTCCCAACATGTGCATAAACAGCTTTGAGTGCCGCTGCCGCCGCAAAAAAGCCCGTTCCCGGATAAATTGCTATTGCATAACCTAACTCTTGCAACCGTTCCTGAGACAACACGGGCGACCGACCACCCTCGACCATGTTAGCCAATAACGGAGCATCCAATCTATGCGCTATTTCTGCGAATTCCGATTCTGTCTCAGGGGATTCCACAAACAAAATGTCGGCACCCGCGGTTCGATAGGCTAGAGCCCGTTCAATAGCCTCTTCCAATCCCAAAGAGGTTCTTGCATCTGTACGGGCAATAATTAAAAAATTGGAATCCGTTCTAGATTCTACCGCCACCTCAATTTTTTGAACCATTTCTTCAACAGTAATCACTCGGCGCCCGGTTGTATGGCCACACTTTTTCGGAAACTCTTGGTCCTCTATCTGAATAGCGGAAACACCAGCCCTTTCGAACCCCTTCACAGTATGGCGGATATTCAGCAATCCACCAAAACCGGTATCCGTATCAGCGATGAGTGGTATGTCAACAGAGGAGGCAATAGCGGCCGCTCTCTCGACCATTTCAGCGTAACTCGCAAGCCCTGCATCAGGCAACCCTAGGTGACTCGCAACAGTGGCGTAGCCAGACATGTATATTGCGTGATGCTTTTCCTGAGCCGCAATCTTTGCAGATACCATATCAAAAACACCAGGTACAATGAGAGTCTCTTCAGACATCACCATATCGGCCAAAGTTTTTCGTTTTTGATCCAGCTCTACCACCTTACTCCTCCTTGGCAGCAAAAATTTATCGCTACCCTAGAAACTTTTGTTCATTCTTGAATTCACTTTCCAACCGAGTTTGAGACGTACTTTAAACACAGGAATAACCGCCATCCACTGTAACCACTGACCCATTCATAAAAGAGGCTTCATCAGACGCCAAAAACACCACAAGCCAAATTACTTCTTCTGGTCGACCTAGTCTCCCCGTTAAGTGAGCTTGTTCCATTGCTTTCCATATTGCTTCGCGATCTTCAAACTTTTCCAAATACTTGTGCGGCATCGGGGTATCTATTCCTCCTGGTGCAACAGCATTCACTCTGATTTTATGATCTCGCAAATCATTTGCCATAGAACGAGAGAGTTGAGCCACACCTGCTTTTGACGCTCCATAAGCTGCCATATCAGGAAATCCTATCAGTCCACCCACCGAGCTATTCAATATAATGGAACCCTCGATGCCCTTATCTACCATAGATTTCGCTACTTTTTGACAGAGCAGAAAAGAGGAACGAACATTCACCCTCAGCACAAGATCCAGCTCTTCTTCGGTGGTTTCTAAGAGAGGACTTCCAACCATCACACCATGATTATTAAATAACACATCGATATGTCCGTAAGACGAGACCGTTTCTCGAACTACCCTATCAAGATCCGCTCCTTCGGTCATATCTCCGCTCACGTACTTAATATTACTGGGATGCCTTTCCAAAGCATTTTGAAGTCTAGCGGTCGGCTCACCGTTCATATCTGTTGCAAGAATCTTGGCCCCCTCCTTCGCGAATATTTCGACTGCGACCTCCCCTTGTCCTCCAGCTGCCCCTGTAATGATACAAACCTTATCTTTCAACCTCATAGTCATTTCCCTTATCCTATATAATTACTTATCCTAAATTTCAGTATGCCATAGAGATTATCTTAATTTCCAAAAATCTAATTTTCTGGATGAAAAGACGCTAAATTAGATATTTATTCTTGATAAACAAACACTCATGCTAAAACGTTATTTATACCAAGTATATTCGAGACTATACTTAATGCTTAATTATTAGATGTCGGAGCAAAATTATGGCCACAGCATTACAAGAGCAGAGTTATTCTTTTGATGATAGACAGATCCAATGGAGCCCGTTTCCAGGAATAGAAAATGCATCATTCTCCCTTTGTGATTATGATGAAGAACGAGGAATTGTTGACCTAATATTTAAGTTTGAACCGGATAAGAAAATAGCCATTCACACCCATATTTGGCAGACGAACATGTTCATCATCGAAGGCGAACTGAGGATGTACAACACGGATGGTTCCGTCAAAGAAGTTCGAGCAGCTGGAAAGTACTTCAGCGGATGCGAAAATGATACGCATAGCGAAGGGGGAGGACCAAATGGGGCTATTGTTTTCTATACCGTTCGCAGTAACGGTGGGGAGGAAATTTTCGACTTACTAGACGATGAAGGCACCATCATTACGACAATCACTAGAGCAGACATTAAAGCCATGTGGCTCGAAAAAGAAGGGGTTGAATAATGACTTCTGACACCAAGGAAGTTGCTGTTGTTGTGGGTGGCGGACCCAGTATAAGCGCAAGTTGCGGAAGGCTATTTTCAAATTCAGGAATGCAGGTTGCGTTGGCAGCAAGGAACCCTGAAAAAGAAGCAATGAAACAACTAGAAAAAGATTTTGACGTACGATTGTTCAGATGTGACGGGAGCCAGGTAGACGACGTAAGAGGATTATTTGAGAGAATAGAAAATGAAATGGGATCCCCTAGACTCGTGGTACATAACATAGACGGTCGACATAAAGTTGACGGCACCCTGTCAGAAATAATTCGAAAGGACTTAGTGGACGCCGATCCTGAAATGGTATTCGAAACCATAAAAAATTCCGCTTTCAGCGCTTTTCTAGTAGGCCAAGAGGCCGCTAGAAGAATGCTTAATGGGTCCTATGCCGATAACTCCCATAAAGGAACGATTATATTCACGAACGCGACTGCTGCATTTCGCGGCAATCCTCAAAGCGGAGCATTTGCCATAGCCTCTCACGGAAAATCCGGATTAGCACAAAGTATGGCCAGGGAGTTAATGCCTCAGGGAATTCATGTCGCTCACGTACCAATAGATGCGGCCATAGGTTGGAAGCAAGAAGACGGCAGCCGGTGGCATCGATTGGCAGGCACTACGGTAGACGACAATATGGCAGATCCGGATCGAATTGCTGAAACCTACCTTCAGCTTCACAGGCAACATAAATCTACCTGGGCTTACGAGATAATCCTGCGCCCTTGGGTAGAAAGTTGGTGAAGTTCTGTAAGGAAATTAAGCTTCGGCATAACTGGCTTTGCAAAAATCCCGGTAGGTAGCATCCACATCGCCAAATAGATGATTAAGAACCATAAGCCTCTTCACATAATGGCCAATATCCAACTCGTCTGTCATACCCATACCACCATGTAATTGAATAGCTTCCTCTCCGATTAGGCGTGCTTTTTGACCAACTAAGGACTTCATAGCAGCGATCGTAGCCGGAGCAGTATCTTCATCCTGCTGGTATTCACATATCGCCCGATACAACATTGACCTCGAGGTCTCAGCCGCCATGAACATCTCTACCATCCGATGCTGTAACGCCTGAAAAGAGCCAATAGCAACACCAAATTGTTTTCTAGTTCGACTGTATTCGACAGTCTTATCCCTTAGGACATCCATAATGCCTACCATTTCAGCGCCTGCGGCGATCCGTGCTTCTAGAAGTATTTTGCTAAGGATCTCAGCGCCACCGTGTACTTCTCCTACCAACGTTTCTTTTGACACTTCTAGATTCTTGAAGCGAAGATTAGCAACCTTAGCGCCATCCATGAGGGAGACATTGGTGCGCTCTAATCCTACCTTTTCCGTGTCTAAGCAGAGCAAGGTTATTCCAGCCGACTCTCGCGACTCTCCAGCGGTTCTAGTGGTTAAAACTATATAACGCGCGACACTTCCGTTTTGCACAAGGGTTTTTTCCCCATTGATGACGAATTTTTCTCCTTTGTCGGTCGCAGTGGTTTTAATATCGAAGAGATCTTGTCGGCTTTGCCGCTCCAAACCCGCGAAGGCACACTGCGCCTCTCCCGATATAATCTGGGTCAATAAATCGTTTTTTCCTCCAAGCGCCAAGATACCCCCAGCGAGTATTATATTCGCTAAGAAAGGTTCTAAAACCAGAGAACGTCCGAACTGCTCGCAAATTAACGCGGTATCTTCAATCCGCCCGCCAAAGCCGCCCACCGCCTCATCGAAGGGAACGCTCAACCAACCGAATTCGGCAAAGTTATTCCAATGCTCCGCACTATACCCTAGCGCTGTATTAACTAATTCTTGCCTAGATTTAAAATCATAATTA
>MDSZ01118950.1_pt1 | contig 10609 bp, 11 predicted proteins | sample 811201 | NCBI WGS metagenome assembly MDSZ01 (sample SAMN05326647, study PRJNA326480) | marine metagenome | isolation source: seawater | place: Indian Ocean: North | collected 2010
ATCTCTATTCGTATTGAAATTGTGCTCTACACATATGACATTTATCTTATGCTTTGAAAAGTCTAGTGACTTAATGATCTCAAACTCAGACCCTTCTGTGTCTAAGCTTAAGAAGTCAATTTCAAAATTTTGAAAATTTTCCACGATTAATTGATCCAGGGTTTTTGTAAGTACCTTTTTTATACTGTAATTCTTACGATTTTCAGAGTGGTAATCGTTGCCTTCATATCCTTTTATTGTAGAGAGGTCTTTATTGGCTGTTATCAGAAAATCTACTTGTTTATTATTAACTTTAGATATGGCGACATTTGAAGTAATTACATCTCTATTATGCTCCAATTGTAAATAATATTCACTTATTGGCTCAACTAACAATCCAGTCCAATCATAATTTTTTTCGAGGAGAAAAGTATTACTGTTTAAAATTCCATCGCAAGCTCCTGCTTCGATAAATACACCTTTTCTCTTGAAGCCAAATAAATCCAAGGCAATTAAGTCTTGTAGGTTTTGTGACTTTATTTTCTTATAAATTTCTTGTGGTAAATTTTCACCTTTGATAACCAACTCTTTAATTACTTTTCTAAACTCTTCAGTTGTTTTTAAATTTTGAACATAATTTTTCTCAGAATTAATAAGTTTTTTATATTTTTTTATATTTACTACTTTTATACCGATAAAATTTAATATTTTATTTATTAATATCTTCATATAGTGACCAGTGGCACAATCGAACTGCCAACCTTTATTTATAGACTGGAGCAAACCATTAAGCCTTATATAATTTTAGTATAAGTGGCCAAAACAAACATTTAATATCGTAATTGTCTATTGTTAATTTTAAAAAATATTAAAAGATTAATTGATTACTTTTTTCTTTTTTAAGCTATCAAATATATTAAATATACGTTTTTTGACTCCTAATTGTTAATGTTGTGTTGTCGAAATATAAACGATAGTTTAATTATTTAATATTTTGATAAATATCTAATATTATGTCTTCAATGTTTAAAGAAATTTTCCAATTTGGATAGTCTTTTTTAAATTTTGAAATATCACTAATGTACCATTTGTGATCACCCTTACGAGGTTCATCCACATATTTATATCTTAATTTTTTTGATACAATACTCTCAGCTATATCAATTGCTTCAAGCATAGAACAATTAGAATCATAACCCCCTCCAATATTGTAAACCTCTCCAGACTTTGGATTATTATAAAATTCATAAAAGCAATTTACTAGGTCTAGCGAGTGTATATTGTCTCTAACTTGTTTTCCTTTATATCCAAAGATGTTGTACTTAGTACCTGATTTAACACATTTTACTAGATAGGAAAGGAATCCATGAAGCATTGTTCCAGCATGCCCTCCACCTGTTAAGCACCCACCACGAAAAGCAACTGTCTTCATACCAAAATACTTGCCATATTCTTGGGTAATTATGTCTGCAGACAACTTAGATGCTCCAAATAATGAGTGCATCGTATTATCAATAGAGAATTGTTCATCAAACCCATTTTTATAAGGAGAACCTTTTATAGGTGAATATCGTTTCTCTTTTTCTTCATATTCAATTTTGTTTGGGTTATCACCATAAACCTTGTTAGTGGATGTGAATATGAATACAGCATCTTTACAATAGTTTCTCGTATTTTCCAAAAGATTAAGTGTTCCATATGCATTTACATTAAAGTCAAGGAAAGGGTTGGTTGCTGCCCAGTCGTGGGAAGGTTGTGCAGCAGCATGAATAATTAATTTAATATTATTACCATATTTCTCAAATACTTGCTTTACTTGGTTTCCGGTTATGTCTAAATTTAAGTGGTTATATTGTGGTATTTGCTGTTTTAGTTGATGTCTATTTTGCAAAACTGATGCCTCTTCACCAAAATATTTTTTTCTTGAATTGTTATCTATTCCTATTATTTCAAAGCCTAGTTTTGAAAAGTATCTTACTGACTCAGAACCTACTAAACCATCTGATCCAGTAATAAGTGCATATTTTTTACTAGGCATATCTATTTTTAACCTTACCTAATTTTTCTCTTGTTTTTAAATATTGAAAATTTATTAACATTCTAAATTCATTAAATACTACATATAATACACCTTTGGTTTTAATTAAATTTGAAATAGATTCTAAAAATTCATCAGGATATTTCATCATCAAATCTTTGAAAAAATATAGTTTGTACTTTGCAACTCTCCAATTTGTATGCTCACCTTTTAAGCTTGCAGTAAACTGCGCTCTATCATGTCTTTTAACTTTTTGAATCAATCCGGTTTTATTTAGATGGTTTAAAAATGATGTTTCACAATTGTTAAAGTCTTGTATCATTCTCAGGCTCTCTTCAGAGTCTATAAATTCACATATGCTCAAGAAATCTTCACTATATTTTGATGGGAATAAAGCATGTCTGTCACAAATACCAAAATAATCTTCTCCTTTGGGAATTAGTATTTCGTTTTCTCTACCTTTAGGGTGGTAATCCGTGTATTTTTGATCGAATCTTGTGTAAATAATATATTTGTATTTTTTTAAAACATCTAAATGTTTTTTAAGAATTATGTCTTTGAAAACAAAATGCACTGAACCTGATGTATATAAGCCTGTATCTATTCCAGTTTCAAAATATTCTTTCCATACTCCATCAAAATTATTTCTATAGTAGTCAAAATAGTTATCCATCTCGGGAAATATCCATTTGTATTGAGCTTTTTCAAAAAGTGAAATTTCTTGATCCCATTTATCGCTACAACAAATAGCTAAATCAGCATTTAGATAATTTACAACATATTTGTAGAGCGAACTCCATGTTTCTTCTCCACCTCGAGGGGACCCTGCTAAAACTACTAGGTATTCTTTCAATTTTTTTATCTTACTTATATGATTTTAATATTTTATTTCTTCTTAATTTAGGTTTTTTATTATTGAATATAAAAATTCTAAAAACATGTCCGGGGGCTTTGTTATCAAATCTATACAAAAATATACTTTTATGCATTTATATATTTTTATTATAAAAACTTAAATATCCAGAGTTGTTTTTATCTTTTTCAGTCTGACAATGGAATAAATAGTTGTTATTACTATCGAAAATTTTATAAATTATATCACTTTGGTTTTGAAAATTATCAAAGGTTACTATCGCCCCAATAAAAAAAGAGTCATTTAAAAAGTGATTTAAATTATCTGAAAAAGTTTCAATATCTATAAATATAAAATAATTATTCTTGTAAGTTCTAAATTGCTTAAACATTAGAAAATAACTCTTACTTCCAAAAATTTTTTTTGTTTTTCTTGACTCGGCTAACTTAGTTTTTAATCGATTTTTCCTATTTTTATTATTTTTTAAAATATCGATTATTTCTTTCAAGTCTATAAAAAAAAGTGTTGTTTTTGTCATATGAATATTTAATGAGTTTTTAAGTAATTTAAAGTTTTCTTCAAATCCAAAATATTTTGATTTGTTATAACTTACCAATACAGAAATATTTTCTAATATTTTTTCGGGTAATATATAGCTTTTAATAAAATTGTTTCCAATTGAGATAAGCTTTTCTTCATCTGTAAATTTTGGTGTGTCAAGAGTGTTATTATCAACTTGAACTTTTTCTAATGGAAAATTTATGTATTCATTTTTCCATCTATTAAGCAAAGGATGTGAATATAGATAAAATTTTATTACTTTCTTATTACTGATTAATCCAGCTGTGAGAGCAAATGAAGAAAACTTACTACAAAGAATTATTTCTTTTGCAGCAAGTAAGTTTATCAAATCTTGATATGCCTGTTCCATTGATGTAATCTGTGGCAACGTAATTTGTTTAAATTGTTTTAATTCTGTTGAGACAAATTTTTTTAATTCTTTATCTTCTGAAAATATTACGATTGGTAGCTGTTCTTTTGTTGAAATTAAATATTCTTTTGTTAACTTAATACTTTTTTTTACATCCTCGAAATTTTGAAATCCTGGGGGAAGAAGTTCATTATCATCTACAATTCTGTCGCTCCCTCTTGCAAGGACACCGATATATTTATTTTGAGTTTCTGGAAAGCTTAGGTCAAGTGTTACATTGTTGTTATGGAATATATCTTCTGTTGAAATATATTCCCTCCAATATTTTGTACTTTCAAAATTATTTGTTGGCCATTTTTTTACGTGATCGACTTCTATAATTTCAACATTTTTAGCAGAAAATTTATTTGTATATTTCCACTTTCCAGAGTTATTCCAAAAATACTTAAAATAAAGATTATTTTCAACTGCGTAATTAGATAATAAAAGAAGCTCTTCATATCTATTTCCTAATCCATCAGGACGCCCATAAAATATAATTTTTTGTTTGTTTTTTGTATTTTCGAGGTTTTTCATATAGTAAAACTTTAACAATTTTTTATTAATAAAATCTAATCTTTTAAATTCTTAAAACCTATTAATATGATTTTTAATATCATAATAAAAATGAGTAAAAACCTTTGGCAAAATCAAGATTTTGAAAAAAATAAAAAATATTGGTCAACAAAAGATTCTTCCGAATCGTTAGGAATCAGAATTGAAAATTTATCTATAGTTAATAATATTTTACAAAAAAATAATATTTTCTTTTTTCTAGAGGGACAAACTTTAAATCATGTATTTAAAAACAACTGCCTGGACCCAAGTGATCATGACGATGATATTGGAGTTTATTACAAAGATAGAAAAAAAATATTACGTTTAGATAACATATTCAATAAAAACGGCTTTGAAATAATAAGAATAAACGACAACATGATTTCTGTCTGTAGGTTGTATCGATACATTGATATCTGCCTATTTAAAAACTATCTATTTACAACAGGATATGGAAATAAGAAGTTTCCTAAGAAATACTATCTTAAATTTAACACTTTAATATTTGAAAATATTGAGTTTAAAATCCCAAATAGTACAGAAGAATTTTTGAATACTCGTTATGAAATCAAATAAAATAAGTGAGTTTGTTAGCGATTTTGATGAATTAGATTATTTTTTAAATAAAGCATACTGGCATAATTTAAAAACAAAAGATAATTTAAATAAAGATAGCAGTAGTTCTATTAAAGACTTTATAAATTTTCTAATAAAGAATAATATTGATTTTTTTCTTGATGACTTAACTTTTCAAGCATACCATTCAAAAAATTTATTTGACAACGAAAGATCTTATGAATCGATAATTTTAAAACCTAGTGAAAAAAAGATCATAATTGAAAATCTTAATAATTTAATTGGTGAAAAATATTCATTAATAAACTTGAGCCGAAGAAAAATGCATTTTATAAAAGATAAAAAAATTATAAAAATAATATTTAGTTACACTCCCTTTTTGCTTAACTTAAAATCAAAAAATTTAAGTATTTACAATCTTCAGGTCAGTGGCCCAAGATTGGTTTCAAAATTTCAAAAACTTTTTTTTTATAGAAATATTATCTTTAATAAGAATTTTATAAAAAAAACAATTTTTAAATATATCAACACAAAGAAAAGTAAAAAATTAATAGAATATAAAAAACTAAGTTACGATGAGTTTCTTAATGTATGTGTTGAAGATAAAAAGTCTATTAACTGGCTGCTAAGAAAGCCTCATCTTGACATTGTAACAAATAGTAAAAAAAATCTAAAAGTTAAAGATATTTTAGATTACTTTAAAACACCGGGCTTGCTTGACAGTAAGCTAAATTCCATTGTTGAAACCGACACTTCAACAAGTTTTGAAGAACCTATACACTTAAATAAAAAATTTTGGTTATCTGGAAACAATTTTTATATTTATCCATTAATTTTTAGATTTAAAAAAAATGTCATTGCTTACAAAAAAGCAAATGAGTACATAAGTAAAAAACATAATACAGCCCTCTACTCCAAAAAATATTTTCAATCTCTTGAGGACATGCATGCCAATGAAATTGAAGAGATGTTTAAAAATAGTCCTTTAGAAATTACAAATGGAGCATTAACAAGTGGAAGACATAGAACCTTTGCTATGATTGGAAGGCTTTTAGCCGATGAAGCTTATATACCTATTTTTACAAGAATTATTAAGATATAATTATTTTTATAATTAAAATTCTATGTAATGACTCAGGAAATTTTTTTTAAAGATATCTATGCAAGGCACCCATACAAATATAAAGGTACCAAATCACTAGACACTAAATTATTTCAAAATGAAATACTTTTTAAACAAAAAAAAACAAAGAATTCTTTTTTCATATACCAAACAAAATTTATGGTTGTGAACATAAAAGACTCTCTACAAAGCAAATATTTAAATTATCCTGAGATATACACAGAAATTTATAAAAATTACATTGAAATTACTAATCAAAAAGAACATTCCATATCTAAATTTCAATATTTAATTGAAAATTTTGATGTTAAGTTGTTAGAAAATTACAAAATTTCATTACATCCATATCAATATGACAATAGATTAATATACATTATTACAGATGGTGTCCACAGATCCAGCCTTTGTGTTTTCAATTCTGTAAAATCATTAAGCTCAAATAATTATGAAATTAATGTAAATCCACTATAAAAATATATTTATTTTTAAAATTTAATTCATTTAACGTAAGTTCATATAGTTATCTTTTACAAATCTAAATAGCATGTATCTAATTTTGTCTTGTTTTTTTTAAAAATAGAGACAAAGTAGTATTCTCATTTTATGAAAAATAATAATTATAAAATTTTTAATTTTATTAAAAGTAATTTATTAATTATTTTTTTTCTACCAATAATTATTAACACCGTATTAAATATTGTTGATAAAGCTAATCTAAAGATTTTGAATGAGGTTAGTATTATAAAATTTGGATCTTTCATTCTTGGAACATTGTTTTTTATTTATCTATCAAATTTTTTAAATGAACAATATTTACTTGGTGGAAAATCAATTGGTCTTGTTTTGTTTTTAACAAGTTACTTTATATTTGATACAGTATTTTTGTTTATTAGTAAAAATTTCAATTTTAAATATACATTTATGTTTGTTTCTCTCTTATGGTGTGTTTTGATAATTTATAAAACAAAGAGTATTGTTGAAATTACAAAAATTCTTTTGCTTTTTTTCATATACAGAATATTTAATTACTTCTTTTTTGCTGAAATAGCAAACAATTCGAGCTATCAGGAATTGAACACTGATGTTCCAGCTCAGTGGTTTGGCATTGCAAGTATGATATTTGAAAAAAACTACTTTTTTGCTCTTGAAAATAATTTAATTGAGGGCCAGGGCCTGCTTCCTAGCTATATTCAAGCTCTTATGTTAGAGATAGGGTTTGGTCTCGAGAGCTTTCAATTTATTCAGATTAATTCTTATCTATTTTTAACATTTACTGTGTTACTTATTAATGACTTAAAAATTTCAATAAAAAACAAAATAGCTTCTTCAATTTTTTTTATTGCAATAGTAATCAATAATGATTGGTTAGAGTATTTAATGTTAAATTCCCTAATGATAGAAGGAATTGTAAGTTTTCTAATAAGTGTATATTTATACAACTTTATTCAGATGTATAAAAACAATAATACAAAATCATTTATATTCTTTGTTAGTTTTGGTGGAATGGTTCTTACAAAAAACTTCATATCAATAATTTCATTGATTTTAATAATTTCTAGTATTTTCTACTTGAGAAAAAATATATTTCTTGTAGGCAGTTTTGTTATCTATGGTTTTAATCTTTTTTATCAGAAGATTTATTTTTCAAAGCTACAAAGTGTTGCTTACACATCTGAAATAGATTTCAAAGACTTGTTATTAGATTTTATAAATTTAAGAGATTTAAATTTTGCTAATATTAGCAATATATTTGAACAATTTATAATTGATAAACCTACAACTTATATAGTTCTAGGGTTTTTAGTTTTAAATATTGTAAGTCTATTTAAATATAAAATATATTTACAAACTGATGAATTGTTGTTTAGCGTTGTTTTAATAAATTACGTATTAGTAAACTTACTTTACATATCATATTGGAGAAATGTTGAGTTTGAATCATCATATAGGTATATAATCAGTTGCTTTCATTTAATATTTTTATCCTTAATAAGTAGGTTTTCTAAATTTGAAAATACTGAGTAATTTAGAATATTTTATGATTTTAATAAATATAAAAATACCGTCTTTTAGTTTAATTTTTTTTCCTTCACTATAAAGCCTTCCGTCATAATTTATAGGAACTTCAAATATTTTGTTCCCTTGTAGCAAAAATTTTGAAAGAACTTCTACTTCAATAGCAAAACCTTTTTCCTTTATATCTAAATTTTTCAAAACTTCAGTTTCAATAAGCCAATAACAGCTTGCAATGTCGGAAATGTTATAAAAATTAATTAAAGAAAAGAAATAAGTCAAAATTTTGTTTCCGTAATAAGTAATCTTATATTTATTATTTCTATTTTTTTTTCCAATTGTTCTTGAACCAATCACTAAACATGTTGGGTCTGTTTTTGCGGCTTCAAACATTTCAGGAATGTCTGATGGAAAATATTCTAAATCTGCATCGTGAACAATTAAATGGCTCGTTTCGACATGCTCTAACCCAACCCTAATAGCATTGCCTTTACCTTTTTGATTATCTAGATTTATTAACTGTATAAAGTCAAATTTTTCACAAATTTTTTCTGCAATTTGACCACTATTATCACTTGACTTATCATTCACCAAAATAATTTTTTTAAATAAATTTGTATCTATTAGTCTTGTGACAGATTGCTCTATGAACTTTTCTTCATTATAAAAAGGTACTATCACACTTATTTCTTTTTTCGTAGGATTAATCATTAATTTAATTTTATTGAATTAAAACTTTTTAAGCGACATTTGAAATTAATTTATAAAGACAGAAGTTTTTCATATTTTTTTATATATATGGTTGGGTGTAAAGTGAGGATATGGAGTCTTTAGTAAAAATTTTAAATAAATTTTTAAATCTATTTGATTTAAAAATAGTAAGTGAAAATAACTTCAACAATGATCCTGATTATATAGTTTTAATAAAATCTATAATTGGAAGTCAAAATCTTACTATTTTTGATATTGGTGCTCACCACGGAGAGAGCATAGAGAGCTTTACTAAGTACTTTAGTAGTCCAAGAATATTCTCATTTGAACCTTTCAAGGAATCTTTTGAAATTTTATCATTAAAAAAATCCAAACTTTCAAATATAAAAATTTTTAATTTAGGCTTCAGTAATATTAATGGAAAAGAGACTTTTTATAGTTATATAGATTCTAAAAATCCTAACATCTCTGCAATAAATTCTACGCTTGAACTAAATGATGAAAATTTTATTCCTACTTATTCTGATATTCAAAAAGTTGAGTGTGAATTTATGAAATTAGACACTTTTATAGAAGTAAATAACATAAAATATATTGATTTACTAAAAATAGATGTTCAAGGATCTGAGTTTAAAGTTATTGAGGGTGCAAATAATTCATTGAAAAACAATAAAATAGGATGTGTATTAATTGAAATAGCTATTGCAGATTACTATAAAAACCAAAAAAATTTTGATTTTTACATTACTTTATTTAAAAATTATGAATATGAATTAAAAGGTTTTTACAACTTAATGAGTGATAAAAATAAAAATGTGTTGTATCTCGATGCAGTTTTTTCAAATCGTAAAAATAATTATTATTAAGTTTAGAGAATTTTAAAATTACAGTTATTCAAAAAAATTCCAAATACTTTTTCTAATCAAAATGTACGACATATATAAAAATTTTCTTTTGTATATGAATTTTTTTGAATAACTGTATAGTATTTGTTTTTTCGTTAAAAGATCTTTTTTTACGTACAATGCATCACCCCAAGGTAGTGTGTCATAAGCATATTTTGTGGATACTCTTAAAAAATTGTACACCTTAAGAAATGAATCAATTTCTTCAACTAATGCTACATCTTTGTAAACTTCTTCTCTATTTATTTCTAATACTATAAACTTTATCTTTGAAAGTGTCTCTTTTGCTCCTTTCAGAACATTTAGCTCATATCCTTGAACATCAATATTTAAGAAATCTGAATTATGAATTTTAAATTTATCTAATTGTTCAACTTGTACCACTTCTTTATTATTAAATTCAACATCAGGGTGGATTTCTAAATGAAGTTTTGGCTCTAAAATTGATGAGCTTGCACCTTCATTTGAAGAGATGTACATTGTTAATTCACCTGTTTTTTCACCACAAGCATATTTATAGAGATCTATATTTTTTGTATCATTGTATTTTTCAAACAATATTTTAAACAACTTTTTTTGTGGTTCAAATAAATGAACTTCTATATCTTTTTTGAACAATTCTTCATATAATGCTATTTCCTCTCCTGTATGAGCTCCTATATGAATAACGCCAGAAGGTGTAATAGAGTATTTTTCTGATAAGCTTTTTAGGTCTAACAACATTTGTAGCTAGAGGCAGAATTGAACTGCCGACCCCTTGCTTTTCAGATATGGGCTAACCATTTGACCTATTATAACTTATAAATAATAAGTTGACCTAGATGATTTGGAATAACAACTAATTGTTTGTTTTGCTTTAATTCATTTCCAAATTTAGTAATTC
>MDSZ01233058.1_pt1 | contig 10609 bp, 8 predicted proteins | sample 811201 | NCBI WGS metagenome assembly MDSZ01 (sample SAMN05326647, study PRJNA326480) | marine metagenome | isolation source: seawater | place: Indian Ocean: North | collected 2010
AAATAATCCAAAAAGAAATAGCAGAGTTTAAAGGTCCATTCTAATGATAAGTAAAAAAGATAAATTAAAAGAATCTATTGAAAATAGATGGCATGACTTGCACAAAAAAAAAACCAATCACAAAATTGTAAAACTACATGAACCAACATTTGGTCCGGAAGAGATTTTTGCTTTTACTGAACAAATGATTTCAACTAACGTAACAATGGGTAGAAAAGTTAAAGATTTTGAAAGAAAATTTTCAAGTAAATTTAGTTTTAAATACGGTGTTACTAGTAACTCTGGATCCTCAGCAAATCTTTTAATGATTGCAGCATTATCGAGTTGTAAAAAAAAATATCTTGAAAAAGATGATGAAGTTATTGTTCCTGCTCTAACATGGTCAACATCAGTTTTTCCGCTTTCACAATATAACCTTGTTCCTGTGTTTGTCGACTCTGATTTAATGACTTTAAATATTGATACTAATAAAATCGAGGAGGCAATTACACCTAAGACTAGAGCAATCATGGTCGTTCATATTTATGGAAATCCTTGTAAAATGGATGAAATAGTGAAAATTGCAAAAAAACATAATCTCATTTTAATAGAGGATTCATGCGAATCTATGGGTTCTTTTTATAAAGGGAAAGCTGTCGGTAGTTTTGGAATCGCTAGTTCGTTTAGTTTTTATTTTTCACACCATATAACATGCATGGAGGGAGGTATTACCGTAACAAAAGATTTTGAATTATCTGAAACTATGAAAATTATTAGATCTCACGGTTGGATAAGAAATGTCGAAAAACCTGAAGTTTTTCACAAAAAATTTAAGGATATAGATAAAAAATTTTTGTTTGTCGATGAGGGCTATAATCTAAGAATCACTGAGCCTCAGGCCGTTATGGCATCTAAACAACTTGAAAAATTAAATAGTTTTGTGAATATCAGAAAAAAAAATGCAAAATTATTAAAGAGTCTTTTAAATGACTTTAAAAGTTATTTTTTTTTTCAACAGACGACTGAAGACTCGGAGCACTCATGGTTTGGCTTTCCAATTACTCTGAAAGAAAATGTAGGTTTCTCTAGAAACCAAATATGTGACTTTTTAAATAAAAGAAATATTGAAACAAGAGTTTTAGTTGCTGGTAATTTAGCTAGGCAACCAGCATTAAAATATATAAAACATAGAAGTAAAAGTTTAGATGTTTGTAACTATATAATGAAAAATTCTTTTTCAATAGGTATTCATCAAGGAGTGAATAAGGAATCAATAAATTATATTTATAATTGTTTTAAAGATTTTCTAAAGGATAGATAAGAGATGAAAAAGGTTTTTATTACTGGTGTAACAGGTATGGTTGGTTCGCACCTTTTAGATTACTTAGTTTCTGAAACTGATTTTGAAATTCATTGTTTATTAAGATGGAGAAGTTCCTTAGAAAATATTGAATCACATATTGATAATATTAATAAAAAAAAAAGAATTTTTCTTCATTATGGCGATCTAAGAGAAAAATTATCTTTAGACTTGGCTATTAAAAAAATTAAGCCCAATTTTATTTATCACTTAGCAGCTCAAAGTTTTCCAAAAACTAGCTTCTCAAGTCCTATAGACACTTATGAAACGAATATAATTGGAACACACAATTTACTCGAATCTGTAAAGGAATTTTCGAAAAACTCCTTGATTCATATTTGTTCTTCATCAGAGGTTTTTGGAAGAGTTTCAAAAGATAAGTTACCAATATCAGAGGATTGTAATTTTCATCCAGCTTCTCCCTATGCAATTTCAAAAGCTGGAACAGATCTAATTGGTAAATTTTTTTATGAGGCCTATGATTTGAAAGTTTTAATAACCAGAATGTTCACACATACAGGTCCAAGGCGTGGTGACGTTTTTGCAGAATCTTCATTTGCAAAGCAAATAGCAATGGCGGAAGCAAATATTACAGATGGAACTATAATGGTAGGAAATTTAGAGAGTTTAAGAACAATTTCTGATGTTAGAGATGCAGTGAGAGCTTATTTTTTGTTGTTAACTAAAAAGCCAAAGTTTGGAGAAATATATAATATTGGAGGTAATTACTCGGTAAAACTTAAGGTGCTATTGGATGACTTAATCAATCTTTCAACTGTAAAAAATAAATTAAGGATTAAACTTGATAAAGAAAGACTTAGACCAATTGATGCTGATCTTCAAGTTCCTGATACATCAAAATTTAGAAAACATACTGGGTGGAAACCACTTATAAGTTATAACAAAACAATAAAAGACCTCTTAGATTATTGGAGAGAAAAAATTGTAACTAAGAAAAATAATTTTCTTGTAAGGTAATCGATGATCATATGTCGTTCTCCTTATAGAGTATCTTTTTTTGGTGGTGGTACTGATTATGAAAAGTGGTTTAAGAAAAATTCAGGTGCATTTCTTTCTTCGGCAATAAATTATTATTGTTATTCTATAATAAACCTTAGAGATGTTAGTGCAAAACCAAATTATAGAGTAATTTGGAGAATTATTGAGAATGTTTCTAAGTTAGAGAAAATTGAACAACCAATTGTTAGAGAAGCTTTAAAATTAATTAAACCAAAATATACATCTGGTGAATATATTTACTTAGGTGACTTACCTTCTAGAAGCGGGATAGGGTCAAGTTCTGCATATGCAGTATCTGTAATTCATTCCCTCTTGACATCAAAAAATATTCAAGCGAGTAAGTATGAAATAGCTGATTTAGCTTATAAATTAGAATTTGAATGTCTTAGAGAAAATATAGGGATTCAAGATTCAATTGCAGCTTCATTTGGAGGATTAAATTTTGTTAAGATTAAAAAAAATGGAAAATATGTAGTCTCACCCTTAATGCTAGATGAGTCTCAAAAACAAAAGTTTTATGATAGAATTTTACTTGTCTTTAGCGATGAGCAGAGAACAGCATCATCAATGGCAAAGAAAACTATAATTGCAATGAAGTCTAAAGAAAAAGCTTTTTTTGAATTTGAAAAAATGGCTATAGAGGCCAAAGACTTAATTCTTAAAAGTAACTTTGATTTATTTGGGGATATGTTGAGAGAGGCTTGGGAAATTAAGTCTTCTTTAACTAAAAATATGACAACAAAAAGGGTTGATGAAATAATTGAAACAGCAAAAAAATCTGGAGCGTTAGGTTATAAGTTACTTGGTGCTGGGGGTGGAGGATTTATTATGCTTTTTTTTAAAGAAGGTATGAAAAAAAAATTTTATTTGAAAAATAAGGATATTTTTTTCATTATAGAGCCAAAAATTGATGAAAAAGGATCGGTAATTGTTGAAAATAAAAAAAATGTTTGGACTGGTGAAAAATGAGGAATTCAAAGTTATTTAATTCAATCGGATACGAAATATATGAAGATCTGCTTGACAAAAATGACTGTAATACATTAATTGAAGCAGCATATGAAATGAAAGGCAGTCAGAGTGATGATTATTCACCAATCATGCATCCGCATAGACAAAAAAACGGTGAAATATTTTCTAAAACTATAAAAAAGAAAAAGATTTTTAATATTCTCCGTTCAAGAATTGGAAAAGATGTTATGCTTCTTCAGTCGGAATTCTTTTTTATGCCTCCTGGTACAGAAGGTTTTGCACCCCATCAAGATGATTTTTATGTTAAATCTGAAGACAAAGATGCATTTATAAGTCTATGGTTTCCTTTGATTGATGTAAACCAAAATAACGGTTGCCTTAGAATATGGGAGAAAACCCATAAGCTTGGGATATTAGATGTTATTGTAAGAGAAAATACTAATGTAAAGAATGTCGATAAAAATGGAACCAGATTAGAAGCACAAATACCCAAAGGTTTTGACAAGAAAGATATACCTATGAAGCTAGGAAGTGGTTTGCTAATACATAGCAGGGTTGTCCATTCTTCAAATAATAATATTTCAAATAAATCAAGATACTCGATTTTATATACATTTATTAGAAAAGGTATTGGATTTAATTCAGGAAAATATTCTAAAAGAGTTGCTACAAATTTTTGCTAGATTTTTTTAAATTTTTCAAAAAATCTTTTTATATTTTGCATTGACGAAAACTTTAAACTTTCCAAAAAATATGCAGCTTTTGAATTATCTATGCTTGATGGTGTTTTGTAAATATAATTACCAAAAGTGACATTATTTGACTTGAAATACTTTTTTACCATTTCTAAATTAACATTTTTTTTTGCACAAATATTGAAAATTCCAGTTAACTTTTTTTCCAAAACTATTTTTATGAAACATAGCAAATCTTCATAAAGAATGTAGTTAAAGCTTGATTTACCATTTAAGGTTAATTTTATTTTTTTATTATTAATTAACCTTGTAATACTGTTAGGTCTACATTGTTTATGAAGCAGTCCTCCAGTTCTAAGAATAGTAAATTTTTTTGATTTCCTTTTTACATTTATTTCAGATATTAACTTACATGTAGCATAAATATCTCTTGGTTTAACATAAAAGTTTGTTCTATCATTAATTTTTTTGTTTAGACAATCAGGATAAACGGCTAAAGATGAAAGAAAAATAAAATGATTATACTTAAGATTTAATAATTTATCGGTAAGGTCAATGTTATCATTTACATATGATTCAAGTTGATTGTAGGTAATATTTAGATTCGGATTAAATGCAGAATGGATAATAAAATCATATTTTTTTTTAAAATTAATTAAATTACATCCTCTAAAAAATTGGTCAGAATTTAAATTTTGGCTAAGATACTTCCCAAAACCACTCTTTGTTCCCGTAACTAGAATTTTCATTAAAAAATTAATTAATTTATATGTTTGTATAGTTTAAAAACACTTAATATATTCTAAAATAGACTTTTATTCATCACTTTTTAAGAAATATAAATTATAAATTTTATGTCTGTAAAATATAATATTGGAATTATATCTACTCTTATACCACATAAATCATATTCTGGTGCAGACTTTCTTTATCAATTTACCAACAGCTTGCATGAGCATGGACACAGAGTAAGTTGTTTTTATTTTTCAGAATTTCTTGATGACTCACTGCTCGCTATGTCAAGAGATCAAGATCACACAATAAAAAAAAAAATAGGTGAGAAAAATTGTTTTTTATTAAACACTAACAATCGTTTTGCTTATAATTCAAGAAATAAATATCACGCAAAATTAAATAAGTATGTAAACTTGATCTTTGATATTTTTCATAAATTAAAATTACTTTTTAGATATTCTAAACTCTTAAAAAAAAAAGTCTTCGATACTGATATGGATTTTTATATAGTATACCCAGATGCGACTAAATATTGTCTTTTCAATTTTCAAAATAAGAAAATGGTTGGATGGATATCACATAACGGTTATCCATTTTTTAAAATAGATTATTTATTTTCTAAAAAAAGACTTTTTGATTATCTTACTTATAAATTTACTAAATCATTTTACATTTTTCTTAATATCAGAGCAGTTAGTAGATTTTATTTTTCTTTTGCATCTCCAAAATTTTGGATGTACGAGTACAAAAAAATACTTGGAAAAAAATTGATTAATTTCTCACATCCAGCTAAAGATTTTAAGCCTAACCTAAAAAATGTTTCGTCTGAATTAAAGAAAAATAAAAAAATTAAAGTATTATTTTTGGGATGTCCTACAGCAGGCCTGACTGCTGCAAATTTTTTTTTTTTTAAAAAAAATATTCTCCCAATAATTATCGAAAAAAAACTTATACATAAATTTGAATTTATTTCAGTTGGTAAGTTTGGTAACTATTCAAATTTAATGTTAGACTTAAATAAATATGTAACTTTTAAAGGACTTCAAAAAAATGTGTCAAAAACTATCTATCGATCAGATATTGTTTTGTTAGCTAACGAATTTAAACCAAATGCTGGAAGCAAGGTTAGTGATATTTGTTCAAATTATGGATGTATATTAGCTCATAAAAGTTTAACTTTAAGTCATCATGAAATGAGGGAGAATTTTAATTGTTTAACAGCAGAGTCGGGTGAAGAATTTTTAAATAAAATGTTATTTATAAAAAAAGAAAATGCTCTTAGGATGTCAATAAAAAAAAATGCAAGAAAGACGTTTGAAAAATTTTTTAAGACTGAGATTATGATTAAAAAAATAATTAGAAAGTATGAAAGTTTAGAAAAGAATGACTTTAAAAAAAGTTAAAAGTGATTTTACACCAATTATTCTTGCTGGTGGGCGAGGACTTAGATTAGGATCAATTACGAAAACCATTCCTAAACCAATGATAAAAGTTAATGGCAAATTTTTTATTCAATATATTTTAGATCAAATTTTAAATTTAAATTTAAAAGAAGTTGTAATTTCGATTGGTTATAAATCAAATTTTTTTTTAGATGTATTAGGTTACAATTATAAATCTTTAAAAATAAATTATGTTATTGAGGAAGAACCTTTGGATACAGGTGGCGCATTGCTTTACTCGTCTACTAAAATCACATCTAAAAATCTTTTAGTTTTTAATGGTGATTCTTTTTGTAACTTAGACTTTAAAAAATTTATAAAAAGTTTTTACAATAAAAAAATTTTAATGGTTTTATGTGGTGGTATTAAAGAAAAACGTTTTGGTGAGGTTGAAATAAATTCAAAAAATCTTGTAACTAGTTTTAAAGAGAAGTCTGGAAATATTAATTCATTCACAAATGCTGGGATTTATCTAATAAAAAAAAACTGTCTAACAGGTTTTAGTGGTAAATTTTCACTAGAGAGGGATTTTTTTCCAAAATTTGTTAACAACTCTTTATTTGGGTTTGTTACATCAAACACATTTATCGATATTGGTATTCCTAAATCCTTAAAAAAAGCTGAAACTTTTTTTAAGAACTTTTAAAATGAAAAACAGATTAAAAAATATAAATTTTATTAAATATCTTTCATTCTTAGAATTGTCTACAAAAAGACTTTTGGTCATTAATTTGCTAATGATAATGGTCGTTTTTTTTGAAGGATTTAGTGTAACTCTCTTCGTTCCGTTAATATTTGGTGTTTCTACTTTAGAAAACACTTTAGTTTCATCTTTGTATAAATATTTGGAAGAGGTATCAGGAAACATAGATAGAACCCTGGTAATTTTATTTTTTATCACCGTAACTATTCTAATGAGACAATTTTTCATTTTTTCAAAGGATTATTTAATTGGAATAACCCAGGCTAGGTCTTTAGAGAAATTAAGAAATAAAATTTTAAGAATACTTTTTTTATCAAAAATGCAAGTTTTTATTAAAAAACAAACAGGTGAATTTACTAATTTACTCTTTGAAGGCCCACTACAAAGTGTGAATTTAGTTACCTCAAGTTCCAATATTATATTTAGCTTTATTTTACTTTTAGGATATTTTCTGTTGTTAGTAATTTTTGCAAGTAAGATAGCATTTGTAATTTTAATAATTGGAATCATTTTTTATGTAATTTCAATTTTTTTGGGACAAATTTCAAAAAAAATTGGTACAAATGTAAAAAATTATAATAAGTCAATTTTTGGAGTTATAACTGATTACGTGAGAGGAATTAAACTAATAAAAATTAAAAACTTCGAGAATAAAATAATTTCAATTATTAGTAATAAATTTGAAAAATTAACAGAAAATGCAATAAAATATGAGCTTGTTAAGGCTTTAATAAAGTCAATTTCCCCACTTATAATAATATTTCTTTTTTTAACCTTAATATTTTTATTTAATTTTGATAAAGATTTTAATGTATCATTTATCGCAATTATAATTTTTTTGATTATTAGAATTCAGCAAGCCATCACTCAGTTAAATTCTGAATATGCAGTTTACCATAATTATTTACCTCATTTGTTGTATGTTTATGATTTCCTTATAAATAACAAAAAAAACCCAGGTTACACAAAAAAAATTCAAAAAAAAATAACATTTAATAAAAAAATAAGCTTAAAAAATATAAGTTTTTTTTATGATGAAGCTTCCAAAATTAAAAATTTAAAGAGTATAAATATAAACTTTACAAAAAATCGTACAACTGGAATTTTTGGACCAACTGGTGCAGGTAAATCGACAATTTTAGAATTGTTGCTGATGAATTATAAACCCAAAAATGGACAAATTATAATTGACGATGTGAAATTTGATGATTCATACCTCTTAGATTACAGAAGCAAAATTGCTTTAGTATCCCAAGAAAATTTATTTTTTAATAATACACTAATTTATAATTTAACTTTTGGTTTAAATAAGAAAATTAAGGAAAGTGAAATTTTAAAAGTTTTAGATACTGTTGATCTTAAGAACGAAATTTTAAAAAATAAAAAAAAATTAAATTACAACATTGGTGAATCTGGCAATAAATTTTCTGGAGGTCAAAAACAAAGACTTAGTCTTGCAAGAGCTTTGTTGTCAAGTTATGAAATTTTAATATTAGATGAACCCACAAGTTCTTTAGATAATGAAACTGAAGATACAATAATTAAGGTTATAAAAAAAATTCAAGGTAATAAGACAATTATCATTGTTTCACATAGTGAAAAAATAATGAAAATATGTGATAATGTTTATACTATTACTAATGGTGTGGTAAAAAAGCACCGATAAATGAATAATTTGTAAAAAATGAAAAACAATTTAATCTATGATTGAAAATCTTTTATAAAAATTTTACGTTAATTTGATTATGAAAATTTGGTTATCTGACTTAACATACACTCAACAAACAATATCATCTGATATTGTTCCAGCCGCCATAGGTATGTTGGCTGAGTATCTTGAAAAAGAAATTGGAAAGAATAAAGTTGAGATTAATTTATATAAATATCCTGAAGACTTAATACGGGATCTTGAAAAAAAAGACTTCCCTGATCTTTATGGTTCCTCGAATTATATATGGAACCACGAATTATCTTCCATGTTCTGCAAAATTATAAAAAAAAAATCTCCAAACACAAAAATTGTAATGGGCGGGCCAAACTTTCCAACAAATATTGAGGAACAGAAGATATTTTTAAAAAAGGAACCTTGGATAGACTATTATGTAATAAAAGAAGGTGAATACTCATTATTGAAGCTGGTACAATACTTAATGAATAAAAAAAAAAACAAAATTAGAGATGTTCCAAATCTAGTTTATTTTAAAAAAAATAAATTCTTTACATCTGAAAAAATTGAAAGAATTATGGATTTAAGCTTGATTCCTTCCCCTTATTTAAGTGGAAGATTGGATTCTTTTCTTGATGGAAAACTAATGCCAGTAATTCAAACCAATAGAGGTTGCCCATTTAGTTGTACTTTTTGCACAGAAGGACAAACATATTGGTCAAAAGTTAGAAGAAAAGACGAAAATGTCATTAGTAAAGAAATTGAGAGAATTAGTAGTTTTTTAACTAACGAGAAGAATTTACAATCCAGAAGTGATCTGTTAATAGCTGATTCAAACTTTGGTATGTTTAATGAAGATATAAAGACATGTGAAATAATTGCAAATCAGCAAAAAACTAAAGGTTACCCAACCTATATAAATGTAGCTACCGGAAAGAATAGAAAAGAAAAAGTATTAGAGGCAGCAAAAATCCTTAATGGTGCACTTAAGTTAGCAGGTTCTGTTCAAAGTTTAGACGGAGAGGTTCAAAAGAATATAAAAAGATCAAATATTTCCTCTTCAAGTATTATGGAAATGGCATTAAATGCAAATAAAATTGGAGCGAATTCCTACAGTGAGGTAATTCTTGGTTTGCCAGGAGATAATTTTCAATCACATAAAAAAACACTTCAAACACTTGTAAATTCATCGTTTAGTACCATAAGCATGTATCAACTGATGATGCTTCCTGGAACTGAACTAAACACCTTAGAGACAAGAAAAAAGTACAAAATGAAAACTGGATTTAGAGTTTTACCTAGATGTTTTGGAAATTACAAAATTTTTGACGAAGATTACTCCGTTGCAGAAATTGAAGAAATTTCGATCTCCAACTCTACTTTACCTTTCAAAGATTACTTGAAGTCTAGAAAATTAGATTTTTTTGTAAATGTTTTTTATAACGATGCTGTTTTTGACGATTTATTTATCCTCTTTAATAAAATAGAACTAAAAATTTGGGATTGGATTTACTTTTTATTTCAGAATTATAAAAAGTTTGATTTTAAAAAATTAGTAAATGATTTTATTAATGAAACAAAAAGTGAATTGTCGAGCGAAAATAGACTTAAAGATTTTGTGTCCAAACCGAAAAATATTAAAAGATATATAAATGGAGAGATAGGAAATAATTTGATGTTTAAATATAAATCTTTATCCTTAACAAGTTTCTCACATCATATGTTTTTAATGGCAGAGCAACTTACTAATGAGTTTTTAGAAAAAAAAAATATTAAAAATAAAAAAATAAAAAAATTATCTAATGAGATCATTAGATTTACAAAACTAAAGATAGTTGATATTTTTTCTTCAAAGAAAGAATTAAGTGGTATTTTTGAATACAATATACCTAAATTGAAAAACATAAGTACTTTAAACACATTCAATGATTTTAAAAATAAAAAAAAATATACATTTCTTTTTAAAAATCAAAATCAATCTGATATTGATAAATACCTCCAGTTATTTGGATCAGATACAAAAGGTTTAACAAGAAT
>MDSZ01015640.1_pt1 | contig 10608 bp, 13 predicted proteins | sample 811201 | NCBI WGS metagenome assembly MDSZ01 (sample SAMN05326647, study PRJNA326480) | marine metagenome | isolation source: seawater | place: Indian Ocean: North | collected 2010
CTCACAGGCGCAGGCGACCTTTTCGCAGCTGGATTTCTACATGGCTATGTAAATAAACTTTCAGTAAAAGAAAGCCTTGAAAAAGGAACAGAAATGTCATCAAAAGTTATTCAACAAATTGGTGCGAGACTTTAGTTTTTTTCTTTTAAAGCTTCCTTTTCCTTTTTTAGGTTTAACTTTTTTTTGACTATATTTTTTTGTTAACAAATCTTTTGCTATAAAATTTCTCTTTTTCATTTTAATATTTTATATCCCTTTTTATTGTTAGTAATAAACTCATTGTCACCAAATTTTTCAAATAATTTTTTTCTTAATCTATATATATGAGTTTCAACAGTATGTGTTTCCAAATCTTTAGAATGATACCATACATTTTTTTGTAAATCTGAACTGTTACTTTCTTTAGTAGAATTTTTTAAATAGATTAATAGATCAATTTCTTTTTCAGTAAGTTTCAAAGATAAATTTTCAACTGAAATTATTCTTGAATTAATATCAATTTTATACTTTCCTATTAAAACGTTTGATTTTATTTCGAAATTGCTTTTTGATAAATAAATATTTATTTGTTGTAATAAACTTTTAATCTTTATAGCTTTTTTATATACAATATGATTTTTAAATTTAATTTTTTCATCTGGCGAAATAATTAATGAATTTGGATTATTTTTCAAAAATAAGTTAAATTTTTCATTTTTTTCTTTAAAATCAAATAAATTAAAATTTAATTCTGATTTAAACTCAAGTAATATTTCGTACAATGCTGGTATATTAAATATTACTACATTTAATTTGTTCATATTATTATGATGCTTAAACTAAGAAAAAATACACTTCTTATTGATCAATTTAAACTAAAATGTTCCGTTGGAAAAGGAGGAATTAGAAAAAAAATTAAGGAGGGAGATAAAATTACTCCTAAAGGAATTTTTAATCTAGGCCCTCTATATTACAGGTCAGATAAAATTAAATTTGTTAAATCTAAGTTAATATTAAAAAAAATTAAAAAAAATATGGGATGGTGTGATGATCCAAATTCAAAATTATATAATCGTCCTATTAAAATTCCGAAAAAATACAAATACTCACATGAAAAGTTATATAGAAAAGACTCCAAATATGATTTTGTCATACCAATAAAATATAATTTCTCTAAGCCAATTAAGAATAAAGGAAGTGCTATATTTTTACACTTAACAGATAGTTATAAGCCTACGGATGGTTGTGTAGCATTAAAATTTAAAGATTTTTTAGTAATGATTAATTTAATCAATAAAAATTCAAAGATTCAAATTGTTTAATTTCTTTCTCCAAATATTTTTGTTCCAATTCTTATAAAAGTTGTCTTATGAACTATAGCTTCAACGAAATCATTTGACATTCCCAGACTTAACTCTCTGAATTTTAATTCATCATTTTTTTCTTTTATTTTAGAAAAATAGTTTTTACTGGGCCCGTTTAATGGAGGAAGACACATTAAACCAACTATATCTAAATTTAATTTTCTACAATCTTCTACAAGTTTGTTAACATCATTTAAGTGGATTCCACTTTTTTGGATTTCTTGACCAATGTTAACTTGAATAAATATTTTTATTTTTTTACTTTGCTTTATCTGTTCGTCAATAATTTTATTCGCTAGCTTTAAGCTATCCACTGAATGAATATAATCAAACAAGCCTACTGCGTACTTTACTTTATTTGTTTGCAGTCTTCCTACCATGTGAAGCATTATGTTTTTATTGTTCTCTTTAATTTCAGTCCACTTTTTTATGGACTCTTGAACTTTATTTTCACCAAAATGCTTATGTCCATAATTAATCAAGGGCAGTATTTCTGACATTGGAAAGGTTTTTGAGACTGCAATAATTTTAGGCAAATAACTAGTATAATTTAAACTTAAAATCTTTTTCTTAACTTTTTCATTTATTTCTATTATGTTTTTTACAGTATGATGCATTTATCTAATTTTAAAAAATACTATTTTATTGATGAATTTAACCCTAATCATTTAAAGATTTTAGACAAAAATATATCTTTAATTTGGAGAAGTAAACATAAACCAAATCAAAAAGAAATAATTTATGAATTGGCTAAATTTTGTAAGAAAAATAAAAGAAGCCTATTTATATCAAACAATATAAAGTTAGCAATTAAGCTTAATTTAGATGGCGTATATATATCTGCAAGTAATAAGAATTTTTATTTTAATTGTTACAAATTCAAAAAAAACTTTAAAATTATTGGCTCAGGCCACAATTTAAAAGAAGTTAATATTAAAAAAAAACAAAGAGTAAAAGAAATATTCATATCACCTATATTTAAGTATAAAAATAAACATCCTCTAGGTATTTATAAATCTAGACTTTTCTTTGAAGATAAATCATATCAAAAAGTTGCACTTGGTGGAGTAGATAACAAAAATATAAAACTTATTAAATTAACAAAGTTTAAAGGTATTGCGGGAATTAGTTATTTCAAAAAAAAAGGCCCCAAATAATTGGGGCCTTTAAATTTACTATTCTAAACTTAAGCTTAGAATGAGAATGAAACTGCTACAGCTTTATTCTCGTCCGTGTTAGTTGAAGAATATCCAACGTTATCAGCTTTAGTTACGTGACCTTTTACAGTCATTGAACCCATTGTGTAAGCAACTTGGTATGAAGTAGTTTCTTCATCCACAGCTTGCTTAGCGTTGTCTGCAGTTGATCTGTCAACAGAAACAGATAGGTCATCATTCACAGAGAAAGATATACCTACGTGAGTAGCATCAATATCACTTGAGCTAGCTTTTGACTGATCAATTGATGTATGAGTGTAACCAACAGTAACTCCACCTACTGCATATGATGCAGAAAGTGTAACTTCATCTGAGTCATTATTTGTATCACTTGGATTAATACTACCCATACTTGCTGCTACAGTTAAACCGTCGATTAAATCAGCTTTCTTTAATTTAATAACAGTATCTGTACCACCAGTTGCTCCTGGAGAAACAGCAAATCCTACATCAAGACCAGCGATATCACTATTTGTGTACGCTAAGTTTGTAGTTCCTGTTACACCGTCAGCTAAGTGCTTACCAGTTTCAGTTCCAACACCATTTGATAATGAGTATGCAGCAGAACCGTACACGTTTGGTACTAGTCTGTTGTGACCACCTTTATCAGCATTTGTTTGGATGAAAAAAGTACCGTTTCCAGTATCGATTGAAACTGTTTGATCATCATATGGAGTGTTACCATCGTCTAACTCATAAGACGCAGTTACAGTCCAACCTTGATCAGTTTCACCTGATCCACTTAAAGTAATACTGTCACCGAATGAAAATCTTTCACCAGTTACTTGGTCATCGTCCTTTGAAGAGTACGTGAAACCAGCACTACCAGAAGCAGACATTTCTAAAGCTTGAACAGAAGTTGCTGCAAATGTACCAGCAAGTGCTGTCAAACCTATTTTTCTTAGTTTGTCCATGTTTATACTCCTTTTTTATAATTAATTATAAACAGAGTACTTGTAGCAAATAAAATCCCAATTATTCTATATTTTTCCTTATAAACCATATTATTTTTGAAAAGTGTTGTATTTTTACATCAAAAAAAATACCCATTTTTCCTCGTAAAGTTTAAACTTTTGAAAGGCATAATAACAATATTTAGATTTTATTATAATATGTTACTTAAATTAATATAAAACCTTAAGTATATAAATAATGATGAAATCTGTAATATTTACCTGCAATTTTTATAAAAAATCACTGACAGTTTTGTTATTTTTAATAATACCTTTTTTTTTAAATTCTTGTGGACCATTTAAATATAAACCAGTCGATGCAAGAGAGGTATCTCCTAATGCAGATGAAAGAGTAAAGAAAAATATTGAAGAAGGTAAAGGTTTTAGACTGATGGGGGGAAAAAAAGGAGGAACTTTTGATTTTGCTAGTTCAAATTATTTATGGAGAGCAACGCTAGATACTATTGATTTCATGCCTTTAGTTTCAGCAAACTACAGTGGTGGAATTGTTATTACTGATTGGTATTCTGAAAATAATAATGAAAATGAAGCCATAAAGATTTCAGTGAGGTTCTTAAGCAATGAAATAAGATCTGATGCTTTGGATGTAAAAGTTTTTGTAAAACAGTGTGACCAGAATTTAAATTGTGTAGTAAATCAAAACCAAGGAAAACTGCCAAAAGAATTAATGGTAAGTATTCTAAGAAAAGCTGCAAAATACGAAAAAGAAGGAATTGAAAAAAATAAAAAAGAAAAACCTTATATAAACTCTAATTTGAAAACAGATTAGATCACTCTTTTAAACTAAGTGGAAAGATATAATTTCAAAATAATCGAGAAAAAATGGCAGAAGTTTTGGGAAGAAAATAAAACTTACAAGACTAAAGTCGATAAAAATAAAAAAAAATTTTATTGTTTAGAAATGTTTCCTTATCCATCAGGTAAAATACATATGGGACATGTTAGGAATTATACTATTGGAGATGTACTATCAAGATATAAAAATTTGAAAGGCTTTAATGTTCTTCATCCAATGGGTTGGGATTCATTTGGTATGCCGGCTGAAAATGCCGCTAAACAAAATAATCAAGATCCAAAAGTTTGGACTGAAAATAATATTAAAACAATGAAAACTCAGCTAAAACAATTAGGACTTTCAATTGACTGGGATAGAGAAATTTCAACTTGTTCTGAAGAATATTACAAACATCAACAGAAATTTTTCATAGAAATGTTTAACAAAGGATTAGTTTATAAAAAAGAAAACTATGTAAATTGGGATCCTGTAGATGAGACTGTGTTAGCAAATGAGCAAGTGATTGATGGAAAAGGATGGAGATCAGGTGCTGTTGTTGAAAGAAAGAAATTAAGTCAGTGGTTTTTTAATATTTCAAAATTTGCAGACGACCTTCAAAATGAACTCGAAAAACTTAAAGAGTGGCCGAATAAAGTTAAAGTTATGCAACAGAATTGGATTGGCAAATCATTTGGATGTGAAATAGATTTTAAAATATTAGGAAATCCAGATATCAAAAGTGTTAAATGCTTTACTACAAGACCTGATACACTTTTTGGATTTTCGTTTTTAGCTTTATCAGTAGATCATCCTCTATCTGAATTTTACAAAAATGATCCAAAATTTAATAAATTTAAAGATAATTGTTCAAAAACAGGTACTACCGAAGAATCAATTGCTAATGCAGAAAAGATTGGTTTTAAAACTAATTTGCAAGCAATAAATCCACTGGATGAGAATAAAATAGTTCCTGTTTATTTTGCTAACTTCGTTTTAATGGATTATGGATTTGGAGCAGTATTTGGCTGTCCCGCTCATGACCAAAGAGATTTTGACTTTGCAAAAAAATATAAACTAGAAATTAAAACTGTAGTAAAACCTTTAGATCAAAAAGATGGATATGAAGTTTCTTTAGAAGCCTATACAGGTCCGGGTACGATAATAAATTCTGACTTTCTTAATAATCTTAAAGTTCCAGATGAGTCGGTAATAGAAACAATTAAGATTTTAGAAAAAAAAAAATTAGGAAAAAAAAAAATTAATTTTCGTTTGAAAGATTGGGGTGTATCCCGTCAAAGATATTGGGGATGCCCAATTCCAATCATTTATGATGAACAAGGCAATTATAGAACAGCACCTGAGGAAAGTTTACCTATTAAATTACCAGAAAATATTAATCTAAATACTAAGGGTAACCCGCTTTCTAGTATAGAAGAGTGGAAAAAAATTAAAATTAGTGGGAAAGATTATTACAGGGAAACTGACACATTAGACACATTTGTGGATTCGTCATGGTATTACCTAAGATTTTGTTCCCCTAAAAATTTAGAAGAACCTTTTGATTTAAATGATATTAATTACTGGATGCCTGTTGATCAATATATTGGTGGTGTGGAACACGCAATACTTCATCTCCTATATTCTAGATTTTTTATGAGAGCGATAGGATATCAAAATAAAAATTTCACGTTTAAAGAACCCTTTAAAGGGTTATTTACCCAAGGAATGGTTTGCCATGAAACCTATAAAGATAATAAAAATAATTGGAGAAGTCCTGATGAAATCATAACTAAAGATGGTAAAAATTATTTTTTAAAGTCTGATAACTCTGAAAGGATTAAAGTTGGTCCATCTGAATCAATGTCTAAATCAAAAAAAAATACTATAGATCCAGAAAGAATTATTGAGTTGTATGGCGCAGATGCAGTAAGATTTTTTATTTTATCAGATAGTCCTCCCGAAAAAGATATTCAATGGTCAGAACAGGGCATGTTGGCCTCATATAAATTTATTCAAAAGTTATTTTTATTAAATGATAAAGTTCAAAATTTGATTAAGCTAGAAAAACAAAACGAGTCTGATGAGCTTTCTAAGTATATTAATCAATACTTAAATAAAATTGAAAGAAATTTGAGTAATTTTCAATATAATGTGATAATCGCAAACATTCACGAGGCCCACGCCTTTATAATGAAAGTTATCAAAGAAGAAAAAAATTTTTCAAACTTAATTAACGAATATTCTAAATTTTTGATTTCAGTAGCTCCAATTTTACCACATTTTGCTAATGAGTGCTTAAGCTTACTAAATATTAAAGATTACTCATGGCCGAAAATTGATGAAAAATTCCTTATTGAGGAAAATGTTAGTATTGTTGTTCAATTAAACGGTAAAAAAAGAGGTATTATTATCACAAAAAAAGATATTGCTGAAGAGGAATTGGTTAAGGAAATATTTAAGAGTAAAACTTTTGATAAATTTTTAAAAGATAATACAATTAAAAAAAAGTTTTACGTTAAAAATAGGTTAATAAACTTTTTAATTGAACAATGATATTTTTAAAAAAAATTACCTTATTATTATTTTTACTTTTGGTATATGGGTGTGGCTATTCTCCGTTATTAAATTCAGTAGAAAATGATTTTTATATTAAAAATTTAACATTTAAGGGAGATAGACAAATTAACAATTATATTTCGAACAATTTAAAAAAATATAGATCTGAAAAAGAAAATAAGAAAAATTACGATGTTGAAATAGCATCAAAATATATAAAAAATATAAGCAATAAAGATGACAAAGGTAATCCTAAAAATTACATGGTGAAAACAGAAGTTACAATTAATTTTGTGTCAAATGAAGGGATTAAAACTACTAAAAAATTTGAAAGAAATAAAAATTTATCTGCACAAAATAAAAAAATTTTGGAGAAAGAGTTAGAGATAAAATATAAAAGAGATCTTTCAAAACTTTTAAGCCAGGATATAATTTTTTTATTAAGAAACCAATAACAAATGATTTTAAAATCATTCCAATTAAAAAAAGATTTAAAAGATAAGTCTAATTTTTTCTTACTTTACGGTGAAAATGAAGGACAAAAAGAAGAGGTTATAAATGAATATTTTCTTAAAGAATTTAAAGGGGAAACGATAAAATTTGAAGAAAAAGAAATATTAGAAAATAAAGAGATTTTCTTTGATGCCTGTTTAAATGATTCTTTATTTGCATCAGAAAAAATTATTCATATTTCTAGAATAACTTCAAAAATATATGAAATAATTAAAGACATAACTAGCAGGGAAATTACTAATAAAAAAATTATTTTTAATAGTAGCTTGTTAGATAAGAAATCTAAGATTAGACAATTATTTGAAAAACAAAAAAATATTATATGTATAGCTTTTTATCAGGACAATGATTATTTTTTGTTCAAAATTGCAAGCGATTTTTTCAAAAAGAATAAAATATCTATATCAAGTGAGAACATAAATCTTATAGTTGAAAAATGTGCTGGTGATAGAAAAAATCTTCAAAATGAAATGAATAAAATTTTTAACTTTTGTTTTGAAAAAAAAAAAATTTCAAGAGAGGAGATAACAAAGCTAATAAACTTATATGAACAGGAAAATTATTTTGAGCTAATTGATAGTTGTTTATCTAAAAATCACAAACAAGTCTGCAAAATAATTAATAATAATTCATTTGGAAGTACAGAAATGATTATTTTAATACGATCTTTTATCTCAAGAATTAAAAGATTAATTGAATTAAAAAAATTGTATTTAAAATCAGGAAATATAAGTGAAACAATTAATATTTTTAAACCACCAATATTTTGGAAGGATAAAGAGATAGTTCAGAAACAAGTCCAATTATGGTCAAATAATAAGATTTATGAGCTACTAGACAAAGTAAATTTTTTGGAAATAAATCTGAAAAAAAATCCAAATTTTTCTAAGAATTTAATTTTTGATTTAATATTAGAGACATCTAATAATTAGCTTTGATAACCATGACTAATCTATCTAGCTGATCTGAATTATTGTACTCAAACGATAAAGTACCTTTGTTGTTCTTCTTATGATGAATTTTAGCAGACAATCCGGTTTTTTCTTGAAGGCTTTTTTCAAGAGCTTTTATATTGGTATCGTTTGTAACAATTTTAAACTTTTTTGGAGATTTATAAATACGTACCAAACTCTCAGCTTGTCTAACAGACAAATTTTTATCAATGATTTTTTTAGCCAACAAGAAGGAGTTTTCTAACCCTACAAGAACTTTGGCGTGGCCTTGTGATAATTTCTTTTCCTCTATAAGCTTAATAACTTCATTAGGTAAAGTTAAAAGTCTTAGACAGTTAGCTATGTGAGCTCTGCTTTTACCAATAAATTTTGAAACTTTGTCCTGATCATATTGAAATTGATCTATAAGTCTTTTATATCCATGTGCCTCTTCAATGGGATTAAGATCATCTCTTTGAACGTTTTCGACAATTGCGAATTCTAATGATTTTAAATCATCAGCTTCTACCTCAACTATAGGTACTTCATGTAGGCCGGCATTTTGAGCAGCTTGCCATCTTCTTTCTCCTGCTATAATTTCATATTTATTTGATTGTTTTCTAACTACAATTGGTTGTATGATTCCACGTTCTTTAATTGAGTTAGTGAGTTCTTCCATATTTTCTTTATTAAAATTTTTCCTTGGTTGAAATTTATTTCTTATAAGAGTACTTATTAAAACTTTATTTGATTTAGGTTCTGAACTACTGTCACCAATTAGTGAAGATAATCCCCTACCCAAGCCCTTTTTTAATTTAAAAGTATTTGTCATGCCGCACTCTCCATTGTTTTTTCTTGATTTATAAATTCTTCAGTAAAGCTAAAATATGACTTACTTCCTGGGCAAGATTTATCATATAACAAAACTGGCATACCGTGTGACGGGGCTTCTGATAATCGAACGTTTCTTGGAACAACAGTTTGGTAAACTATTTCTTTAAAATAATCTCTTGCTTCTTGTTCGACCTGACCAGACAACTTATTTCTTTTATCGTACATTGTTAATAATATTCCTCTTATTGACAGATCAGGATTTAAATTGTTTTTAATTCTATCTATAGTCTTCATCAACTGTGTTAGACCCTCTAAAGCAAAAAATTCAGTCTGAAGAGGGACTAAAAGAGAGTCAGAGGCTACTAATGCCATTATTGTCAACAAACTTAGCGATGGTGGACAATCAATCAATATATGACTGTATACCCTTCCAGAATCTTTTAAATACGCCATTATTTGGTCCTTCAAAATAAAGGCTCTCATGCTATCTCCAGCTGTTTCAACCTCTAGACCTGACAAATCTACATTTGAAGTAATTATATCTAAATTATTAAATTTAGTATTTTCAATTACCTCGGATATTTTTTTATTCCCATTTAAAATATTATAAATTGATTTTTCTGAATTTTCCAAATTGGATAATCCCAATCCAGTAGTAGCATTACCTTGTGGATCAAGATCAATTACCAAAACTTTTTTGCCGTTAAGACTTAAGCCTGCCGCAAGGTTTATAACAGTTGTGGTTTTACCTACCCCACCTTTTTGATTAATTATAGAAATTATTTTTTCTTTCATAATTTTTCTATTTTTTTTATTTTTATTATTAAAGACTCTTTGCTCGTAATACTTTTTTTTTCTTCAAAATCTAATTTCCATTTCTTTAATTCATCTTTTAGAATTTCGTTTCCATTCTTCCCTAAAAATATAATTACCTCTCTAAAGAAATTAAAATTATTATGAATAAGATTTAAAATTACTGGGAGTGGTTTAAAAGCTCTTGATACAATTATATCTGAATTGAGATTTTTTTCTTCGAATACATCTTTTTGTAATACCTCTACGTTCAAGTCAAACTTACTTGACATCTCCATCAAGAATTTGCTTTTATGAAAACTCTTTTCATAAAGTTTAAACTTCATATCTGAATTTTTATGCTTCATTATTATTGCTAGTACTATTCCTGGCAAACCAGAGCCTGATCCTAAATCTGTGCAAATTGACCTATTTAAATCAATTAAATCAATTATTTGCGCACTATCAATTATGTGTCTCTCCTTTGAGATTTTCTCTGTTTTTTTACTTATAAGATTAATATTCTTATTTTTCTCTATAATAATTTTGCGGAACTCCTCTAGATCTGGAAATGTTTCACGTGAAACATCGAGAGGTTCTAAACAGGAATAATTTAAAATATTCGAATCAATCAAGCTATATGCTTAATAGACTTTCTTTTGACGTGAGACA
>MDSZ01035213.1_pt1 | contig 10608 bp, 7 predicted proteins | sample 811201 | NCBI WGS metagenome assembly MDSZ01 (sample SAMN05326647, study PRJNA326480) | marine metagenome | isolation source: seawater | place: Indian Ocean: North | collected 2010
TGAAAGTTCACCAGAGGAATCAAAAGATAAAACTTTGTTAGCTCTATCTGTTGCACCTACAGTAAACTCTGTAGATGTCATTGTATTTGTTCTTGATAATTTTATTGATCTATCTGTTGCTTCAGAGACTTGTTGTGCAATCATAGTAGCACGATCCAAACCCTCTTCATGAGTCTCCGCAGGGAATGGATCATTCGCAATATAATCAATAGATTGCGTTTGCGGGACATTTCGTCTAATTACTACAGTTTCACCAGAAGCAGGTATATTCCCAGAAGTAAATGTTATACTTCCTCCCGAGGGATCACCAGCTCCACTAACTGTATAATGAGTCGTTAAAGTTTTGGTAGTCTCTGTGCCTGTTGAATTATTACGAATTATTACAACTAAATCTGAGTTTGATAAAATTCTAAAACTATATGCAAATGTAGTTGTAGAACCATTACCATTATGGGAAGATTTTATTATCGTTGTTGATACTGTCATACAATCCCTATATTATTCTTTCCTAATTTCTTCAAGAAGTTTTAACGCTTCTTGAGCAAAGTTTATCATTAACATGTAGTGTCGGTCAATCATTTCCCGCTTCTCATCTGGTGTTATAGTCGTACCATCTGCTAATTTTTTAGTGTTATAAATCTGTCTTATAGTTGTATCTAGCTCTTTAATACTTTCCCTGTATTGTAGTATAACACTATGATCTGCACCAAATTGTTTTTGCAATTTAAAGTACTCTTCCACATTACCATCTTTTTTGGCTTTTTCCATACCATTTACTATTTTTGAAACTTTGTCATATTCCTCAAAAAATTTTACTAAAGATGAAGCTGAATAACCCGGGACATCTCTAACATCAAAAGCTCTTATAATAGGTATTTTGCTTAAAGTATCTGTAGGTTTTATAGGGTCTTCTATAAGTTGACTTTTAATTAAAGCTGCATCCATCACATCTATTAAGTGTCTACCCAATCCTGCTGTCCATGATCTAAAAACATGCTCTGCATGTATTGGATTGGTTGCAAGTAAACTATCATCACCAACCATGGAGTTCCAAACCTTTGCATAATATTTAAAAGTCTCTGATGTGTATTCAGTATAATAAAAATGATTTGGTAAATTTTTATCTAATGACTTTGGAACAATAGGTGCTTCTCTAAAAATACTATAATTCATTGCATTTTCTATAAAAGGAGTAACAGCAGGTGGTAAAGGATAAAATGATTTAGAAGATTGTTTGATAAAATCTTTTGCAAACCTTAACGCTTCTTTTCTTTCATTTTTAAAATACCAATCTAAAGTTTTTTCAACTAAACCTTTAAAAAAAGTTCCTACTTCAAAAGGAACTGGAAATCTTCGAGGCTTTCCATCTATTTCAAAATACCAATAATTCATTTTTAACCAATTTGATTGTTCTTGGTAATTTTTATTGTTGTAATTTAACATGTAAAAACCCAATGTAGGTAAAACTATGGTTACACCAATCATACTTGTTGTTCTTGCAGGCGCATCTCTAAAGGCTTCATACAATCTTGACAAACCTCCGACTCTAGCTGTCCAAAATGGGACTAATTGGTTTATAACTCTACCTGTAGTACCTCTTTTTGCATAATCCAAAAGGTTTCTTGCTTCAAAACCTCCTCTTTCAATAGCTTCTCTTTCAGATAAACCTTCTTTTTTTGCTTTTTTATAAGTTTTTGTAAATATTCTAAACCTTGTCATCTCCTCAGATAATCTTGTCAAAGCTCTAAGAGGAGCAAGTATACCTTTATCTGCATTTCTTACTGGTCCTTTTGATAATATATCAAAAACTTTACCATCAAATAAATTAGGTCTATCCATTGATAGCAAAGTAGATTGCATACCACCTGATTTGATATATCTATTATAAAGTTCTAATGCTTTTTTATTATTACCTTTTGTTAATATACCAAACAAACCAATCATAGAATCTGCAAAAGGAACAAAAGGAACTTTATTTAAAAATGTTGCTTGCATTGTATCTCTAAAAAAGTTTGGCACAGCAAAGTCAGGTGTAAGTATTGCACCAGCTCTTAAAGTTCTAGCAGGTGTTCCTAAGAAATGAACAAGTTGATTTACACCTAGTTCATCCATTGTTCTAAATGCTTCTTTTACTTCTCTTCCCACATTCCATGTTTCAGTTTTACCATCTCTTCTGATTGTCATTAAATCTGCTTTTGGTGCATTTGTTTTTTGAGGATTAACTTTTTGTATAAAAGGATATAAACTTTTATCTTTAGTTTTAGCCTTTTCAATCATGTCAATAAATTTAACTTTAACTGCATTTTTTTCTGTAAGACTAACTATTGTATTTGTATTTTTTACTATTTGTTCTAATGGTGGAAACACTTTGAGTTTTGCACCCTTTATAAATTTAAAAGGATTAACACTTCCTTTTTCTGCTACTGGTTTTCCATCTAAACCTATAAGTTCTCTAGCAAATGTAACATAATTTTTATTAGCTGTTGTCATTGCATCAAATGCAGATTTTGGAAGAAAGCCTCCATCAACAGCATATTCTAAAAGATGTCTTTGATAAGTGTCTAGTTTTTTTGCTGTTTCTTCAAATCTTAATTTGTATTTATTAACAAACTCTTTTGCTACAGCATTATCAAAATTACTTTCAATACCTCTTTTATTTAATTCTATTGCTCTTCTATTTAATAAATATGTTTCAAATAATTCTAATTCTAATTTTCCTTTTTTAGTTATTGGCTCCATTATTTCTTTTAGACCCATACCTTTATCACCTAATGTTTTATTATTGATTGTTTTGTTTTCTATGAAATATCCTGCTCTATTTGGTATTCCTTCCAATATTCTTACTTGCTCATATAAATTTAACTTTTCTATTCCTGTTTTTGTATTTACTTTTAAATTTCTCATAGTTTCAAGAATAGGATATTTACTATCAATACCATGTATAATAGTTTGTCTTTTTACTTCCTTTGCAGTTTTACCCATTTCTAGTAACATTTCTTTTGAAAGGATTGGAATTTTATTTTTAGTTGCAATATTTTTTGCAGCAGCAATATCTAATTCATCTTTAAATTTAAAATTAGTTTGCTCCTTTGCATCTTTTTCTACAGTTTTTCTTGTAAGTAAATTTTTAAAAGCTCTAATGTAACTTCTTGATGATACATCTTCTAATATAGTTCTATCTTTTATAGCATCTAAAAAAAGTTGATTTGGTTTTTTTCCTGTATCTGTATATATTTTTTTTGTTCTAGCCTCCATTGTTTTTCTTGGTTGTATTATTCCAAGACCACCAAACAAAACAGCAGAGTAACTAAATTGTTTTGCACTCGGTAACTGTTGATTTAATATTGCGCCAGAACCTTCAAAGGCTGTAAGTTGTGAAAGAAATCTAGTTAAATATTTTTCTCCGAGTTGTGGACCACCCGGTACTAATCTTAGTTGTGGTGCATAAGCAGTAACTGCAAATTGTGTACCACCTTTTATTCCCTCTTGTACTCCTACCCTCAAAAAATTTTTAAGAGTGTCAACAGGCTGTCCATAAGATTGTTGCTCTAAACCTTCAACGATTGTAGCTCTAGCTGCGGATGGTATTGCGCCAGAAGTAAAGGCTCCAGCAATAGGATTTCCTGTTGTTAAAAAACCCGGAAGATAACTTAAACCATAAAAAGGTAGATCACCACCAATAGTTAATGCGTGTTCTAGTAATCCTTCAAACCATGTATAATCTTCAGGCTCTTCAGGATTTGATATAAACTCAGGTAAACCTTTTTCATTTACAAGTCTTTCACCTAAACTCCATAATGTTTTACCTGCACCTCTGTCCCAAATATCTTGACTATTTAATTTTTGACCAACAAGTATTTCTTTTATAGATTTTGGATTTCCTTCTCTTTGTAGATCATTGTAAAGCATTTCATCATCGGGTGAAACAATTTCATCTTTATCATATAGTTCATCTTTTATTTCTTGAGTAACGCCTTGCCAATATTCTATAAAAGGTTTGTCATCTGGTACAGATTTAAACTCTTGAGCTATTTCTAAATTATTATAGCCACCTTTACTTAACTTAGTAATTTTATCTTTTTGCCAATCATTTATTTCTTTAAAAGAAAAACCAGCTTCTTGTAATGCAGTTTTTTGATCCCCTAGTTTCATATTACTCAAATCTTGATACGATAATCGCAGCAGCAAATGATGCGCCTAAAGCATCATCTTTTTCTATTATTAATGTTAATTCTTTATCAGATAAATTTAATAATCCTTCTCTTGCAGTTTTAAAATTACCTCTGTAATTACCAAATTGTTTTTCAAATTTTTCACCAAACAAAGGTTCAGAATTTTCCAATAAGTCTTTTGCAGTTGTAACTTCTATTTGCCAATATGATCTTGCACCAAATTTAGTTCTTTCTACAGTTATACCTCTTTGAATTTTGGTTTCATATTTAGTTTCAATTTGTCCAATATCAGTTAAATAACTTTTTAAAGTTTCTTTAGTAAATCCTTCATCACCTTCAAAAATTGTAGCTGCGGTATCTATTGCTTTTTTTGCTATTTCAGGAATATTTTTTTTAAGAGATAAATTTTTTATAGCATTAGCTTCTTTCATAAAACTTTCATCTGTTTGATAATATCTACTCCATAGTTTTACAATTCCCGGATTTTCTTCTGTTATTAAATTAAAATCAGCTTCATCCTCATTAAAAGTTTCAAGTCTTGTAAGATAAGTATTTGCATCTTCCCCATTTTCTCTAACAGGAAAACCATTTGGTAAGATTTCACCTCCAGCCATATCAATAACTATTTTATCTAAGTCTGCTGTTTTTGGTAAATAACTTGTAATATCTTTTGCGATATAATTTTCATTACTTGGAGTTGTTAGATTTTCAGGTGTTTCACCTTTAAACAATCCATCTACATATCTTTTGTAAAGAGTTTGTCTTAGTGTACTTGCTTTAGAATTGTATTGTTTATCAAAAAAATTAATAAAACTATTACCTTGCAATAAAGGTTGTAAGTCATTTACAAATTTAAAAAAAACTTGATCCTCTTGTTTAAACTGTTCATTATTACTTCTCGTAAAAACTGTGCTTAGATACTTAACATCATTTAAGTTAATAGAACCTTCACCTGATCTTTGAATGATACTTTTTGGTTCTGTCTCATTCGCAAGTAAAAATTTATCTGTTAAGTTTGTTATAGTTCCATCATAAATTTTTGAAATTATATCGGTGTTAGTATCATAATTTGTATCAGTACTAAACTTTTTATTGATGATTTTGTTATTAAGTTCATCAACTTGATTATCAAATTCAATGTCGCCATTTTTAAAATTTTCTAATTCTTCAGGTTGTATTCCTATAGTATCAGTAGTTTGGAATTTTTGCACTATTCTTTTCATAGCATCTAATTGAAATGACGAATTAGCATTTTTAATTACATCTTCTTGAATTTTAAGTAATGCACCAAATTCTGTTACTAGCTTTCTTTTTTCACTATCTGCTATATTTGTTAATTGATTTCTGTCTGATAGAATAACTATCGCTTCAGCAGCATTAGTTTTTGCAATATTTCTAATTAATCCTATTTCTATTTCTTGAGGTAAACCTTGTTTTACAATTTGAAAATCTGATTCACCGATAATTTTTTCATCAACTAATTCTCTATAATCTCGTAATACACTTTGTGATAAAGTTTCAAAATCAAAATTGTTTCTGTCTATGGTTCCAGCTATTATTTTATTTTGAACTTTTAAATCAACTTGAGCTACTCTTGTTTTGACCATATTTGCTCTAGTAGTTTTTAAAATGTTATTTGTATAAGATGGTCTATTGGCGTTCATATTTAACTCAAAATATCTTTGAATATAATTATTGCTGCCTTTTGATTTATATTTAGATATTACTTCATTATATCTATTGTTAAAAAAATTCATTCCCTCTTGGGGTGTGCTTTTTAAATTAGCTTTTTGTTGTGCTTCATATAATTCTTGATTTGCGTCTGCTAATAATTTTCCACCTTCAACTTTATTAGAAATAATTTTTTCTTGTATAAAATATTTTTCAACATCTTTAGCTGCTGGTAATAATGTTGCTGCAAGTGAACTACTTGGTGAAACTGATATGTTGGATTTAACACTTGAAACTTGTTCAGTTGGAGCTGTGTCAGCAGTATATGTGGGTATCTTTACCATTATGGCATGTCTCCTACACTAATACCACCATCAAATCCTGCTTGATTCAAACTTAATAAACTTGTACCAGCTTGACTTAAATAACCTAATGCTGCAAGTCTACCTTCCATTCTTCTAAGATTACCAGTTATTCTTGCAAAGTTTGCCTCTTCATCTTTTCTTAATGCTGCAACATTAGAATTATATTCTATCATATCTCTATTTAGTTCAGCTTGCTCTGCATTTGATTGCAAAATTTTTAGAGCAGTTCCTTCAAGTGTAACTCCAGATTTTAAAAGACCTACTTTTGTTTTTGATTGTAATTTTTCAAACTGTTGATTAAATTTTTGAATATTATAATAACCAAGTTTTCTTGCTTGATCTGCTTCTTGTTCTGCAACTTGAGCATTTCTATTTTGAACAGCTTGATTAAATTTTCCTATAGCAGATGCTTGAGTTGCTGCTAATACAGAAGTGCCTGCTGCAATATAAGGTAACGCTGGAGCCATTAGAAAACCCTCGCATATCTAAATTGATCTGAACCATCATAACCATATTTTTTCATAAGTCCCTCATTTTCTAAACCAAGCCATTCAGCAAATCTTTTACCTTTTATAAAGTCTGCTCTGATTGCTGTTTGAACTCTAGTAATATCATTTTGTTTTGCAATTCTTGCAAAATCTTTTTTAATAGCTTTAGCAACTGATAATGGATGATCCCAAACATCTGAAGTTGCTATAACCCAACCCTCTGCCACTTTTCCCCAAATCATTTTCATACCAGCAGCAAAGATTGGTTTCTTACCAATTAGTCCTGTAAAAGATAAATTTGGTTCTAATAAGTTTTTTCCATCCTCTATAAACTTCCTATCTCTTTCCAAAATATTATGATTCATTTGACAAGACAAAATAAAATCTCCATGTTCTTTAGTGTATGGTACTATATTTAGTATATTATCCATCATTTGTTATTAACCTTGGGTATAACGATAAAACTGTCAAAGGTAAAGGCTGAGTTTGTCTTACGAATATAAAACCATCAGTTTCAAAATTACCTCTAAATTCTACTTCTTTATCACCTGTAAATGGTGGTATTCCTTGATCCATTGGGTCAGAGGATGTTCTAAATGGCACTCTTTCCATGTTATTAAGATCAGGTCCTACTTCAATTCCTACTGATTCAAACAATCTTGCAGTTACTTCATATATTCTTTTTGTTTTACCTTGAGCTGTTCCATTTTGTGAACCTGCATTTATTCTCATAGTTTGTAATATTGAAGTATAACTTAAACCTACTTTTACTTTTTTTGAAGCTCTATCTAAACTTATTGAACCTGAACTTACAACTTTTGTGGGATGCGTTGCTCCATCTGCTAATATAGAAACTGTTTGTCCTTCAAGATGTGAAAGACCTGTTACTGTTTCAATAACTTGATCTACTGTTGCGCCAGATGTGTGAGCCACAGCAGTTGTTGAATTTACACCTCTCGTACATCCTGTTAAATTATTTGTTGATTTACCCGCATAAGAAATAATTTCATTATTAATTTTTATCTTACCTGCACTACTAAAACTACTTGCATCTGTTAATGCTATTGTAGTTGCTGAGTTAGAAATATTACCATTAAGTGTTGTTGAAACACCATCATAATTTAATTGACTATCTAAAAAATTAAATGTTGTATTGTCTGTTTCTGTAAAATCAAATGTATTTAAAACTTCAATATATCTTTTAGTTGATCCATTAATTGTTCTTTTAACAATAACATATACTTGATATTCTGTATCATCTGTTGGAATAACAGCAACACTTTCACATACAGCTTTACCTGTTCCAAACACACCACCGAATATATGTCTATGCCAAGCTGTAACTTGTTGATCTCTTTGATAAGTCAAAGCAACTAATTCACCATCACCTCTTACAACATATAGTATTGCAAGCGGTTCATCTTGATAAGCCATTTGAGTTACACCACCTTCAGTTACATGTTCTGCAAGTATAGTCATATCAGGTGCAATATAACCATCTACATCAAAATTATATGCAAGTTCTCTAATTTTTCTTCTAGCTCTTTGTAAAAATAAAGTGGCGTTACCAACTGGTACAGCATCTACATTAGCCGCACCAAAATTAGATTGTCTCTTAATAATTATATTAGTTGGAGTTATAGCATCATTATCCCCTCCCCCATATACTGCAAACTCCCCTCCCGCAGTACCTATAATTAAAGTTCTTGTTGGTGAAAGAAATCTAATAGCGTTTACTTGGTTTGATGCAATAGTATAAACAATAGCATCATCATCTTTAATAGTACCACCAATGTTTGCATCCATATTTTCATAATCACCAGATTTAGAAAAATAAATTGTTTGTGGATTATTTACTGTTGCAGCAAATACTAATCGTTGTTCAAAAAATGTTACGCAAGATGGAAAGCCTGTAGTAGTTGAAAAAGCTCCTAATGAAAAATTTGTTGATGCGTTTGTGTTTGCAAAATTTGTAGACGTTGTTGCTGTAACAGATGTAGCTGAACTAAAATTTGTAATCTTTGCAATACCATCACCTATACGAACTAATCTATTTACATCTGTAGAAACAAAAGTATTAGCAGATGCTGTGATTGTAACTGAACCTGTTGTACCGCTTGGTGTTAAAGTTGTTGTTGATATGTTTGTATCTAAAAAAGGACCATTGGTAAAATCAACTTCTGTTAATGTCCAAGATGTATGACCTGTTCTTGATAGTTTTCTTGTTGAATGACTTGGGTGTGTTAAGTACATTACATCTGCACTTTGTGCAAATTTAATGTCAAATAATTCTGCTGTTAAATATGGAGTTGATATTTCAAAAGCAGAACCACCTGATAAAACTTGAGCTTTATCTTTATAAACTCTCATATACTGATTACCAAATTCAAGAACATAAGTTTGTACTGTTGAAAATTCAAAAGGTATTAATCTTGTTTTGTTAGAACTTGTTTTTACTTCAGATATAAATTGAGTTCCGGGTCTACGAGCTGCTGCACCATGTGGAAATACAACCATATTCTCAAGAGTTTTGCAGCCTGCTGGATATTTTGCTAGGTCGTTTCTACCATCTAATCTAGGTGATAATTCACCCGCAGTAAAATTTGTAAGTTGTGCAGCTACCCTAGCCATGTATTAAAACCTTGAGTTAATAAACGTACCTGCATCTATAACATCGGTCATTCCATCTTCTTGAGTTGTATTATAACCTTCTGTTGAATCAACAAATCTAGCATCTCTTAATTTGTTCTGGTAAAGATTTATCATGTTTTGTTGAGTTGTATTGTTTGATGTAATTGCATAAGCTATATCAGCAGCTATTGCTGCTGCTAATGTTTCTCTTAACAACTCATCATATTGATTAGGGTCAGTAACTCTTGAAACATAAAGTATTTTCATAGAAGAGTTGTTTGACAAAATACTTCTACCTTCTACTTTATGGTCTGAGTCATAATCTAAAATTCTCAATAATCTTAAGCAATCACCCGGCAAATCATATTGAAAACTATAACCCCATGCTGGTGTTGTAGTTGATGATGAAAGTTCTAATCTTTTTTGTAAACAATTCCAAGGATGTGATCTGAAAACTGAATCTCTTATTTGTGTATATCTAGCATTACAAATTCTAGCATTTTTTGAATCTTCTGTAAGTGAAAGTATTGTTGATGCTCCCAACTGATTTAACGCTGCATTGTTAATGTCTACTATAGATGCCATAAATTCTTATAATATAAATTTTATTTAAAAGATAGGGGATTTCTCCCCTATCTTATCTAGTTATTAGTCTACAACGTATGTCATTTGCAACTGAATAGTTCCAGTACCATTAGCTCCTGCAATAGTTACAGAAACCGGAATACCATCTTTATCAGCGTTCACAACTGAGTTTTCACCTAAAGCTATTGTTTGTGCAACAGCAACAGATGAAGCAGATGCTGAAGAAGCAGCCGCTTTAAACTCGTCAACGTCAAGCGCAACTGTTGATCCTGATGAATCAATGTATGCGTTATGACCAACTGACAATGTAGTTGATGAACCTAGTGCATCATGTGCAAGTCTACCACCAAGGATTCTAGCTCCATTTGGTAAACTAAACATGTGTATAGTTGATTGTTCGCCACCCGCTTCGTATTCAGCAAAAGCTACACGAACTCTACCTGCAAGTTCGTTAGTCTTTACTTTCTCTGAAGGAGTAGATGCAATTTTCGCTTGTTGAATTGAATTTGCCATATAATTATCCTCCTTCTATTACGCTTCGTGTGCTTGAACTTCTACCACTTTTTCTTCTTCCATACGAGTTGCTCCAATGCTCATGCAGTAGTAAACTTGAGTAGCATACGATTTGTCTGCTCTTTCGTCTATTCTAGCTTGAACATCTTTACCAACCGCTAATGTGATGCCGTCTTGTGCGAA
>MDSZ01094494.1_pt1 | contig 10608 bp, 9 predicted proteins | sample 811201 | NCBI WGS metagenome assembly MDSZ01 (sample SAMN05326647, study PRJNA326480) | marine metagenome | isolation source: seawater | place: Indian Ocean: North | collected 2010
AGGTGTAGGTTCTTGCGTATTGGGTTATTCTGATAAAGATATTGATCGAGTGGCTAAGACAGTAATTTCACAAGGACCTTTAACTACTTTAAATCCTCCTGAGGAGATATTGCTAGCTGAGAAATTAACCGAAATACATCCTTGGGCAGAACAAGTAAAATTTGCAAGGACCGGTGGAGAAATGGTAGCTGTAGCTATAAGACTTGCTAGATCATACACAGGAAGAGACAAAATATTAATTTGCGGTTATCATGGATGGCATGATTGGTACTTGGCTACAAATTTAGGAAACACATCTCGTTTAAATAATCATTTGTTATCTGGATTAGAACCTAAAGGAGTTCCACAGGGTTTAAGTAATAGCGTAATACCTTTTAACTTTAATAGCTGTAAAGATGTTAAAGAAATTATAGAAAAAAAATCTAAAGAATGTGCAGCAATTATTTTAGAGCCAGCAAGAACAACTATTGGATGTAAAAAATTTTTAAAGTCAATAAGAGAGATAGCAACAAAAAATAATTGTGTTTTAATTTTTGATGAAATTACCTCTGGATGGAGAAATAATACATCAGGGATACATAAAGAAATTGGAGTGAATCCTGATTTAGCTACATTTGGAAAAACAATGGCAAATGGTATACCTATTTCTGCTTTAATTGGAAAAAGTGAGATAATGAAAGAGGCAAAAAATTCTTTTATAAGCAGTACTAATTGGACTGAGAGACTGGGACCTGCGTGCGCGTTAGCTTTTATTGAAAAACACAAGAGAATTAATTTAGGAAAAATTTTGAAAAAAAATGGGTTAAAGATTAGAAATATTTGGAAAAAAGCAGCAGAAGAAGCTGATATAGAATTTATTGAACCTGAGAAATATGGGAGCGCTTGCGCAATCAATAAAACTTTTCAAAAAAAATCGAAAAATATACAAATAGAGGTTAGTGGAATAAAACCACTATCATCGTTTAAGATTTCCTCTCGAGAAGAAAGTTGGCCAGTAATCTTAACTTATTTTATTCAAGAAATGTTAAAAGACAAAATTCTAGCATCCGACAGATGTTACTCAAATATTTGTCAGACTGACGAACTATTAAATAGATATTTTAAATCTTGTACAAAAGTTTTTAAAAAGATTTCTCTCTTAACATCGAAAAGACAACTTTCAAATCATCTTGAAGGACCAGTCAAACAAATGGGTTTTAAAAGATTAAATTAAACATTTAGATTGATGAAAAGCTGTTTAATAATTACTGCTAGGTCAAAATCTAGCAGGTATAAAAGAAAGATATTAAAAAATTTTGATTATAAACTCAAATCTATTGATGTTCTTATTGGGAGAGCTAAAAAAATAAAAAAACCTATAATTGTTGCAACATCTAAAGATAAAAGTGATAACCAATTATGCGAATATATAAAAAAAAATCATAAGGTTATTATTTTTAGAGGTTCTTTAAACAACAAGCTTAAAAGGTGGCATGATTGTTTTAAAAAATTTAATATTAATAGAGCAGGAATTATTGATGGAGATGATATTTTATTTGATTTTAAATTATACAAAAGAATTTTAGAGCAAAAAGAACAATTTGAAATTAAATCGAATAATAAAAAAATGATTACTGGCTTATTCACACATGTAATAAATATAAAAGTATTCAAGAAGATTAAAAAATTTTATCAAAAATATCCAAATAGTGAAATGATAGATAAATATTTAAAGTTAGGAAAAGTAAAAATTAAAATTGCACCACTTAAGAAATTGTACCTAGAAAAAAAAATAAGATTAACTTTTGATTATGTAGAAGATTTTAAACTTTTAAAAATTTTAATTGATAAATTTGGACATTTAGAACCATCTGAAATTTATGTAAAACACCTAATTAAAGAAAAGAAGTTAGCAAAGATAAATTTTTTTAGAGAAGATTTTTGGAGAGAAAATCAGTTAAAAAAAATTAATAGATCTTGTAATATTTAATTAAAACTTATAGAAATTTTTATATATGAAAATCGAAAAACCTTTAGTTATTTTTGAGATGGCGAACAATCACATGGGAAAAGTTTCTCACGCAAAAAATATTATTGATAAATACTTTAAATTATCAAAAAATTATAATGATAAAATTAATTTTGCAATTAAATTTCAGTATAGAGACAGTAAAACATTTATTCATGAGAGTGTTTTAGACACTAACGATAAACATATTAAAAGATTTAAAACAACTTTTTTGTCTGAAAAAACTTGGAAAGAGATTATTTCCTATTCCAAAAAAAAGTTCATAACAATCTGTACTCCATTTGACGAATTATCAGTAGCAAAAGTTGTTAAAGACAAGTTTGATTATCTAAAAATTGCTAGTTGTTCATCAACTGATTGGCCATTGGTTGAAGAAATTGTAAAAAAAGCGAAAAATAAGAAAATAATTTGTAGTTTGGGTGGATTAAATGAGAATGAAATTTCAAACGTAATTAGTTTTTTTACATCAAAAAAAATTAAAATTAATTTTTTGTACTGTGTTGCTAACTATCCAACAGAAAAAAGTGAATTAAATTTAAATTATTTTAAAGAACTTAAAAAAATTTATGGGGACAAGATCAAAGGTATTTCTTTTCATGAAAAACCAGATGAATTTTTATCGGGTGCTTTGGGATTTGCTATGGGTGCAAAAATTTTTGAAAAACATGTAGGTCTTAAAACAAAAAAAATAGAATTAAACAAATACTCAACAGATTTACATCAAATGGATAAATGGTTATATCATTTATATCAATCTGTAATAATGATGGGTTCAGTTTCAGGAAGAAATAAAAATATCAAATCTGAACTTTCTCAACTTAACAATTTCAAAAGAGGAGTTTATTTTAAAAAAAATAGAAAATTCGTAAAGAATAGTTTTTTAAATTTAAAAAACTTGTCAATAAATTTTCCTGCAAAGTCAGGTCAACTTACTGCTAACGAGTTATCCAAATTCTCTAAATTCAAAGTTAAAAAGAATATTAACGAATCAGAAGTCTCTGTTTTGAAAAAAAACTTAAAGATTGAAAATCCAAGATTAAAAATATTAGAGATAAGAAATAAGATTAGAAATATTGTTGCTAAGTCAAACTTAGTTATACCAAATTTATCAAAAATAGAAATTTCGCATCACTACGGTCTAAAAAATTTTTATAAATACGGTTTATGCATGATTACTATTATCAATCAGATATATTGTAAAAAATACTTATTTCTTTTAAATAATCAAAAGCATCCAGCACAATTTCATAAAATTAAACAAGAAACGTTTAGATTAGTATATGGAAAAATTGAGCTAAATTTAAAAATAAAAAATAAGCGTTTAAAGAAAATACTTAAACCAGGTGACATTTATACAATTAAACGAGGTGAAGTTCACGATTTTAAAGGTATTTCCTCTAAAGGCTCTGTCATTGAAGAATTAAGCACAAAAAGCATGCCAGAGGACTCTTATTACATTGATCAAAAAGTGACAAAAAACAAAGATAGAAAAAGTTTTATTTTGTTTAATTAGTTAAGTGAAAATTCTAAATAATATTATCAAGTTTTTTTCAGCAGAAAAAATATATTCAAGACCTAAAGAAAGTAAAGTAATTATTTTAGATAATAATTTTGAGGATGTTTTAAAAAATTTTAAATATAAGTATAAAACTCTTGATGTAAGATTAAACCAGGTCAACATTTATATTTTATTTATATGTTTACTAAAATACAAGAAAATTTCATTTTTTAATTATATCAAAGAGTTTTTAATAGCATCTAATTGTAAGGTTATACTAACATTTAATGATAATAACGAAATTTTTTATAAGTTAAAAAATCAATTACCAGAAATTAAAACCATTGCAGTACAGAACGGATTCAGGAATAAGTTGTTTTTTAATTTATTAAAAAAAAATTCGAGAGCTGATTTAATTTTTACTTTAGATAATAAAATTTCTTATCAATATAAAAAAAAAATTAAAAGCAGATTTATAACATTAGGTTCATTTAAGAATAATTTTTTTAAAAAAAAAAAAAATTAAAAAAAAGAGAAAATCAATATTATTTATATCTCATGGATATCCTAAAAAAAATGAATTTCACAAGGACTACTATAACAGATTTAAGTATTCCTTAGATCATTATCTCAAAAATGATTTAAAGATTGTATTAAAGTTAAGTGAATATTGTGAAAAAAATAATTTATCACTAGAAATATTTGGTAGAGGCCCTGATTACAAAAATGAAAAAAATTATTATGAAAAACTATTGAAAAAAAAGATTATCTTTCATGACAAAAATAAAAAAAATATATATTATCTATCGGATGAAACACTACTTACGGTTTCAACATCATCGACTTTTGGTATAGAAGCTTTAGCAAGAGGAAATAGAGTAGCAATTTTTAATTGTAGAGGCCAATTAACTAAAGGGATTTATGATATTTTTTGGTATCAAAATTATAAAAAAAAAAGTTTATTTTGGACAAACTCTACTGATAAAAAAGAAATATTTAGGACTCTAAATTTTTCTTTAAAATCTAGTAAAAATACGTGGCAAAAAAAAACAAAATTTTTCAAGAAGGATTTAATGGGTTTTAGTCCTAAAAACTTTATTTTTTATAAAAATATTAAGAATTTTATTTAGAATCGAAAATGTTTAAAAATATATATTTTTATTTTAAAAAAATAAAATCTGTTTTACCTGAAAAACTTAAAAGAAAATTATTCTTTTTATATTTTTCCCTGTTAATTGCAGCTATTTTTGAAATGATTAGCTTAGGAACAATACCAATTTTTATATCATTTTTAGTTGATATGTCATCCAGTTATGAAATTTTTGGTTTCGACCCAAGACAATTTTTTGAAACTTTTTTTCCTACATTTGATGTTTTATTTATTTTTCCTTTTTTAATAATATTTTTATATCTTGTAAAAAATTTATACTTATTATTTGTAATTTATTTAGAGCAAAAGATAATTAAAGAATTAAAAATTTATTTTATACAAAATATTTATGAAATTTATTTAAAAAAACCCTATAGCTTTTTCTTGAAAAAAAACTCATCAGAACTTATGAGAAATATTGTTACTGAAAGTCAAACTGCAACAAGTATGGTTGCGAATATTTTACAATTTTCGAGAGAATTTAGTGTCTTAATAGTCATTACATTTTTGTTATTTTTCTTTGAACCAGTAATAACATTTTTTTCAATTTTTAGTTTATCTGCGATAGGCTTAATTTTTTATAATATTTTCAATAAATTTTTAAGACAACAAGGAGTTATAAGACTAAAATTTTTAGGAAAACTTATTAATGACGTTAATATAATGATAGGAGCGATAAAGGATATTAAGATTTATTTTAAGGAAAAGTTTTTCTTAGATAAATTCAAAGATAATACTTCAACTTATGAAGATGTTATTTTCAAAGTAGGTTTAGTGGGAAAAACCCCAAGAATTATTTTTGAATTTGTATCTGTTTTAGTTCTTTTTTGTGTGTTTTTCATTTTTCTTATGTTTCAAAGAGACGTTTTATCAATTTTACCTATTATAGGCTTGATGACAATTTCTATAGTAAGATTAATGCCTGCTTTTAGCACAATGTCATCTTGTGTTTATTTTATAAAATATTGTAAAAAAAGTTTTGATAGAATCACGGAAGAACTTTTATCTAGAAAAAAAACAGACAATATCTCAAATAAAAATTATTTACAGACTAAAAAAACAAATGAAAATTCATTGAATGTAACAAATCTAAAATTTTCTTATCTTGCTAATGAGCGAACTGTTCCTATTAAAAACTTAAATTTAAAAATAAATTCAGGTGATATGATTGGCATTATCGGAAAATCTGGAACGGGCAAGAGTACTTTAGTAAATTTAATTTTAGGTCTTTTAAATCCTTCTGAGGGTAAAATTGAGTTGAATCATAAAGAAGATAAAATTAGTAAAAATTTATTTAGTTATGTCCCGCAAGAAATTTTTTTAATTAATGGAACTCTTAAAGAAAATATTATTTTCGGCGAGGAAGAGGATAATAACGATAGATTTATTTCAGAAATAGTAGAATCTGCAGGATTAAATGAACTTGTAGAAAAGAATAAAAAAGGATTTGATCTTATAGTAGGTGAAAGAGGAATTAGACTGTCTGGTGGTGAAAAACAACGTGTTGGTATAGCTAGGGCATTATATAAAAAAGCAAAAATTTTGATTTTAGATGAGGCCACTAGTTCTTTAGATGTTGTGACTGAAAAACAAATAATGGACTCGATAAACAAATTAAAAAATAAATTAACAATAATAATTGTTACTCATAGACATACGACTATTAAAAACTGCGATAAAGTTTTTTTACTTAAAGAGGGTAAAGTCTTAGATAGTGGAAATCTAGAAGAATTGAGAAAAAAATTTCCACAAGATTTTATTAATTAATGAAAATAAATTCTATATATCTATTTAAAAACCTCTTTTTTAATCCTTTTGAGACAATAAATGAAATAAAAGAAGATTTAAATAAAGATTCCCTCTCAAAAAAGTATGTAGGGATCAATAAAAAATTATGGATTTGTGGATTACCTAAATCTGGTACAACATTGATTGAGCAAATATTAGATTTTTTACCTTATGTAAGAATAGATAGATCTGTTTTTAGATCCTTTCCTGATAAAGGAAAAATTACCTTCGAAAATTTTGAAAAATATCTAAAATTTTTTCCTGAAAATAAATTTTCTTACGTCAAAACTCATTTAGAACATAATTCAAATTTTTTAGATAACCTGAAAAAGAATAATTTTAATGTTATTGTTTCTTTAAGAGATATAAGAGATACTATGATTAGTCGTTATTATCATATACTAAACGAGCCAAGTCATTGGCAGCATGAAGTTGTAAAAAATAAAGAATTTGAAAAAGGGTTTATCGATTCTTTAACACGAAAAACTGACAAATACCCAAAAAATTTAAAATTTAGAGAACCTTTGTCAGATTATTATTTTTGGATTAAAAATTGGATTTCAGTAAAGGATAATAACATCATTAAAGTTTGGTTTGAGAATTACAAGAAAAATCCAGAAGATTACATTAATAAAATACTTAAATATACAAGAATAGACTTTAATTCTAAGGATATTCTAGAAGGTATAAAAAAAAAGAATGAAATCGATAAAAAAATTTCTTTAGATAAAAAATTAAAAAGAAAAAATAAAAATATTTCCACTTTTAGAGTTGGAAAATCTGAACAATGGAAAAAGTTATTCAACAAAAAAATTGAAACAGAATTTTATAAAATTTTACCTGGTGAGATAAACAATATAATTTCTAAAAATAATTTTTGAAATATGAAAAAAATTCTAATAATGGGCTTACCTGGCGCTGGAAAAACTACTTTAGCAAAAGCTTTAATCAAAATAATCAAAGCAGAGTGGCTTAATGCTGATAATGTAAGAAAGGAAGCTAATGACTGGGATTTCTCAGAGGAGGGAAGAAAACGTCAAGCAAATAGAATGTCAAATTTAGCTAAAAAATTTTTAGAAGAAGGAAAAATTGTTGTAGCCGATTTTGTTTGCCCAACTCCTGAAGCCCGAAAATTATTTAACCCCGACTTTGTAATCTGGGTAGATACAATCGAAAGTGGAAGATTTGAGGATACTAATAAAATGTTTATCAAACCAAAAAAATTTGATTTTAAGGTAACCACAAAAAATGCTGAAAAATGGGCTGTGGAGATAGAAAAAAAATTGCGAAATTTAAAATAATTTTTTAATAAAAATTATTACGACTTTTAAAAATATTTTATTTAATTTAAAAAGCACCTTAATTATATCAATTAAATTCAATGGAAAGTTTTTAATTACATAAATTAAACAATTGAACTCTTCTTTTTGAATTAGAAATGTTTTATTAAGTCTTGAGGTCATTGAGTCATGATTTACTCTTAAGTTTAATAAATTATCTGTAAGCAAGAAAATTTTGTATTTAGTAAGCACTTTTAAATAAAATGCATAGTCTTGAGCATAAATATATTTTTCTGGATAATTACCAACTTTGCTTATAATCGATTTCCTAAACATAACTGTAGAATGAGCAATTAAATTATTAAAAAATAATTTTTTCTTAAGATTGAAACTATTCTTCATAATTCTGGTTTCAACAATTTTATTTTTTTTATCTATCAAACAATAAGAGGATCCTAATAAAGCACAATTACTGTTATTTTCAAAAAAAGCATATTGTTTTTTAAGTCTCGTTTTTTTTGAAATATCATCAGCGTCTTGAATAGCTATATACTGACCATTACATTTTTTTAAACCGTAATTTAAACATTTTGTTCTTCCTTTGTTTTTTTTAAAAAAAATTTTTTTAATACGTTTGTCTTTGAATTTATTTATTATTTTTTTGCTACTATCTGTCGACCCATCATCAACGACTACGATTTCAAAATTTTTATAATCTTGAGATAAAATACTTTCAATTGAACTTTTGAGGTAATTTTCGTGGTTAAATACAGTGATTAGAACTGATATTTTTGGATAGCCCATTCTAAATAATAATAAAAAAAACAAAAACTTAATAGATATTAAAAAAATAATTTGATAAAGAATACGATAATTGACCCTTTAAAATGACAAAAATTAAACAAAAATTTATAGATCCAGTAATTAAAAAAAAAACAAAAGATATATCAAATATCCAATATACTAAAGAGGGGTATCCATTACCTTCTATAATTGAAATAAGCGAGTCTGGAACTTGCAACAGAAAGTGTAGTTTTTGTCCTCGTAGTGATCCAAACTATCCTGATATTAAAGAATTTATCTCAGACGATTTAGTAGATAAAATGTGTAAAGAATTAGCTGAATTCAATTTTCATGGACTAATTATTATTTCAGGCTTTGTAGAGCCTATGTTAGATAAAAATATTTTTAATATAATAAGTAAATTTAGAAAAAGTTTACCTAAATCAAAAATTGAAATAACCACAAACGGTGATGTTCTTAATGTTGAGAGAATTAAAAAGCTATTTACTTCAGGACTTACGTCTTTTTATATAAGTGTTTATGATGGTCCAGAGGATGAAAAAAAGTTTATTCAGATGTGTAAAGATGCAAAACTTTTAGATCATCAGTTTAAAATTAGAGCGAGATATTTACCTGAGGAAAAAGATTTTGGAATTACTTTATCAAATAGAGGTGGCACTATGGAAAACGCTGAATATTCAATACCATCCTTGCAGGACTCAATGGCTCAGCCATGCTACTACCCAAGTTATAATTTTTTCATGGATTATAATGGAGACGTTTTAGTCTGCTCACATGATTGGGGCAAAAAACAAATAGTAGGTAATTTTAAGAATCAAAAATTAGTTGATATTTGGCTGGGCGAAAAGTTTACTTACGCTAGAAAAAAACTTAGCAATGCCGATAGAAAAATGTCGCCATGTAATAAATGTGATGTTATTGGAACATTAATTGGTGAAAAAAACTTTAAAGAGTGGAAGAAGTTCCTTTAATACTTCAAAATATTTATGAGAAAATACAAAAAAGATTTAAAATCTTTTCCAAGTAATATTTTTAGGTTCAGGGGCCAATTAGATTCTAGAGAGAAATATTTACGTTTAGATAAAAATGAAAAACCATCAAATTTAGATTTTGCAATACTTAGACATTTAAAAAAAAATCTTAGGTCTTTTCATATAACAAGTTACCCAGAGCTTGAAAAAGTCTATTTAAATCTTGCCAAATATCTTTCTTTGAAAAAAGAAAATTTAGTTTTGACAGGAGGAGCAGATTTAGGAATAAAAAATTGTTTTGAATTATTTGTAAGACCTAATAATAAAATTATAACAATTAGTCCATCTTTCGCCATGGTTGATATTTATACTAAGTTGTTTAGAGCAAAACCAATTAACTTTAAGTATGATAAAAATTTAAAAATTGACCTAAAAAAGATAAGTAAAAAAATTGATAAAAATATAAAAATGATAATTTTGTCTAATCCCAACAACCCGACCGGAACAATAATAAGGAAAAAAGAACTTTTATTTCTTATAAAAAAAGCAGAAAGATTTAACGTTCCTTTTGTTGTTGATGAGGTGTACCATGGTTTTTCTAGTGAAACTTTAATAAAATATATTAATAAATTTAAAAATTTAATTATTATAAGAACATTTTCAAAATCTTACGGGCTTGCAGCTTTAAGAGCGGGATACATTATATCAAACAAAAAGATAGCTCAGTTGCTTTATAAATTTAAACCAATGTATGAAATTAATTCAATTGCAGCAATAGTAATAAATTTTTTAATCAAAAATAGCAAATTTGAGAAGAAAAATTTAAACGAATTTAGAAGCGGAAAGAATTATCTTATTTCTTTTTTAAAAAAACATAAGATTTCTTTTATAAATACTCATACAAATTTTATTCATATTAGATTAAAAAATAAAGCATCATCTAAATACCTAATGAACTATTTGTTTAAAAAAAATATATTAGTAAGGAATGGTGGTCCTGGGGTAGAAGGGTATGAAAATTACTTAAGAGTAACCACTGGATCAAAAAAACAAATGATATATTTGACGAAAATTTTGTCGACAAAATGGAAGTTTATTAAATGAAAAAT
>MDSZ01102417.1_pt1 | contig 10608 bp, 14 predicted proteins | sample 811201 | NCBI WGS metagenome assembly MDSZ01 (sample SAMN05326647, study PRJNA326480) | marine metagenome | isolation source: seawater | place: Indian Ocean: North | collected 2010
AAGAATGGCAAGATAAAGTTGATGTAAATGGTATAAAGGTAACAAAAAAACTACTTAATAAAGAGTCTTTACGTACATGTCCTGTCTGCGGATCTTTTCCAAAGAAATCTATGGATGATGTATGCCTTCTAAAGTTTGATTGCTGCAGTAAATGTTACATTCAATATGTTGAGGGTAGAGAGGAAAGATGGCTAATAGGATGGCGCCCAAATGAAAGTAAGCAAACAAAAACTTAAGCAAATTATTTTGGAAGAAATAGAAGAGGTTTGTGGTCCTAGCATGAATGTACAATCACGTTGTGCTGATGATCACGAAGCATCAATGGCTAAGTCGGATTTGCGTAGATTACATGAATACTCCATGGAGTTGGATCAGTTGATTAACGATGGAGATGAACTAGAGGGGTGGGTGCAATCAAAAATTACTAAAGCAGCGGATTACATAGCTTCCGTAAAGCACTACTTAGAATACAACAAATCAAAAGGATATGAATAATGGCTACAGTATACGAAATCGTTCAGGGGTTAACCCAAGCAGCAGCAAACGCTTATGATGGCGCGCTAGATGAAAATGGAGAGCCGCTTAAGGCTGGCTTAAAGCGCGAAGAAGGAGATCCGATTCTTGACAAAAGAGTTATGGATGGGTTTAATGTTAAGTTTTTTGGAAACATGATGTGCCTCACTTATATGTCCGAGGTTCAACTTAAAGAAGTGCATGCCAGTGGTTTTGAATCAGAAGTAGAACGACAAGTAGCAGCGGTTGCTTCGTTTCTTAAAAAGGAATATAAAAAAATTACCGGCGATTCTGTTAGTCTCACCAAAGAGGGCGAAATTGATGTCCACGTTGAAAATTCTTCCAGAGTTCGCTCGTGGGTTGTCGCAAAAATGCACTATAAGGTTGGTGGACTTGACAAGCAAATGAATAATGAAACAGCAGAGCCGCTGCCTAGAACCCACCCTAAGCCAGAGTCAGATTGGAAATCTTTTGTAGAACAAGGTGGTTGGAATGGTAAAGGCGGTAAACGCCCGCGAAACGATACTCGGAAGAAGTAAACATGAAAATCTCGCAAACACAATTACAGAAAATTATCATAGAAGAATACGCCAAAGAAGAGGGTATTGATATATCCGAAGACAAGGCTGATGATTTGCTCGATTATATCCGCGGCGGTCCAAAGCCCGACTGGATGGATGACAGCAGAAAAGTTCCAGATGCACCAAAAGTGCCCGATCGTCCCGCCCGAGCAGATGATACAATGCCTTTTCCGAGCGACGACGTTTCGTTAGTTGACAAGATTAGCGCACTGGTTAAGGGAATGGACCCAGAAGAGGTATCGGACTTATTTCAAGCTGTGTTTGCTAAAATACCCGGTGTAGAAATGGGTCCTGCAGAGGAGAAGCCTGAAACTCTCTACTCTCCCGGCGCCGAAGGCAGACCACAAGTTGGATTTAGAGAAGAGCTTGTCAACAAAGCATATGCCAGAATTTTAGAAATGGCAGGTATCGGTGATACTGCTAGATCGTACGGCACACATTCTATGGCGGGTGTTCCCGGTAATAGACATGTCGACGATGACAACAATTATGAACATATGTCAGACTTAGAGTTGATAGATATGGCAGAAAGAGACGGAATTGAAGAAATTATAATTACTGATGGCGATGGTGACCTTGTAAATCGCGAAGAAGTGATAGCGGCACTGAAAGATGTATGAGTTTTCAATTAGACAAAAAACAAAGAGTTAAAGAAATACTCAAATGCGGAAAAGATCCTGCTTACTTTTTAAAAAATTATGCCCGTATATCTCACCCGATGCACGGGTTAATTCTTTTTGATACGTATGATTTTCAAGATGAGTTGTTAAAAGATTTTAATGATTACCGCTTTAATGTCATTTTGAAGGCGCGCCAATTGGGTATATCGACGATAACTGCTGGTTATATTACATGGATGATGTTGTTTCATAGAGATAAATCAATTCTTGTAATGGCAACTAAGTTCGCAACAGCAGGCAACCTTGTTAAAAAAGTTAAAAACATTATGCGTAATATCCCCGAATGGCTTCGCATAGCTACAATTAGTGTTGATAATCGCACGTCTTTTGAGTTATCAAACGGTTCTTCTATAAAAGCTGCTTCAACCTCTGGAGACGCTGGTCGTTCGGAAGCATTGTCGTTATTGGTTCTCGATGAGGCAGCACACATTGAAGGGCTTGAGGAATTGTGGACCGGTCTATATCCTACGCTTTCAACCGGTGGTCGCTGTATTGCCTTGTCTACTCCAAATGGTGTTGGCAACTGGTTTCACAAGACGTGCACCGATGCCGAAGCAAAGGTTAACAATTTTAATTTAACCACTCTTCCGTGGGACGTGCATCCCGATCGCGATGAAACTTGGTATAAAAAAGAAACCAAGAACATGTCAAAGCGCCAAATCGCACAAGAGCTTGAATGCAACTTCAACACATCCGGCGAAACTGTTATTGATCCAGAGTGCATGGAGTGGTTGTTGAGCAGTGTGTGCGAGCCAAAACACAGGACAGGTTTCGATAGAAATTTTTGGATCTGGCAGGAGTTCGACCCAAGCTGCAATTATTTAATGGTAGCAGATGTCGCTCGTGGTGATGGAGCCGACTACTCAACATTTCATATTATAAAACTTGAGACGCTAGAGATAGTCGGAGAATACCAAGGAAAACCAACACTCGATATGTATGCAGGAATGCTTAATCAGGTCGGAAGAGAGTATGGAGACTGCATGCTAGTGGTAGAAAACAATAACATAGGATACTCAGTTTTGAGTAAATTAATTGAATATGGATATCCTAATGTGTACCATTCTATAAAATCAACACACGAATATATTGAACAGCACGAAGCTGAGTATAGAGGTTCGGCTGTTCCCGGTTTTTCGACAACGATGAAAACCAGACCGCTTATCGTTGCCAAATTAGAGGAGTTTATCAGAAATAAACTAATTACCATATATTCTTCTCGCACAGTTAACGAGATGAAGACATTTATTTGGAGGAATGGTAAACCACAGGCGATGAAAGGGTATAACGATGATCTAATCATGGCTTTGGCAATCGCATGCTGGGTAAGAGACACTGCTTTACAAGCTAATGCAAGGGATTTAAACTATAAACAAGCATATTTAAATGCAATATATACTTCTAAAAAAACTATGAATACGAGGATAGAGGGTCAAAAGGGCTACAAAAAAAACGACTTGTTTGATAAAATGAGTGAAGCAGAAAAAATGTACAATCAATATAAATGGATTATAAAGTGAGAAATTAAATGGCTGACAGAAATCAAAAAAACACCAGAAACACACAATCGCAATTATTCAAAGCGCTTACAAGGTTATTTTCAGGTCCGATAATCAATTACAGATCCCAATCAGGAAGAAAGATTCGGAGACAACACCTTGACAAGTTCTCCTCCAGATTTAAGTCTGCATCTGGTCAGCAGTTTAAAAAGGCTCTTTACAACCCGCTGGATCAAATTGCTGCAAATGCAATGCAAAACCAACGTCGCGTCGAAAGATATGTTGATTTTGATCAGATGGAATATATGCCAGAGATTGCATCCGCAATGGACATATATGCAGATGAAATGACAACATACTCAGATTTGACAACAATGTTGAATGTTAAGTGCCCAAACGAAGAAATTAAAGCTGTTTTAGAAAATCTTTATTCAAAGATCTTAAACGTTGATTATAATCTTTTTGGCTGGGCTCGAACAATGTGCAAATATGGAGACTTCTTTTTATACCTAGATATCGATGATAAGTTTGGAGTGCAATCAGTAATCTCGCTACCTATATCAGAGATTGAGAGACTTGAGGGTCAGGATTCCACAAATCCTAATTATGTTCAGTATCAATGGAACTCTGCCGGCATGACATTTGAAAACTGGCAGATTGCTCATTTTCGAGTTTTAGGTAACGACAAACACTCTCCCTACGGCACATCCATCTTGGATCCTGCGCGCCGTATTTTTAGGCAACTCACACTTGTTGAAGATGCAATGATGGCTTATCGTGTCATTCGCTCCTCTGAAAGAAGATTATTTAAAATTGACGTCGGTGGTATTCCCCCACATGAAGTTGAGCAATACATGGAAAAAATTGTCACTCAACTCAAAAGACACTCAGTCATTGATTCTAGCACCGGTCGTGTTGATTTAAGATACAATCCGATGTCAATCGAGGAAGACTATTTTATTCCTGTACGACCGGGTTCCGCTACAGATATTACAAATTTGGCTGGAGGTCAAAACACCACAGCTATAGAAGATGTAAAATACCTTAGAGATAAATTGTTTTCTGCGTTAAAAATTCCTCAAGCATATCTTGCAATGGGCGAGGGTGCTGCTGAAGATAAAACTACATTGGCGCAAAAAGATATTCGATTTGCAAGAACAATACAAAGATTACAAAGAGTTATAACGGCTGAGCTTGAAAAAATTGGAATTATCCATCTTTACACTTTGGGCTTCAGGGGAGACGATTTGATTAGCTTCAAACTCTCTTTAAACAACCCTTCAAAAATTTCAGAACTACAAGAAATTGAGCATTGGAAAGCAAAATTTGACATTGCCGCTTCTGCAACAGAGGGGTATTTTTCTCGTCGTTGGGTGTCCGAAAACGTCTTTGGGATGTCTCACGAAGAATTCTTACGTAACCAAAGAGAAATGTATTATGATCGTAAACAAGACGCATCTTTGCAAGCGGTCGCTGAAGCTGCTGCTGCTGGTGAAGCCGGCGGAATGCCCGCGGGTGATTTAGGTGCTGATATGGGCGGCGATATGGGCGGCGATATGGGTGGAGATCTTGACGATCTTCTTGGTGGCGGCGGCGAAGAAATGCCTGCTGGTGATGCTGGTGGAGAAGAGTCAGCTTTATTGGCGGTACCGCCGGGCTCTAGAGACTCACCCCGACTTACTCCCGGCGCCAAAGGCAAAGTATACCACCCAGTAAAAAACGATTCGCGAAAGGATAGTGGACCAAGAATCAGAAATTACAAAGCTCAATATAACGCTGAAAAGCGTGGTGCTTCTAATCGTTCTAAGTTACCCGGTTCCGAAATAAGCTCACTATCAAGCATGCTACCGCTTTCAAAAGGTATTTATGAGCAAGATGAATCTATTTATAATTTGAAGGAATCCAAAGAAGAGAAAAAGCTTTTCGAAGTTAATGATTCATTACACAGTCTACTCAAAAATCTAGAAGATAGTAAAAAAACAATAACGGAGCAAAACGATGAAAATTAGACACAACAAAAAAAGGAACACAGCGTTTGTTTATGAAGCCTTAATAAGAGAAGGGACTTCAGCAATATTGCAAAAAGACGAGCCTCGGTGTAATAAAATTGTTGCAATCATCAAAAAACACTTTAAGGATGATTCAATTCTTAAAAAGGATTTAGAGTGTTACAAATCACTTTATGAAAATCAAAACTTAAGCGAAGTTGATAGTGCCAGAATTATAAGAGAAGCAAAAGCACAAAAAAGATTAATTGACCCAAGCGGCTTGTTTGTTGCGCAAACTGAATTAATACACGACATTAACAAAGAAGTGGAGCCGTCTGTGTTTAATAATTTTGTTCCAAATTATAAATCTCTTGCTAACATATATCAAATGTTTTCGGACTCTACAAATCCAAGAGATGCGGTTTTGTTGGAAAATCTTGTAATTGATAGTATGACTCAGACACCAAAAGAAACAGAAAACACTCATGTTGATAGGTTAGTTGTTGATGCTTTTGTTACTAAATTTAATAACAAATACAAAAAAGATCTTTTTGAGGAACAAAAAACTTTATTAAGCCTTTACATTCAATCTTTTATAGATAACTCTGTCGAATTTAAATCATTTTTAAATGAAGAGATTTCTAGATTAAAAAGCGAACTTAAAAAGGCGCGCCAAGATGAGCATATCTCTAACGATGAAGAGATGGTAGAAAAAGCAAACGAGATTTTACTCAAGCTGGAATCATTCAAAAAAACAGAAATAAACGATAACATGCTTCTGACTGTGCTGAAGGTACAATCACTTATTAGGGAAACAAATTTAGATGGCGATAGTAATTAGAATCGGCGAAAAGGCTAATGAAAAAAAGGTTAGACTAGAACTTAATGCACGGCAAGCCTTAAATGGCGACATAATGATTTTTGATCATGGTGATGTTGATATTGTTTTATCTCCTACAAATAAAAAAGTTACTGTCTTTCCAAAAGAAACAATGTCTAATTTGGTATATGGTGCACAAAATAGATTAATGTCGCATCTGATTAAAAGAGGAATCTTAGTACCGGAATCTGTTCAAGCTGGATCTTTTTATGGAGCCTTAGAGGGCACAATACAAGAGTCAATCAAGCCAGAAATCTCTGGACCAAAATTAGCATTAATTAATATTTCTCAATTTATAGACGAAGAGAGACCATACTTTGAAAATCTTGAAGCGATTATTTCAATGCAAGATGACGATTTAGTCCACCCAGACAAGGAAGACTCAACAGAATTAGGCGAAGTACCGCATGCTGTTGAGAAGGGATCACTAAGAGGAAAATACATTAGAGATCCATACTCACTAAATTACATGTATACATTCGAATAGAGGAAAAATGGAATTATTAACATTTATATTGTGTGCTTACGGGCTAACACAAATACTAATATACGGCAAAATACTTGAAGGTATAAGACCGACTACTGGAAAACTTGGAGAACTCTTTAAATGTCCAATGTGCATGGGATTTCATGTAGGTTGGTTTTTAATGCTACTTTCTCCGTTTACGGAACTATTTAATTTTGATGTCTCCGCTGCAAATTTTCTTTTGTTAAGTTGCTTGTCGTCAGGAACATCTTATGTGCTAAATATGATATTTGGAGATGAGGGAATAAAACATGAACACAAGTACTTGGATAAATAAATGGATGCTGCAGCCCGTGAGACGCTGCTGTAAAGGATCTTAACTGTGAAAATTACTGAAGCAGAGCTAAAAAAAATCATAGATGAAGAAATACAGAATATGATTGATGAAGGTGTCCTTGATAGACTTAAAGCCAAAGGCGCCGGCGCACTGAGTGGTCTTGCCGGCAAAGCTGCTGGTAAATTAGGATTTACTGGTGCCGCAGCCGACGCCGCGGCAGCTTCTAAAAACAAACAGGTTGCATCATTAATGAATTCTTACGCAAACCATCTATTAAAATTAAAGCAAAAAATGGAAACCGACGGAGCAAAACTTGGAATCGACGACGCCGCAAATTTTAAACAAATTTCAAACGCTATATCCCAGACTCGCGGAATGGCTGCTAAGTTGGCGAAAAGCCCGCAAACAGCTACGCCTGCCGCACAACCTGCCGCTCAACCAGCAGCACAGCCTGCCGCTCAACCAGCAGCACAACCAGCCGCACAGCCTGCCGCTCAACCAGCAGCTCAACCAGCCGCCACGCCCGCTGCCAAGCCAGCTGCCAAGCCCGCTGCCAAGCCAGCTGCTAAGCCAGCAGCACAGCCATCAACCGCTACGACGGCACCTCCGCCACCACGCAAAAAAGCATCTCGACCCGTGAAAGTGACACAAAGGAATAAACCCAAGCCAACCCCGAAGGTCAGGACCCCAGCCCCAAGGGTTCCCCCAGTAAGAAGAAGGGCAGAAAGTGAAGCGAGAGAGGGTGAGACTTTAAATGAACAACTACAAGAGATTTCAAGAAGATGGGGGTTTGATAAATAATGTCAAAGAAACTTTTAAGAGAATATTACGAACTTTGTGAAGGTGGTGTATGCCAAGACCTGCTAACTGAAGAAGAGAAGAGATTTGTTGCCAATGGTGGGATGATTTTGTCTGGCATTATGCAGAAATCCGATACGCAAAACGGAAATGGTCGCGTCTATCCACATGCCGTCTTAGCAAGAGAAGTAAAAAATTACGCTAAACTTGTTAAAGAGCGCCGCGCACTGGGCGAATTAGATCACCCGGATGATTCTGTCATTAATTTACGCAATGCGTCACACATGGTGACAGAGATTTGGATGGAAGGAAAGGATGTAAAAGGAAAAATTAAGGTTTTAGATACTCCATCTGGTAAAGTTTTACAAGAATTGGTAAAAGCAAATGTTAATGTGGGCATATCATCACGTGGAATGGGTTCCGTCAGCGAAAGCGCAGGTAGGACAATTGTGGAGGATGATTTTCAATTAATTTGTTTTGATATGGTCTCGGAGCCATCAACGCCCGGTGCATTCATGATGAAAGAAGCAAAAAATTATGATAGTTCGGCTGTTATCACCAAAGCTGATCGAATCAATCGCTTATTAAATGAGGTTTTAGATGAAGAAGGGTGACTTAAAAAGGCTAATCAAGCCAGTAGTTAAAGAATGCATTCAAGAGGTCCTCTTAGAAGAGGGTCTTTTGTCTAGTGTGGTGTCGGAAGTTGTACAAGGAATGCAAACGGCTACTTTGGTAACAGAGGTTGCGCAGCCTACTCCCAAAAAACATGTCGAAGACCCCGAAATTTCTCGCACTAAATTAAAAGAAAAGCGTAAAAAACTAATGGAAGCTATCGGTATGGATTCCTATAACGGAGTTGATCTGTTTGAAAATACAAAACCCATGTCGTCATATGAGGCTAGTAATCCGAAAGCAGGAAGCATAGATTTGGGAAACCCAGAAGACTCAGGAGTCGATATTTCATCAGTGATGGGAAAAGCTGCGAAACTATGGGAGGCAATGAAATAAATGCCCCGAAAGAAAGCAAACGTATCAGTCACATCAAAAGAGTGCCGCGGCAACCATGAAAGAATGATTAGAAGATTTCTCAAAAAAACAAAAAAAGAGAAAATAATAGAACAAATCAGAGAGAGAAGATACTACAAAAAACCCTCACTTAAAAAGAGAGAAGACCGCGCAAAAGCGGAAAGAAGACGCCGCCGAGACGAGCTTAAAAAAATAAGAGCACTTGAAAGACGCAATAGAAAAAATAGGTGACTATTTATTTTGAGTATTTTGGAGGTTATATAGATGTCGAGATTTGGATGGGCATATGTAGACTGTGAACCACAGGGCTCTGGCACAGGTCCCACCGGCTCGGTTCAATTTTTAACAGGTGCAGGTTTTACCTCTGGCACCGCTGACTTTATGTTTTACACGTCGTCCGCAACTGGACCGGCTGGGCAAATATATTCGTCTAACACCTTGGCTTTAACCGGCACGCTGATAGTTCGCGGCATAATTAGCGCTAGTCACTATCATATTGAGAATGTTGCAAATGTCGATTCAACTGGTTCTACCTCTTTTGGCAACACTAATGATGATTCACATGCTAGAACAGGTAGCCTGTCTATTATCAGAGAAAATGGCACGGTTGTTTTAAATGCGGACAATTCGACTGAAACAACGTCTGTTCGCGCGCTTAAGGTGTTGTATTCTGAGATTACGAACACAAAAGTAACAGCCAGCGTTCCAAGTTATATTCTCGGTGTATCCAGAACCGGGAGCGTAGAAATAGCTCTTCCAGCAGCCTCAACGTATGGTGCTGGTGCAATGTTGGTTGTCAAGGATGAGGTTACTGATCGTGGCGGATCTCATATTCTTTTGACCGCATCTGCCGGCGACTCTATAGACGGTTCGGATTCTTACATATTAACCGGCTCAATGCCGGCAATAAGTTTATATTCGAATGGATCCAATTGGTTTGTATTCTAGAAACTAATAATTTGGATTTTAAATCCGTTCTACACTATTTAATAATGAAAATTTAGGAGAATTTATAATGGCAGGAAATCGTTGGCCACCACCGGGACTTCATAATGTGGGCTCATATCAAGTTTCGGGCGTCCCTTGGATCTCGGGTTCGCTCACCTTGAACGCAAACTCTGAGGATAAATATAAGTTTCCGTATGTAACACAAAACATACAAGTAATCAACTACTCTAGTCGCACAATCAGGGTTCATTTTGCCAGCAAAGATAGTCATAGTGGTGGTGCGATTACTGGATTACATTACATAGAGCTTGATAGTGATGAAGATTCCATCAGCATGGACATAAAGTGCACTAAGCTGTATGTCTCAACACCCAACGATGGTGGTTCAGCCGGCGAATACCGCGTTGTAGCTTCTCTGACAAATATTCCATCTGGAAGTATGGCGGATACTGCGCTTACTGGCTCTGGTATCACGGATATCGATGACGGATAATTTGAAACGATTCGAATATTAACAATCATTTTTAAGGAGATATAAAATGGGTTTTGGTGGTGGCAATAGCTTTAGCTCTAGTCCAAGTGATCTTGGCACCGATCTTACAGTTGATGGCAGTGTAAAAATTAAAGAAGGCTCTGCAGCCGATGCCGATCTTGCAGGTCAAGGTCAACTGTGGGTTAAAAATGACACCCCTAATAATTTATATTTCACCGACGATGCTGGTAACGATGTGCAGATTACAAACGGCGGCTCCTTGGCTAGCGGCGGTGGTGGAGAGCTTTCCGGACTGGGTTCTACTGATAACGCTATTCTTCGGGCTAATGGGACCGGTGGAGAAACTGCTCAAGGTTCTGGTGTTACCATTGATGACAGCAACAATTTTACAATACCAAC
>MDSZ01168259.1_pt1 | contig 10608 bp, 1 predicted proteins | sample 811201 | NCBI WGS metagenome assembly MDSZ01 (sample SAMN05326647, study PRJNA326480) | marine metagenome | isolation source: seawater | place: Indian Ocean: North | collected 2010
CCACTTGTTTGTAAAAGAGCAAAACCACTAAGATTGTGAAAACCAATACCGCCATGATTAGGCCCATAACCCATATTTCCAATACGAACAGTTTGAGCAGTAATACTACCACTCACATCCAATTCATATCGTGGAATAGTAGTACCAATACCGACATTGCCATCATTATAATAAGCAATGGAACCTGATTGTGACCATACACTGCTTCCGCTTCCGCTTCCTCCAAGCGCACCCCAAGAACTTCCACTGTAACCTTCATATGAACCACTGGTAGTATTGTAACGAAGCATACCATTTGCTCCCGTAGGTCTTTCACCTTGAGTTCCTACTGGCACACGAATAGCTCCGGTTCCGCTAATATCCAATTCCACTGCAGGACTGGCTCCATTAACACCGATAAAATTCGTTGTGTTGTCAATAAATAAAGCGTGACCTGTTGGATTAGGTGTCTTAAAAATTCGGAAATGTCCAGCCTGATTAACATTCAAATGGAACCGATTGCTATCATTTGGACCCTCAATTATAAGTTCACCACCTTCTGGTTGAGCATCATCGCGAATACGTAACGTATTAGAAACTATTGCTGCGCCACTAACATCCAATGCAAAATTAGTTGTTACATCGCTGCGATTAATACCCAATGAACCACTATTGTCAATGACCATTACTTGGTTGGCGCCATTATAAAACTCAGCAATGTTTTCTACCAAATCGTGCTGACGAACGGCTAAAACAGAATTAGAAGTGTTATTGGAAATGTCTAATCTTGTACTAGGGTCGTCTGTACCAATACCGACCAAGCCACCTGACGTAATACGAGCTCTTTCAATTGCACCGCCATTACCAGCATGAAACTCAATAGGTCCATCTTGTGCTGTTAAACGAGTGGTAGTCCCCCCTTGAAAAACAGTGACAGGGTCTGAACCAGTAAAATAGCAATAATCTTCCGGAGAATCTATAGTAATTTCATTACCGGTAATATATACATTACCACTAACTTCAAGTTGTTGTGTAGGATTGGTAATTCCGATACCGAGTCTTCCACTATTGTCAATGACCATTACTTGGTTGGCGCCATGATGAAACTCGGCAATATTAGCGGCATCGTCATCTTGACGTACATTCAATACTGGTACAGAATCGGATTCATTTTTGACATCTAATCTTGCACCAGCGAGACCGCTGTCCATAATTCCTACGTAACCGTTTTCACGTAAATGCATTACATTAGTTGATGATCCACTTGTAGTGGTGCGGAAGTAGAGTGGTTTATTCGTGTTATAATCAATACAACTTGTACCATTAGATATGTGTTGGAATCGTAAAGAATCTGTAATAGAATCACCAATATAAAGGTTATCTCCATTATGTAGACGAATATTCCCACCAGATATGTCTAACAATTCGGATGGAGCATTAGAACCAATACCGACACGGCCATCAACAACTACATTGCTGTTAAAAGATACATCACCGCCATCTTTGATAATCATTGCCATAGTTGTATCATCATAGAATGTTGCTACAGGTTCTGCGCCGTATTGTCGCACAATAAGTGCAGGACCAGTACCATCGTTAGACAAATCCATTTGTTCAGTCACTTGAATGATAGTATCTCGTTGAATGAAATCACCCAAGAAACTGAGAGAACCGTCAACGGTTAAATGACGTTTAATGTGGAAATCCTTTTCAATAGTCCCGCTACCGTTAACAACTACGTCGTTATCAATCGTAGCATCGTTTTTCACGTGTAAATCGTTATCAACAGTTGCATTAGTTTTTATATCAAGATTGCCGCTAATAGTTGCATTGGTATCTACATTGAGGTCACCGTCAATACTTAAACTACTATTAAATGAAGCATCCCCTCCAACATTAATATTTTCATTAAAAGACACGTCGTTAGTAGCATATAATTTGCCATTCAGACTAATATCACCAAGAGCCAAAATATTGCCATTTAAAGATATGTCTCCATCGTGCACTTCTAAATTGCCATTTTGTAATCGCATAAATTCATTTGCTCTATTGGAAGGGTCGCCGTTGAAAAATGCTATTTGTCCATCCTTTTTGCTACCCAAGTAAATATCTCCATTATCGCGTAAAAGAAATTGGTTATGGGTGAAACCAACTGGATTTGCGTGTCTTAATCCAAAATATGAAGCACTATTTCCACCTGTTCCAGTTCCATAGCCTGTTAGCATACCTTTAATATGAACATCTCCACTTACATCTAATTGGGCTACTGGAGAGTCTGTTCCAATACCGACTTCTCCAGTATCCTTAATTCTCATTCGTTCACTACTATTTGTATCAAATAATACATCGTCGCTTCCGGTGGTGCGAATCCGCGCATTATCACCTTTAATGAACTGTAGACTACCGTTACTACTTGGCGCACCTGGACCAACGCCGATATTTATAAATGTTTGATTCGGATCATACACATCCAGTAAATATTGTGGGTTGGTAGTACCAATACCAACGTTGCCATCATAGTTAATAACTGCTACTAATTCACCACTTGTAGTGAATTGAATGCTGTTTGAACTTATATCAGGATTTTCGTGTTGATCTATGGCTTCTACAAATGTGGTTTGTTGTGTATTGATAACACCTCCCAAAGACCCCCAAGCAGTAGGTCCATATCCTTCAAATGTATTAGACGTGGTATTATATCGCATCATACCGATTTCACCAAGATTGACATCTCCGGTTGGATTATTAGGACGTTGATTATCCGTACCTACAGGAACTAATAATGCATTTCCACTAAGTTCTATAACTTTACCTGATTTTGTGCCTAATACTTGACCTGCTTTTAATATATTATTTATACTCATATCGTATGCAACAATACGAGTATTACTATGACTAAGGTCAATCAGATTATTTATTCCATCGTTACGAAATACAATTTGACCATAATCACCACTTATTCCTATATTATTTAGAACAGTAGGCATTTATATAGTAAAGGTAGAATAAATAAAATATAATTAACGCTAAAACAAGAAGATAATATCTACAGTCAATTTATAAAAATATGTCCTTTCCCACATTTGATGTAAACGGTAATCGAACAGATATTGCAAAAAGTAGTGCTTTGTTTGTTGGGACAACACCGGAACGACCAGACCCCCCATCAAAAGGTATGATGCGTTTCAATAGTGATTTATCACTTGCTGAAGTGTATACGGCTAGCGATATATGGAGTGGATTACCTACTTATAAAACTGGACAACCACCTTTATTATTAAATATGAGTCAAGCACAAGCAAGTTCAAGCGTTACTGTATCTTGGCAAAAATTCTCGGAAGTCTACAAAGATGCCTTTACAGGACAAAGTTATCCTATTTACCTACAGACATTTGTAGATATTAGTTACACCCAATTAAATGGCAATAACAATTCTAATGGATGGAAAACAGTTCACATTGGCAACGGTAATTATAATACAAGTGGAAGTGCAACTACACCATTAACAAGTATTACTTTTACTGCTGCTACAGGAACATCATACAGCAACAGCACAGGTTATACACTAACTTTTGACAACAAGCCGTCTACAATAAGTTTACCAATATTTACACAAAATGATAAATTTGATTTGCGAGTATATGGTGTTAATAATAGTGGTAAAATACCATTATATGTGTATATAAATGACGTTGGACTTCGAAGTACTGCAGTGCCAAGTGCTGTTACAATCGATAATTTTGAGAGCTTTTCCAAAACGCAATTTCAAATGGATACAAGTTTTGATTTAGATAGTAGTGATCCAACAATTACAAGTGGTATAACTATTACGGATTATGATATTTCATATACTTTAGTAGATAGTAAAAGTAAAGAAACTGTAACAGATAATGGTGAACAAGAAAGAGATAATTATAATAACAAAAATAATATTGTTCTCAATGGTTTAAAACCAGGTGCCAAATATGATGTTCAAATTCGTGCAAAAAATGCATTAAATACAAATTTCGGACCTTATGGGACTGTTTATACAGCTTCTGATTTTACCAATGACGGTAACGACTATATGTTTATTAATACAAGTGATTTAAATAGCGTAGACCTCGATGGTATGCAAATAACATTAACGGGAAATGCAAGCATTAATGGTCACATAGATGGTACAAATTCAAGGACAAACAGAACAATTATGAGTGCAAAAAATACTTCCAGTAATATTAGCTTGGACGGAACAAGTACGTTTTACATCAACTATGGTAAGCAAGGTAAAACTCTTGATGCAACCACAGGAAATTTGGTAACCGCAACCTTCACGATCAATACAAATGGTTCAACAACTGATATTAGTAGTATACAATATACTAACACCGCGGCATCTAATACTGCCTCTATTGGTGCTACAGGTTATCAATATCAATTTACATCAGCCAGTTCTTATACAGATCAAGGAAAAACCAATAATTATAGTAAAGGCTTTGTTTATAGTTCTGATTTTGATTGTACCAATGGTAACAATAACAATACTATATTCAATGCAAATTTCCCTGCATCTACTGATTATTATGATTTGAATTATTCTATTGTAAGTCAAACAGCGAATGCATCTCAGCAAATTGATGAAAGTGATCCAACAATTACAAGTGTATCCAGAAGTACTGGTTCATTTTATGTAGATAATTATAATGGTACTCCAAGTGTATCATTTAATAATGATCCAACTATTTCTGTAACTTCCAGCACTTACTTATTTGGTATTCCATCCGTAACACAACTACAATTAACTGCAAATTACAATATATCCAATTTTGCATCGTATTATATTCCTTATAGTAATAACCGTCATTCAAGAGTGAATGCTATTAGTAAAAATGGCTATTCATTTGGTGTTAATGACAATAATACTGTGTATCAAAACAGTTCTTATACTATGGCATACAACAAAACATCAAATGTGACAGCAAATCGTTACGATGCAAATACAACAAGTGACTTTACAGTTACCGTATTTTATCTTAATAATAGTGGAACTCCAAGCATTGCAACTCATACAGACAATACCAAGGATGTTAATAATATCGGAAAAATATTCCGAGATAGCGCAAATACATATAGCGGTGCTAATTTATACTTCTTTAACGGTTCTAATACTATAACAGGTCCAATTACTACAAATAGTGCTACTTTTGAAAGCACATATAGTAGTAATATTTCATCTACATTATTATATTTTAACGGTCGTTTTGTTAGTGGTGGTTATAGTGCAATTTATAATACACAACCTATCAGCCCCTTTAGTGATTGGAGTAGTGGATATGCGGCTCCTGGAGCCAATTATAGTGGCTACACTAATACTGGTGTAGGTGGATTCAAATGGATTGCAATCAATGTAACGAATAAAAAGAGTGGTAATACTGTAGATCTATCTAATTTTAAAATCAATAATTCTGCTCCAAATACAACTAATTTTACTACTGATTATGAAGCTTATATATCTCACGATGGTAAATTTGGTGCTTTAAATAAAGCACATAGTCCAGGTGCTACTTCTTGGTTTCAAAACGCAACTTATAACACAACTATACAAAAGGCAAAAGATGCAAGCGCCAATGGTGCGTTACAAAGCAATGGAAGAGATGCATACATTGATAGTAATACAACAACTACAGTATACTTGATTGTTGGTCTCAAACAAAACGCAACTTCTTCTTATTTCACATTTTCATAATTTGTTTTATATTAATATTTATAACCGTATATTAATATATATCAATATACAATGAGTAACGACGGATTATCAACAGATGAAAAAGTAAACTTGTTGTTTAAAAATTATATGAATTTTACATCGACATTAGACTCAAAACCATTCTATGATGAAACTGCAGTAGCAAACAATACAAATATATTTAGCAATAGTGTTTTAAGCAAAATGCCTTCTACTAATCCTTCTTGGACTCCAGTGAATACTCATCAAGAATTAAAATCATTATTAGAAAATGCTGGTATCAGCATTAACATAGATGCAACTTGGTTTAATGCTAAAACGGTAGCATCAGGTGCAAAATTTGAACATAGTGAAAACCGTGCATTACGATTAACAAGAATTAAGTTAGACTATGTAACAAATGGAGGCGCTTCATTCATTTGCAAAGATCTAACCCCTAACCCAGACGGTACCAATATTTTACAGAATTTAATTCCAAGTAATTATGCTCAAAATGGATATTCATTAGATCTGGAATATAAAAGACCAACAGACAATGCTATTAAAACAATCGGTTGGTTAGTAAATAGAACAGAATTAGCAGGGAATGTTTATGTTGGCCAAGCAGTCGATTTTGGTGGAGCATTATTTGATTCTAAGAATGGTGTTATTACTTTTTATGATGTAAACGGCAATAAATCCCCAAGTACTATTTTCTCAGGCGCTGAATTTTATTTGACTGCTACAAAATATATTGGTCCGAAATTGACTGATAGTGACGGAAATCTTTATATTGACGCTAATGTCGGTATTGGAACTAATAATCCAAGTGAAAAATTACATATATCATCTGGAACAAATGGCGATTGTAACTTAATAATAGAAGCAGATACTGATAATAATGATGAAAATGATAATCCAAGAATTATATTTAAACAAGATGGCGGAATTCCAGAAGCCTCAGTCGGATTGGGAAATAATCATCTAGAATTAGTGAGTAGTGTAAATTCTAACGCCGGAATATTATTCAAAACCAGCGCCGTGGACAATAATTTATCTGGTGCTGATGAAAGAATGCGAATTGACAATGAGGGTAACATCGGTATTGGGACTAATAACCCACAATACTTACTGGATCTTTATAACGATGCTGGAGGCATTATGTTTCAAATTAGAGACGATTTGACAAAATTACACATAGGAACTGAAGAAGGTTCACACGCATTTATTGGAGTTACGTCTGACGACAATTTACGGTTTAAAACAAACAATATAGACAGAATGGTCATTGACAATGTTGGTAATGTCGGGATTGGCACCACAGACCCTCAAAGACTGTTGGATCTTAGTGATAACTTCAGCAATGGTTTCCGCTTAGGCGAAACGTTGAGAAGTTCGATTATTGATGTTGCTAATCCAGGGGCGCTGACTGGTGGGTATAACACTCAATCATTCGGGTTAGTAGGTAATGTATTCTCTTGGACAAGAGGAACTGTAAATAATTCCAGTTTTGGTAACATAGCAATAACATATCTTTCAAGGCCAGGGGATTATCTAAAAATTACCATGAAGGTACAATCATCATCCACCAGTACTTTTTATATTCAAAATCCGTCATACAATGATTTAACATCTGCTGTAAGTGTTCCTACAAGTTATGAAGAGAAAACATTATATGTAACAATACCTGTTGACGGTAGTTTTTATAGTTATTTACAAATTTTTGGTCCAGATATACAAATCGAGGATTTCAAAATAGAAAGAATTGATATGACGCTTGGTGGACGCATTGCATCTACAATGGCAATCGTTCCACCTTCAAATACGCATAAATTCCGTGCATTAAGCTTATATAATCGAAATACCTCTCACCATTGGATTGAAGCTACAAATTATCATTTTTATGTTTACGATATAAATAATGATAATGATGATGGTAATACAAGGAAAATGGAAATTTGTTATGACGTTGATGAGGATAATACATTAATGGTATTTGATGGATCAAATGGAAATGTCGGTATTGGAAAAATGTCAGCATATCCTCTTGATGTTACAGGAGGTTCACGTAATCGGCTACTTGAACAAGTGGGTACATATAAAATACGTCACTATACGTCTGAAAGTGGTAATAGACATTTAAATTTGTTCTATAATTCAAATGATACTGATATGGAATCCCTTTGGCAAAATCGTAATAATATTGATTATATTGCTTTTCCAAAAGCAACCGGTGATATTCTATATACACATACTATTGCTATTCACAGTTATGTAACAGTTAGTCAAGTAGAATGGTATAAATTACAACTTCGTAATGCTGCAACTGGTGGTTATGTAGATCAAACTAATTTCCCAAATGATAGTTATCACACAATTATTGCATACAAAAAAAAACAAGATAAACCTGTCATCATTGAGGGAGATATTGGCGTAGATATTTCATCAAGTGACCCAAGCTACGAAAATTATTCTCAATTGAGTATTCAATCTATTAGTGGAACAGTTCATGAGAATATTATGGCTCTAAAAATTGGCGCCGACCATAAAACTAACACGGGATATTTGCAAACTGTAAATAAATTCATTGGTCCAGGTCACTTGGTGTTACAGCCATATGCTGGCAATGTCGGTATTGGTACTACTATTCCATCCGAAGCGCTTGATGTCAGTGGATCTATTCGCTGTTTTAATAGCAGAAATAGCGGCGGTGTTATTTTCAAGGGCGATGCTGATTATACGAATCTTATAGGTGAAAGGCACGTGTATATTAAAGCAAATGGTAAGGACCAGTCAGGTGTTGCTCACAATGATGGACAAATTATTTTTGTACCAGGGACCGGTGCTGGTGAAAAAGTGAGGATAAATAAAGATGGTAATCTTGGTATTGGAACTGATGATCCATCTGCCAATCTGCACGTTAATCACGATTTCCATATAGCTGCAAATAGCAGTACTTGGGGCAGTCCAGGTAAAGGTTTATATATGAGATATTCTACTAATTCGCCTCAAGATGAAGCGTATATTCAATCAATAGATAGATCGACTATGCCGGAAACAAGGTATCCATTATATTTTGATGCAAGTAAATATAACTTTTCAACTGGCAACGTCGGTATTGGGACTACTGTTCCACAAGAATTGTTACACGTTGGAAACTATAATGCCACTAATGATACATACATTAAAGTACAAACCGGGTCAAATAAGAAAGCTGGTATTCAATATATTGGTGGTAACGCTGGCATTTGGCATACGCATCACGATGATACCGATAATAAATTTCACGTAGGGTTGGGTAGTAGTGAATATTTAACAATCGATTCTGCTGGCAATGTCGGTATTGGGAGTGCTAGTCCAGCATATAAATTAGATGTTAACGGTGCTATTCGTGCTTCTTCTAATATATACATCGGGGCTTATCCAGTCGTTACAACGGGTGATACAGGAACTGTATCAAATACTATGTTGGCTGGTTCTATTCCTAACAATAAACTTGCTAATTCCACAATTTCGGGTAAAGCTCTTGGTAGTAACCTTGCAACTTTGTCTGCAGGAAACGGTATTTCAATGTCATCTTACAATGGTAGTGCTGCGCGAACAATAGCGTTACAAAACAGTTTTAATGTAACTGGTACTATTCAAGCCGGTGAAATCGGTATCGGGACTACAAATCCAGATATGAATTTGCATCTTCACAAATCTGGCGGTGGTGGACAATTAAGAATCAGTGATAATAATACAAAAATGTACTTGGGTACTGTTTCGAATTCAGATGGATATCTTTGGGTTGATTCTAACTATGATTTCAAACTGGGTACGAATAGTAAAGAAAGAATAAGAGTAAAAAAAACTGGAGAAACCGTCTTTAGAACATCAAATTCTGCCACCGGTACAACAGACCATCCTTGTTTAGTTCTTACAAACGGCGGAGGAAACACTGATACCCAATCCCCACAAATAAAATTTTGTTATAATAATAATACGGATGAATACTATGCAAGCTACATTGCAACAAGATCTGATAGTGGTGGTACTGTAGCAGCTAAAAATAATAACGCAATAGATTTTCGTATTTGGAGTGGTGGGACTAATCACCCTAGCACACACGCCAGCCATCATACCACCCATGCTATGACTCTGACTGGTGCAGGAAGAGTCGGTATCGGGACTACTAATCCTTCAAGAGATTTACACATAACTGGTAACGGTCAAATTCAATTAGGTAATACCAATTCAGGTAGTGGTGGATTCCGACCTGGAATTTATATGTATCAATCATATAGCGGTACCAACGGAAATTCCAAGATATACCAAGACATCAATAACACACTAACCGTCAACGTAAACGGATACGATAAAATGTATATTAGAGCTGATTCAGGTTTAGTTATTGACAATTTTACAGGACAGCATAGAACGTTTGTAAAAGACATCCAAGCCGAACAATCCGATAATTATAAAGGTCTTATTGTTTGTGCAAATAATAATTCGTATTTAAGTATGTCGCGCAAAGTATGCAAAGGTAATGAAGCAATTATGCAAAATGAATCCCTTCCTATTGTAAGTTTAAGTACCAAATCTAAAGATAAAAGCTGTTTTGGGGTTATATCTGACGGTGAAGATCCAGAATCACGTTATGACGCTATTGGATCAGCTGAATTTTTGGTAGAAAAAGAATTGGGAGATACTCGTATATATATTAATTCACTTGGTGAAGGTGCTATTTGGGTGAGTGATATTTGCGGTAATCTTGAATCTGGTGATTATATAACCACTTCTGATATTCCTGGTTATGGGCAATTACAGGAATCTGATTCCCTTAAAAATTACACTGTAGCAAAAATTACAATGGATTGCAACTTTTCTCCAGTTTTACAATACAAACAAGCAATTAAAAAGAAAGACCAAACAGATAGTTCTGG
>MDSZ01182711.1_pt1 | contig 10608 bp, 7 predicted proteins | sample 811201 | NCBI WGS metagenome assembly MDSZ01 (sample SAMN05326647, study PRJNA326480) | marine metagenome | isolation source: seawater | place: Indian Ocean: North | collected 2010
GCTTGTCTGACTCAAAAAAATTATCTCAAAAAAAAAGATATGAACTTGAAATTCAAATTAAAAAAAAATCACTTGCTTGGTCAGTAGGTTGGGTTAATTCAAAAGTAATTGATAAGATAAATATTTTGCAGGCTTCAATGCTGGCAATGAGGCGGGCCATCATTAATTTAACTACAAAGCCAAATAAGATTTTAGTTGATGGAAACTGTTTACCTAATTTAAATTTTGATGGAGTGCTGATACCAGGAGAAGCAATTATTGGCGGCGATGATAAAATTTTATCTATAAGTGCTGCATCAATTCTTGCTAAAACAGCTCGCGATAGAATGATGATTGAAATTGATAAAATATTTCCAATATACGAGTTTGCTAAACATAAAGGGTATGGTACAAAAAAACATTTCTCAAAATTATATGAATTTGGTTCATGTTGCGAGCATCGACAGTCTTTTGCACCAATGAGAGATTTAAATAAATGAGTGTAAATTTTGTCCACCTTCATCTTCATACAGAATATTCAATGGTTGATAGCACAGTACGTATTCCTGAATTGATTGAGAGATGCGCAAAGGAAAAGATGCCAGCAATCGGAATGACTGACCAAAATAACTTATTTGGAATGGTAAAATTTTATCGAAAGTCAATAAATGCTGGTATTAAACCTATAATTGGTCTTGATCTTCGTGTATTTAACTCCGATGACATGACGCAACCTTTCACGTTGCTGCTATTAGTGAAAGATAATATTGGCTATAAAAATTTATCTAAGCTTGTAACACGTTGCTATATAGAAGGGCAGGCTAATGGTTTGCCAATGGCAAGGCGTGAATGGTTAGATAAAAAATCTTGCTCTGGATTAATTGCCTTATCAGGGGCACGAGAAGGTGATATTGGTCGCGCGATGGTTGCTGGCAATGTTAATCATGTTAACGAATATATTGATTATTGGCTTGATGTCTTTGGGGATCGTTTTTATCTTGAATTGGTTCGCACTGGCCGCAAGAGTGAGGAAGACATAATCAAGCAGAGCTTAAAGCTTGCAGAAGAGAAAAATATAGCAGTTGTAGCAACTAATGATGTCCGATTTTTGGATTCTGATGGTTTTAATGCTCACGAAGCACGTGTTTGCATTCATGAAGGACAGAGCCTGAGTGACAGAGATAGACCTCAAAATTACAGCGAAGAACAATATTTAAGAACTCCAGATGAAATGGTAAAACTTTTTCGTGATATACCCTCAGCTATAGAAAATACAGTAGAAATTGCTCGCCGCTGTTCTTTAGATTTAAATTTTGGCGATAGTGTTTTGCCCGCTTTTCCAGTTCCATCTGGTAAATCTGAAGCAGGTTTTTTAGAGTCTGAAGCGAAAAAGGGTCTTCAACGTGCTTTACAAGAAAAATTTGAAAATGAAAATATTCAATCAAATGAAAGAGATTCAATTTCTGCACCTTACCAAAGAAGACTTAAAATTGAACTTGATGTTATTCAATCAATGGGATTTCCTGGATATTTCTTAATTGTTGCAGATTTCATTCAGTGGGCCAGAGAAAATGATGTTCCTGTTGGCCCAGGCCGTGGTTCAGGTGCAGGCTCTCTTGTTGCATGGGTTCTAGGTATTACAGATTTAGATCCGTTGGAGCATGGCCTAATATTTGAGCGATTTTTGAATCCAGAACGTGTTTCTATGCCTGATTTCGATGTTGATTTTTGTATGGATGGACGTGACAGAGTGATTGATTATGTTGCAGAACGGTATGGTCGGGAAAAAGTCTCTCAGATAATAACTTTTGGAACTATGGCAGCTAAAGCAGTAATTCGTGACACTGGACGCATACTTGGACAACCTTATGGTTTTGTCGATCGAATTGCCAAACAGGTTCCTTTTGAAATTGGAATTACACTTGAAAAAGCTCTAAAAGATTCACAAGAGCTCGCAAATATGTATGAAAATGATGAAGAGGTTGCAGCGATTATTGATTTAGCAAAATCTCTCGAAGGCCTTGTTCGTAATGCAGGCAAACATGCAGGTGGAGTTATTATTTCACCAGGAGCACTTACAGATTTTGCACCTCTTTATTGTGAACAAGGTGGTATTAATCTTGTTACGCAACTTGATAAAGATGATGTTGAGGCAGTAGGGCTCATAAAATTTGATTTTCTTGGACTCAAAACATTAACGATTATTGATCGTGCAGTTCAAATAGCAAATGAAAATCATAATGGATTAAACCTTTCAATAAAAAATATTCCTTATGACGATCCAAAGACTTTTGAGCTTTTGAGAACAACTAAAACAGCAGCTGTTTTTCAGCTTGAATCAAGAGGTATGTGCGATCTTATAAAGCGTATGAGACCGAGTAAATTTGACGATTTAGTTGCTTTAGTAGCGTTATTTCGTCCTGGCCCATTGCAGTCAGGGATGGTTGACGACTTCATAATGCGAAAACATGCTGTAAATAAGGCTGATATAGATTATTTGCATCCCAAGTTACAACCAGTATTAAAGGAAACTTATGGTGTAATTTTATATCAAGAGCAAGTAATGCAAATTGCACAAGTTTTAGCAGGCTATAGTCTTGGTAACGCTGATTTATTGCGTCGTGCGATGGGCAAAAAAAATGCTGAAGAGATGTCACAACAGCGAGAAATTTTTACGAAAGGATCAATTGAAAGGGGGGTAACGGAAAAAACTGCAAATCGAATATTTGATTTAATGGAAAAATTTTCTGGATATGGATTCAATAAATCTCATTCAGCAGCGTATGCTGTATTGTCTTACCAGACAGCTTATTTAAAGGCTCATCATCCAGGTGCTTTTTTGGCAGCTGCGATGAGTTCTGATATTGATAACACAGATCGATTAATGACTCTAAAAAATGATTGTCGACAGCTGAACCTTAAGATGATACCTCCAGATATAAATACATCAGATTATCTTTTTAGTGTTTCTGATAAAACTACTATTTTGTATGGATTGGGAGCAATAAAGGGAGTGGGTCGTGGAGTTGTAGATGCGTTGATAGAAGAGCGCGAAAAAAATGGAAAGTACAAAAATCTTTTAGAATTTTGTACGCGTCTTGACCAAGAAAAAATTAATAAACGCGTTCTTGAAGCAATGATTAAATCAGGAGCGATGGATTCTTTTGGTGAGTCTCGTCGCAGTTTGATGCATCAAATCCCAAATGTTATGAGGAGTGCTGATCAGGAAGCAAAAGCTGCTGCTGCGGGACAAAATGATATGTTTGGTATGACAGTTGTTAAAAATGATATAAAAAATAAAAATTTTATTCATATACCGGAGTGGCGAGATCGAATTTTTTTAAATCATGAAAAAGAAGCACTTGGTCTTTATCTTACTGGCCACCCTTTTGATGCAGTGCGCAGAGATGTAAGTTATTTTTGTGATGGTCGACTGATTGATATCACATCAGAATCTCCTCCACAAAAAAATAATAACGAGCGTAAATATACTCATATAAGTCGTGAAGCTACAGTAGCTGGATTGATTTATGATATCCGTAAACGCGGTAATCGTGTGAGTGTAATTTTAGATGATGATACTGCAAGAATGGAAATAAGTTTATTCAGCGAGGCATACGATGAATTTCGGGATCTGCTAGTTAAAGATGAAATTATAATAGTCTCTGGTGGATTGCGATACGACGAGTTTATTGGTAGTTGGACTATTAACGCAAAAAATATCAAGCAAGTTGATTCTGTTATTGAGTCAAATGCAAAGAGCCTTATTCTAAGTATTAAGTCTAATGATGAGTGCGATAATACTCTTAGTAAGCTTCATGATATTTTGCTACCTTTTCAAGAAGGTCAGTGCGATGTATTAGTTCATTATATTGGTGATGAAGCGTCAGCTAAGCTATCTTTAGGTGCAGAATGGACAGTTAAACCAAGTCGCGCATTGCTTGATAAGTTGACTGATCTTCTTGGGGGTAATAATGTGCGTCTTTTATTTACGCACAATAATAAATTAAATTAAAAAAGGAGCGACTTTAGATCGTTTACTCTTATGGATTCTAGATTCCTTGATTTTGAACAACCTATTGCTGAACTTGAAGCAAAAATTGACGAGTTACGTTATGTCGGCGATGATTCTGAGGTAAATATTAATGAAGAGGTTGCTCGTCTTAAGGAAAAAAGTGATGCTTTAACAAAGAATATTTTTTCAAAGTTATCACCTTGGCAAGTTGCTCGTATCGCTAGGCATGAGGCCCGTCCATATACTAAAAATTATATAGATTTTATTTCCTCAGATTTTCAAGAGTTACACGGTGATCGTATGTTTGCTGATGATCCTGCAGTCATTGGAGGTGTTGGGTCAATTGGTGATTATTCTGTTATGTTTATTGGGCATCAAAAAGGAAGAGATACCAAAGAAAGAGTTCGAAGAAATTATGGAATGCCTAAGCCTGAAGGTTATCGAAAAGCCCAAAGGCTGATGCGCTTGGCAGAAAAATTTTCGATGCCTTTAGTGACATTTATAGATACACCAGGAGCTTATCCGGGTGTTGGAGCTGAAGAACGTGGACAAAGTGAGGCTATAGCAAAGAGTCTTTACATGATGTCAGAACTCAAAACTCCAATAATTAGTATAGTCATTGGAGAAGGTGGGTCAGGCGGTGCGTTAGCTATAGGTGTGAGCGATAGACTTTTAATGTTGCAGTACAGTGTTTATTCGGTAATTTCACCAGAAGGTTGTGCTTCAATTTTATGGAAAAATGCTGATAAAGCTGAAAAAGCAGCAGAAGCTATGAGTATCACTGCTGACAAACTGAAAAACTTTGGTCTTGTAGATAAAGTGCTAACTGAGCCTTTAGGCGGGGCGCATCGTGACCCAAAAGCTATGTCTGAAATAATTCGAAATTCAATCCTCAAAAATCTTGATGAGTTAACTGATTTATCTAAAAACCAGCTACTAAGAGAGCGCCAACAAAGGATAGCATCTTTTGGTCAGTTCCAAGAAACGTGAAATTTAATTCTGGGATCCTTGCAAACCATCTAAAAGCTTTAGAGTCTAAAGCTAAGCAGCCATCTCGATATATTGTTGCTTTAAGTGGCGGTCTTGATTCAGTGGTTTTATTGCATGCTTTGAGGAATTATTTAATTGAACATAAATCTACAATTCCACTAATTGCAATTCATATTAATCATTCTTTACAAACACAGTCCCAGAATTGGGTAGAAGAATGTGAAGCAATAACAAAGAAGCTAGATATTGTTTTCAAATCAATAAATGTCAAAGTTGATTTAAACTCTGGTCGAGGACTTGAAGCTTCAGCACGCAGCGCACGCTACTCAGCATTACTTCGAGAGATGCAACCTAATGATTGGCTGATTACTGCTCATCATCAAGAGGATCAAGCTGAAACATTACTGATAAACTTAATTCGTGGGAGTGGCATTGCTGGTATTGCTGGAATTCCGAAATTTCGAAAATTCGGATTAGGATGGATAGTCAGGCCAATATTAAATATAGCCAAAGATGATTTAATATCATATGCAAATGAAAATTCATTAGATTGGATAGAGGATCCATCAAATATTGATTTAGATTTTGATCGTAACTTTCTTCGCCATGAAATTATAACTAGTTTAAAAACACGTTGGCCTAGCGTTTCAGAGTGTTTATCTCGAAGTTCTGCACATGCAGGTGAAGCTTCACAATTACTTTTTGAGTTAGCTGAAATTGACTTAAAAAAAATATGTTCCGATTCTTCTAAGATACCCATCAGCAAGCTACTTAAGCTCGCACCTGCAAGGCAACGTAATCTAATTCGTTTTGCATTTCAAAAGCTAAAATTAAATATGCCGTCTACCGTAAAGCTAAAACTTATCTTTAGCGAGTTAATTTTCGCGCGACAAGATTCTCAACCTCTAATTAGGTGGGATGGTGTAATTGTTCGTCGCTATAGAGATAATCTTTATTTAATGTCAGACAAAGAAATGCCATATCTATACCCCTTAACAATATCAGGTAACGAGCTATTTTTAGGACCTGGTATGGGAAGCCTAAATTTTGAAATTAGTGAAAATATTGGGCTATCTAAAGAGCTATTTGATAAAGGCTTAACTGTTAAAAGAAGAACTGGTGGTGAAAAGATTATTCCATATAATCATACACATAGAAAGGAACTGAAGAAATTACTTCAGGAGAAAGGCATTGTTCCATGGATGCGAAATCAATTACCTTTAGTTTATTCTGGGAAGGAGCTTGTGGCTGTTGGCGATCTTTGGATGTCAAAAGATGCTATTTCGGAACCAGGCATTAAAGTGCGTTGGATTGATCGTCCTGAATTGCATTAGTGAGTCCCGCCTGTTAACGTTTAACACCGTCTACAATCTTAAGACGGCGATGATCTATGAAGGTTTCAGAAAAGTTTCATTTTATTGATAAAATACTTTTGTTTAACCTCTTTCATTTTTTGCTTTCTACGATTGCATTTTCGTTAATAAGTTTAAAAACAACAACGGATTAACATATGACATCGTATGTATTTATTACTGGTGGAGTTGTCTCTTCTTTAGGGAAGGGGATCACTTCAGCTTGTCTCGGTGCTATATTGGAAGCGCGTGGACTTTCAATAAGTATGATTAAGCTGGATCCTTATATTAACGTTGATCCCGGTACTATGAGCCCTTTTCAGCATGGGGAAGTCTATGTGACTCATGATGGCACTGAGACTGACCTTGATTTAGGCCATTATGAAAGATTTGTAAGAACAGCTAAAAGCGGTCGTCACAGCAACTATACTACTGGCAGAATTTATGAAAGTGTAATTTCAAAAGAAAGACGTGGTGAATATCTTGGCGCAACTGTTCAGGTAATTCCACACATTACGGATGAAATTAAGAATTGTATAAAAAAAGGCTCAGGTAAATCAGATATATGTCTCGTTGAAATTGGGGGCACAGTGGGTGACATTGAATCCCTGCCTTTTATGGAGGCTATTCGACAGATGGGAGCATCACTTGGTCAAGATCGAGTTGTTTATCTTCATTTAACTCTTGTGCCATATATTCCTACATCTTCAGAAATTAAGACTAAGCCAACTCAACATTCTGTTAAAGAGTTACGATCAATTGGAATTCAGCCAGATATACTGGTGTGCAGGTCAGAAAGACCCTTACCAAGTGCTGAGCGTCAAAAAATTGCTCTATTTACAAATGTCCAAGAAAAAGCTGTTATATCGCTATCTGACTCAGATGATCTATATAAAATACCAACAATGATACATGATGAGGGTTTAGATGAGATAGTTGCAAATCATTTAAAATTAAAATTACCTAAAGCTAACTTAAGTGAGTGGAAAGAGATTGTTGAAGCAAAAGAGAATCCAACAGCAAAAGTAAATGTAGCAATGGTTGGAAAATATATGAATTTAAAGGATTCTTATATTTCCTTAGTAGAGGCATTGCAACATGGCGGTATTCATACAAGAACTGATGTAAACATTCATTTTATAGAATCTAAAAAAATTGAGGATAAGGGCATTGATTGTCTTAAGGGAATGGATGGAATTTTAGTCCCTGGCGGTTTTGGTGATCGTGGCATTGAGGGTAAGATTCAGGCAGTCAAATATGCACGCGAAAATATGATTCCATATCTTGGTATTTGTCTTGGTTTGCAAGTAGCAGTTATAGAAGCAGCCCGCAATCTTGCAGGGTTAGAAAAAGCAATGAGTACCGAATTTAATAAAAAAACGCCTCATCCCGTTGTTGCACTTATAACAGAGTGGCAAGATAAAATGGGTGACACTGAAGAGCGGGATGAACAATCTGATATGGGAGGGACAATGCGTCTTGGCGCACAGAATGTTTTTTTGAAAAAAAAATCACTTGCTGCGTTAAGTTATGGTTGTACTGAACTAGAGGAGCGTCATAGACATCGATATGAAGTAAATAATAATTACAGAACAAGACTTACAGAAGCTGGAATGGTATTTTCGGGTTTTTCGATTGATGATCTTGTAGAGATGATTGAATTACCAGAACACCCCTTTTTTCTTGCTTGTCAATTTCATCCTGAATTTACTTCAAATCCACGCGATGGTCATCCGCTTTTTAAAAGTTTTATTAAAGCCGTTAGAAAAAATAAAAATGATAAAATATCTACAGTGGGCAAAATATGAATCTTTTTGGATTTGAAGTTGGTAATGATCAGCCATTTTTTTTAATTGCTGGCACCTGTGTTATAGAAAGCAAGCAAATGACTTTGGACACAGCAGGTATGTTAAAGGATATTTGCAGTGATCTTAAGATTCCTCTTTTCTATAAATCATCTTTCGATAAAGCTAATAGAAGTTCGCATAATAGCTTCAGAGGGCCAGGTCTAGAAGAAGGTTTAGAGATTTTAGGTGAAGTAAAAAAACAATTTAACTTACCTGTTTTAACAGATGTACACGAAGATACACCAATAAATGAAGTTGCAGATGTAGTTGATGTTCTGCAAACGCCTGCTTTCCTCTGCCGTCAAACAAATTTTATTTTACGTGTTTCTTCGGCAGGCTTGCCAGTCAATATTAAGAAAGGACAGTTTTTGTCACCTTGGGAGATGCAAAATGTTGTAGCAAAAGCAAAGTCAACTGGCAATGAAAATATTATGGTATGTGAGCGTGGTTTTAGTTTTGGATATAACAATTTGATATCTGATATGCGCAGTCTTGGCATTATGAGAGCAAGCGGTGCTCCAGTTGTATTTGATGCGACCCATTCTGTTCAGCAACCGGGCGCTTTAGGTAAATCATCAGGAGGCCAACGTGAATTTGTACCTCTTTTGGCAAGAGCAGCAGCAGCAACTGGAGTGGCTGGATTTTTTATAGAAACTCATATAAATCCTGATAGAGCATTAAGCGATGGTCCAAACGCTTGGCCAATGCAAAAAATGAAAAAACTACTTGAAATTTTAATTTCCATTGACAACGTTGTTAAGAAAGATGGTTATCTTGAAGAAGAATACGGAATTGGTATTCCAAAATAATTATCCATTAAGGAGTTCAAATGATTAAGATCAGTGATGTGCGTGGTCGAGAAATTTTAGATTCTCGAGGTAATCCGACTGTCGAGGCAGATATTACATTAGATGATGGTAGTTTTGCTCGCGCAGGTGTTCCATCGGGTGCCTCTACAGGATCTCGTGAGGCAGTAGAATTAAGAGATGGCGATAAAAAACGTTATCTTGGAAAAGGTGTTAAACAAGCAGTTTCTAATATTAACAATTGCCTTAAAGATGCTTTATTGAATAAAAATTTCGAAGACCAATATGCAATTGATAAATGCATGATCGAGCTTGATGGGACTGATAACAAAAGTAGACTTGGTGCAAATGCATTGTTAGCTATTTCTCTTGCTGTTTCAAAAGCTGAAGCAGTTTCAAAAGGTGTTTCTTTATTTCATCACATTGGGGATAGTAATCTGATGCCGCTGCCAATGATGAATATTATTAATGGCGGAGCTCATGCGGATAATAGTGTTGATATTCAGGAATTTATGATTCTCCCAGTTGGAGCTACCTCATTTTCTGAATCCCTCAGATATGGAGCAGAAATATTTCATAGTCTAAAGAGTGTATTAAAGGACCAGGGATTAAATACAGCGGTTGGAGATGAGGGTGGCTTCGCACCAGATTTACCATCGAATCGTGCTGCATTAGATACCATTATGTTAGCTATAGAAAAAGCTGGATTTAATCCAGGCAACGATATTTTGTTAGGTTTAGATGTGGCTAGCTCAGAATTCTACAAAGAGGGCACTTATTTCCTTAAGTCAGAAAATAGAACTTTTAATGCTTCAGAATTTAGTAAATATCTCACCGAATTAGCCAATTCATATCCTATTATAACAATCGAAGATGGTATGGATGAAAGCGATTGGGATGGTTGGCGAGAACTTACTGATGCATTAGGTAACAAAGTGCAGCTTGTTGGAGATGATTTATTTGTAACCAATACTGAAATCCTGCAAAGAGGAATTAATGAGAATATAGCTAATTCTATATTAATTAAGCCAAACCAGATCGGAACCCTCAGCGAAACCCTTGATGCTATTAGCATGGCGAATAGCGCTGGTTTTACCTCTGTTATATCTCATAGGTCTGGAGAGACATCAGACAGCACTATAGCTGATATTGCTGTTGGCACATCAGCGACACAAATAAAAACTGGTTCTTTATCAAGATCTGATAGAGTTTCAAAATATAATCAGTTACTTCGCATTGAAGAAGAACTTGGTTCCGAGGCTAATTTTGCTGGCAATAATGCCTTTAAGGTTTAAATTTAATCATTTGGAGGATGATTTTGTTTAATCTACGCTGGGTTATATATGGGCTTATAGTGATTGCTTTTAGTCTTCAAATTAAAATCTGGTTTTCTGAAGATGGCTATAGGAAGTCACTTAAACTAAAGAATGCGGTCGCTGAACAAAAAGTTATTAATAAAACTCTTAAAGATCGCAATAATGCTCTAGATGCTGAGGTATTAGATCTCAAGCAAGGTTCAAATGCAGCTGAAGAGCTAGCTAGAAATGACCTTGGAATGATTGGTGAAAATGAAACTTTCTATCAAATTATTCCTAAGGATAAAAGCAATAAATAAGAAA
>MDSZ01212756.1_pt1 | contig 10608 bp, 12 predicted proteins | sample 811201 | NCBI WGS metagenome assembly MDSZ01 (sample SAMN05326647, study PRJNA326480) | marine metagenome | isolation source: seawater | place: Indian Ocean: North | collected 2010
CTTCCATGTCTTAAGACAAAGTACCATCGGCGCAGAAAGGCTTGACTTCCGAGTTCGGAATGGGATCGGGTATTACACTTTCGCAATAATCACCAGGCACACTTTTATTACTAGAAATTTAATAAAAGTCAAAGCTAAATAATAATAATATTAATTAATGGTTTTGCAAAAATTTATCAATTTTGTTGATTGTTCATTGTTTTGTAGCCAAGGCATAACCTCGATATTGAGTAGAATTAATTCTTTCTATTTTATACTCACCGCTTATTTTAATTTCATCAATTAATCTTACAATTCCATCGAAGTGGTCTTCTGTAACATCATCAAAAAAAATTATGTCGCCTTTTTTTTGTTTTTTTTTGATAAAATCAAATTCATATTTAACATCATCATAATCGTGTGAACCATCCAAAAAAGCAAAATTTAATCTTTCATATTTTTCAATTTCTATAAATTTTTTTTTAGTTCTTCCCTCTATAAAATTTATATTTTTTGTATATTTTGAAAAATCTTTAAGAAGATTTTTTCTTGTTGATTTGCCATCTATATCTTTAATTGAATTCCAATAAATTTTCTTATTATGAGGAATTATATCAAAACTAAATATCTTAAATCTAATTTTATTATCTTCACCACATTTGGAAATTAAAACAGATGAAAAACCCTTGGCAGTGCCCACATCAATAAAAACAAAATCTTTTAATTCTTTTTTTTTATTATTTATATAATCATTTAAAATTGAATAGATCAATCTGCCATGTTGAAAATTTACCTCGGATTTTTTTATTGATATCTGAGAAATAAAGGCAAGATCATTTAGAAAATTTTTATCAATATTTTTCAAATTTTTCTCATTTATAAAATTATCAATTGACTCATATTTTTTTTTCTTAATAATGTTAAAAATTTGAATATAATCTTCTTTGCTACCTTTTCTTGTTTTAGTGATAAAATTTCCCGTAAAATAGTAATAAATGTCTTTTAAAATCAACTTAGTTTTTTTTGGAGTAAATCTTAAAATATTTGTATAAATTTTTTTCATTTAAAATATTTAGATATTTTATTTGGTTATTAGCTTATAATAAAAAGAAAAACAATTAAGTTAAATTTATTTTAATTATTTTATATGTGTGGAATCATTGGATCAATTAATTTTTTAAAAAATAAAAATTTAGAAAATTATGAATGGGTTAAATCAAAAATTGAGTATTTAAAACATAGAGGTCCAGACAGTAAAAAGATTTGGAGCTCTGAGACAAATAATATAATTTTCGGACATACTAAGTTATCCATTATTGATTTAAGCAAAGAAAATATTCAACCGATGAGAGATGAATTAAATAGTATAACATTAACTTATAATGGAGAAATATATAATTACCTAGATTTAAGAAAGGAACTTTCAAAAAATTATGAATTTAATACTAATAGTGATACAGAGGTGATAATTAAATCCTATTTAGAGTGGGGAGAAGATTTTTTAAACAAAATTCAAGGTATGTTTGCCTTCGCTCTCTTTGATGAAAAAAGAGAAATAGTATTATTAGCTAGAGATAGATTGGGAGAAAAACCCCTTTTTTATTATTCAAATAATGATCACTTTTTATTTTCATCCGAGTTAAGTGCATTTTTTTCTTTATCAAATATTAATAAAAGAAACTTAAACGAAACTCTGCTAAATGGTTTTCCAATTAATAGAGAAGAAACTCTTCTTTCAAATGTAAATCAAGTTGAACCTGGTACTTTCATTAAACTAGATTTAAAAAATCGAGATATCTTCAAAAAAAAATTTTGGGATATAAACTTTAATATAAACTCAGAAAAATTTGTTAATCAAGAAAAGTTTGATAAAATTTTAAATTTAAACATAGAGAAATGTCTTATATCTGATGTAAGAACTTGTGTTACATTAAGTGGTGGACTTGACTCAAGTTTAATTGTTGCTGTAGCCTCTGGACAAAAAAAAATTGATACTTTCTCTATAGTTTTTAAGAATAAACAATTTGATGAGAGAAAACACTCACAAAAAATATCAAAACAATTTAAAACTAACCATCACGAAATTGAAATCGAAAATTATTCATTTGATCAAATTTTAGCAATGTTAGAAAAGTTTGACACTCCTATTTTTGACTCCTCAATAATACCCTCGTATATTCTTTTTGAAAATTTATATAAACATAACTATAAAGTTGCTATTGGTGGAGATGGTGGAGATGAAATTTTTGGTGGATACAACCATTACAGAATTTTAAATACAATAAATTATATTAAAAGAAATTATTTCAATTTCAACTTATCCTTTTTAAAATTACTAACTAAAAAAATTGAAAATTTAAATTTTAAAGGTTCTCAATATTTAAATTTTCTTTTAGATAGTAATTCAATTTACAAAATACCTTTTTTCTTTAAAGAAAATTTAAGAAAAAAAATACTTAAATCTGAATTTTTAATTGATATTAAACATCTAAGTTTAAATAATAATGATAATAATATCATTAAACTATCTCAATCTATTGACCTAAAATATACTTTACCATTAAGTTTGTTAAATAAGTTAGATAGATGCTCCATGCTTAATTCAGTTGAAAGCAGATCGCCTTTTTTGAGTCAAGAAATGGTAGAATTTTCTCTAAAAAATCTAAAATCCTCTGATTTGGCTTCAAAAAAAACCAAAAAATCTTTCTTAAAAAAATCGGTAAAAAATATTTACCAAAAGATTTTATTTATAATAGAAAACAAGGTTTTTCATTTCCACTTATAGACATTATCAAGAAACAGAACGAAATTAAAAAAATAGAAGAGATCCTTATTTCTAAAGAAAGTATTTTTGATAAAGAGGGGATTAAAATGATTATTAATAAAACAACAAAAAATCAAATAAGACCAGAATTAATATTCTGTTTGTTAAATATTCAATTGTGGATTAATAAAAATTTAAATGGAGATACTATTTTTGAAAATCAGATTGTTTAATATAAAAATATTAATCTTGATAAATAACATAAAAATGATTTATTAATTATATGAAAAAAATTTTGATTATTGTGATTATGTCTTTACAAAGTCTAAATGTTTTTCATTCAACTAGCTACGCAGAAGACAATTTTATAGAAGCAGTAAATATTTTAAATGAAAAAATATATGCAATTAAATTAGAAGTTGAAAGTCAAAAAATGAGATGTGAACATAATTTTAATATTTCTAACGAACAAGTAGATAAAAAAATTAATGAATACAACATATGTAATAAAAAAGTAGATATATTGAAATCCAAAAGAAAAAAGGAAATTATCGAATTTGTAACAAACTCGAGATTTTAAGTTTTTATTTATTTTCTCTTCTTAAAGAAAAATAATAAACGATTATAAAAATTAATAAAGCGGCGGAAATAAATAGTGATAAAGCAATATATTCAAAATCAGTTAATTGATGTTTTTTAAATCTTGCTGTTAATCTTACGTCATCAGTATAAAATGCTTTCGTTGCTAACCTCCAGTAGAAAAGTGTATTATCAGTTTGTTTCTCTGAAAATAAACTTTGTGTTGTATTATCAAGAAAAAAATCTTCAAAAGAAAGTTTTATACCTTTATTTAGTTTTGGAATTGTATCTTTTATCCCTTGCTTTAATTTTGGTAAATCATTCTGGTAAAATGTTTTTTTATCTTTAATAAATAGTTTTGCCTCAATTTTATTACTTGTGTTAAATTCCCATTTATAATCAGTCAGATTATTTCTTAGAGTTCTTGTAGCATATTCAATTATGACATTATCTGCATTCGTATCTAAAAAGATATGATCAATTGATTTGGATAATTTTACTTCTACTATGGCAATAAAATTGTTGTTGTTATCTCTTTGCGAAAAAAAATAAATTGAAGTAACGCATATGATTAATACTAAGAAAATTGATGTAAGAAAGATTAATTTTAATTTTTTTTTATTCATTTTTGTAATATAAAATTTAATAACATAATTAAATATTTTAACAATGATTTTAGAATTTAATATAAATGAACAAACCTTTAAATATACAGGTGAAACTCTTTTAGATGCATGGAATAAGGAGGAAAATAAAGTTTTTGTTCTTAAGTCAAATAAGGCCGGTAATGAAGTAAGAAAGTTTTATGAATTTTTTTGTACATCATTTGGAAAACTTTATAATTTAGCTGAAGATGTAAGAAAAGGAAATAGAGATAATCAACGTACAAATAAAACATGGATGGAAGTAAGATTCGATCCATCTTTTAAAGATGCCTATAGACATTCATCTGCTGAACAACCACTTCATACTGATGGAAGCTATATACCAAATTTTCCAAATGCAACATTAATGTGTTGTGTTGCTAATTCAAAAAAGGGAGGTGAGACTATTTTTTTAGATGCAAATGATTTAGTAGAATGTCTTAAGGAAGAAAATAATGATCTTTTAATTGATTTACAATCTGAAGATTTAATCCATGAAAGATCTGGCGATAAAAGAATAGAAAAGGTAATTCAACAATATGAGAAAAATAAATATTTGGTAAATTTTAATTATTATTGTGTATCAAAATCAAATGATAAAAAAAAATTATTAATGGCTAAAAGATTTTTTGATTACCTGAGCAAATCAAAAAAAGTTAAGGAAAAGATAAAACATGTTAAGCTTTCACCAGGTGATGCTGTCACATGGAAAGATAGAGAACTTCTTCATGGACGAAATTCCTTTATTGCATCTGAGAGTTCAGAAAGATTTTTATGGAAATGTGCTGTTAATTTAGGTAAATAAATAACATGGCTTTAATCAATAAATTTGTTTTTGGAACAATGTCAATAGAAAATAAAAAAGATTCTATTGACTTAATGAATTATGCTCTTAAAAATTTCAATTTCTTTCATATATCCTCAGAATATAAATCATTTAAAACAATCTCAAAAATCATTAAAGAAAAAAAAAAACTAAATTAATAGTAAAACTCGCCGAACCAAGTTTTAATAATTATCATTTTTCGTCAAAAAGATTTTTAAGAAAATTGAATTTTTATAAAAATAAATTAGGCTCTGACAAAAAGATTTATGTTCAGTGGATGTGGAGAGGAAACCTTTCTGATGATAATAAAAGAATAAAAAATTTTATTAAAGATAAAAAAAAAATAATCAAATTATTTAATTCTTTATTAAAAGAAAAGAAAATTTGTGGAATATATGTTTTTCCTTACACAACCAAATTTTTGATTGAATCAATTTCTTTCAATATTTTTGATGGGGTTTGTATTTATAGAAACCCTGTTGAAAAAAATTATGAAAAATTAATTAAAAAATTCAAAAAACTCAAATTTTTAGCTATCAGACCTTTTGGTGGAAAATTAAAGTTAAATAAAAAGCATAAATTGAATTTTTTACTGAACTATTCTATTAATTGTAAAAATATAGGAAATATAATTTTAACTTGCTCAAAAAAAAAACAAATTAGGGAAATAGTTTCATATTGTAATGATAAAAAGAATTTTTGATTTAATTTTTATAATTTCTTTTTCGCCATTGATCTTATTGCTTTTTTTTTTCACTTTTTTAATTTGTAAAGTTATAAATAAGAAAGATATTTTTTTTATCCAAGATCGGGGTGGGCACGAAGGTAAGAAGATTAGGGTTATAAAATTTAGAACTATGGATACTGATACAAAAAAAATATCCACATTCAATAGTTTTTTAAGAAAAACCAGGCTAGATGAAATACCTCAGTTTTTAAATATTCTTAAGGGTGACTTAAGTTTAGTTGGACCAAGGCCTTTACATTTTGAATACAAAGATATCTATACATCAGATCAAAAAAAAAGATTTAATGTAAAACCAGGTTTGACCGGTTTAGCTCAAATTCAAAATTCATATGAAATATCATGGTCTGAACAATTTAAAATAGACATTTGGTATGTAGAAAATCATAACCTTTTATTAGATTTAAAGATCATAATAAAAACATTATTTATTATTATAAAATCAATTGGAAAAAAAGAAATTAAAGATAAAAATAAATTTGATGGAACTAATTAAATATGAAATCTAAGTGGCCAACTTATACAGAGAATGAGATTAAAAAAGTTTATCAAGTTATAAAAAGTAATAAAGTGAATTATTGGACGGGTAATGAAGGAAAAAAATTTGAAAAAGAATTTTGTAACTTTTTTAAAATAAAATACTCTTCTGCTATTGCTAATGCCTCGCTAGGATTGGAATGTGCTCTCAAAGCACTTGATATTAAAGAAGGTGATGAGGTAATAGTACCCTCTAAGTCATACGTATCTTCCGCAAGTTGTGTAGTGAATGTGAATGCAAAACCAATTTTTGCTGATATAGATTTGAATAGTCAAAATATTTCAATTCAAACAATAAAAAAATTAATAAATTCTAAAACGAAAGCAATAATCTGTGTTCACTTAGGAGGTTATCCGTGCGATATGAAAAAAATTTCCTCTTTGTGTAAAAAATATAGAATTAAAATAATTGAGGACTGTTCACAGGCACATGGTGCTAAAATTGAAAATAAATATGTTGGAACTTTCGGTGACATATCTGTTTGGAGCTTTTGTAACGATAAGATCATTTCTACATTAGGGGAAGGTGGGATGATCGCAACAAATAATAAAAACTATTATGAAAAAATTTGGCAATTAAAAGAAATTGGAAAGGTAAGATCATTAATGGTAAAAAAATATAAAAATAATATTTATAGGTGGGTACATAATTCCTTTGGAACAAATTTGAGATTAACAGAGGCTCAATCTGCTATAGGAAGAATGCAATTAAAAAAATTAAAAAAATTTATAAAAATAAGAAATGCAAATTCAAAAAAGATACTTTTTTCTCTTAAAAAATATAAATCGGTAAATATTCCTTTAATTCCAAATAATATTACGCATGCCTTTTATAGATGTTATATACAAATAAATCATAAGCATCTTAAAAAGGGTTGGACAAAATACAAAATTATTAAAAATTTGATTGATTATGGTGTTCCTTGTAATGAGGGTTCATGTTCAGAACTATACAGAGAAAAATCATTTAAAAACTATGGCTATTCACCTAAAAATAGATTAAAAAATGCAAGAAAGCTCTCAGAAACCTCGATAGCTTTTCAAGTTGACCACACTATAAATTTAAAGCAATTGCAAAAAATAATTTTATCTGTAAAACAAATTTTTCGAAAAGCTACTGCATAATTTTTAAGAGGTAAATGAAATTATCAATTAATAACTTAAAGTTTATTATTAAGATTTTAGCTGATATCGCAATAGTTTATATTTCACTATATCTTGCAATAATTATTAACGCTGAGAAATTTTTACCTATATCAAAATCATATCTAGCATTAGGTTTCATAATTATCTCGATTCAAATAACGATTCTTTATTTTTTTAATGTTTATAGTGAATTTACAAAATTTTTTGATAATGAAAATATTTTAAAGATTTTAACTAGTCTGTTTTTAACATCTCTTTTTTTAATTGTTCTTAGTTATTTTGCAGTAGATAATACAAAACTTATTTTTAGATTTTTAAACACAAAGATTTTAACTTTATATTCTGCTTCTTTCATATTTCTAAACATTTCTCTAAAAATATGTGCAAAATATATTTTGTTTAAAGATGATAATAAAAAAATCAATCATCAATTAAGAAATTATATAATTTATGGTGCTGGAAGAACTGGTGTTGAATTAAAAAAAATTTTAAAGAATTATAAGGATACTCAAATACTATATTTTATAGATGATGATAAAAATAAAATTGGAAGAACAATTGATGGTATTAAAGTTTTGCCACCAAAAACCCTTAATAATGAGAAAGAGAAAATTGATTTAGTTTTAATTTGTATGCCTAGTGCTTCAAGTTTTGAAATTAAAAATATTGAAAAAAATTTATTTAACTTGTCTCTCAAAATAAAGAATATTTCATCAATGGAAAATTTTTTAAATACAAGTAATAACAAAAAGCAAATTAATTTTGATTATAACACAATTCTTGATCAAAGTTTTTCTCCAGAATTAAAACAAAAATTTTTAAATAAAAAAGTTCTTGTAACTGGTGCCGGTGGAACTATTGGAAAAGAACTAATGTTTCAAATTTCACAACTTAATATAGCAGAATTAGTAGCTATAGATTTTAACGAATTAAATTTATCTAAATTAAAAAAAGATTTTGATAATATTTCTAGTGAAAATAAGTTCAAAAAATTTTTTTATTTAATGAATTTAAATAATATTGATTTACTTAAAAAAACCATTGAAAAACATCGTCCTGATTTTATTTTTCATGCAGCTGCTTATAAACACGTGGATGTTGTTGAGACTAACCCTATCGAAGCTGTGAGCAATAATTTAATTTCGTTAATGAATATTTTGAATTGTACTAAAAATCAAAATAATCTCACATTCATATTTGTATCAACAGATAAGGCTGTTAATCCAATAAATCATATGGGTAGAAGTAAACGAATGGGAGAAATTATAGTTTGCTCTATGAACAAAATAAATCCAAAAAATAATTATAGTTGTGTTAGATTTGGAAATGTAATTGGTAGCTCAGGAAGCTTGATACCAATCTTAAACGAACAAATTTCTAAAGGAGGTCCTATAACAATTACTGATAAAGCAGCAACTAGGTATTTTATGACTGTGCAAGATGCGGTCAGTTTAACTGTTGAAACAAGTAATATGGAAAATAGAGGATTGATAAATGTTCTCAACATGGGAAAACCTATAAATATTTACTCCATGGTTTTAAAAATCTTAAATGATAGCAATATCGATATTTTTGAAAAAAATAATAATAATCAAGGCATCAAAATTAATTTTATTGGTTTAAGACCAGGAGAAAAACTTCATGAAGAACTATTTCACCCTAATAAAATTTTATCATCAACAGATAAAAAGATATTTAAGGAAAATTGTGATATTAATCTAAATACAAATGAAATTGATGATATTAGAGAAAAGATTAAACTATCAAATTTTAATAATGACATAAGCATTTTACAAGACATGTTTTCAAAATATATTTGATGTAAAATGCAAAAAACAAACAATATACTTTTATATCTAATTTGTTTGATACCTCCAGCTCTAGTAGCGGGCCCATTTATAGCAGATGGTTTTGTTGTATTAATAAATATATTGTTTTTTTATATAATTTTTAAAACAAAAAAATTTGAATATTTCAAAAATAAATTTTTTGTATTTTTTCTTATTTTCTACTTTATTTTGATAATATCTTCACTCAGTAGTGAAAATATTTTGTATTCATTAAAATCGTCTTTACCATATTTTAGACATGGTGTTTTTGTAATCGCAATGATCTATGTTATTGATACAAATAAAGAAAAATTTTTAAAATCATTTTTTAAAATAATTTTAATTACTTTTTCAATATTAACTTTCGATGGTTTATTTCAATATTTCATGGGCTATAATATACTTGGTCTACATCATGTTCATCCAGACAGAATAACTAGTTTTTTTGTACAAGAACTTAAATTAGGTAGTTTTTTGGCAAGAATGATGCCTATTGTTATTGCTTTCTTAATTTATTTTGGAGTAAAAAAAAAATCGTATATTTTTTTATCCGTCATTTTGATTATTTTAGTTGATATATTAATTTTCATAAGCATGGAAAGATCTGCTTTCTTTTTAACAATGTTATCCATCTTATTTATTTTAATTTTTACAAAAAAATATAAGTTAATTAGACTTTTGTGCTTTATAGTATCTGTATTAATTATTGTAACCTTAACAATTAAAGACGAAGCATTAAAAAATAGAATGATCCTTCATCCAATGCTCGCAATAACAGAAACTCTAGAAAAAAAATATGTTTTAACAAATGTGCACGACTCTTTATACAAAACATCCTTCAATATGTTTAATCAAAATAAAATTTTAGGTATTGGTCCTAAGATGTACAGAAAACAATGCTCAGATGAGGAGTATAAAGTGGGTACAAGTGCTTGTAATACCCATCCTCATAATACCTATATTCAATTACTAGCTGAAACCGGCTTATTAGGGTTTATGATTTTTATATTTTTTGTTTTATCTTTTGTTTTTAAAGCAGTAATCCATTTTAAAAATCTTATATTTGGAGGAGGTCACTTATTATCAGACTTTAGTATATGTATAATGGCTGCAATATTTATAAATATTTGGCCAATAATACCTACGGGAAATTTTTTTAATAACTGGATATCTATAGTTTATTATTTACCATTAGGATTTTATTTTAGTAATTTATCTTTACCTCAGAAAAATATTTAATTGAGACTTTTTATATAATCTACAAATTCATTAGTAACATAGCTTTTTTCGAAAAGACTTTTTGTTCTTTCTCGTCCTTTGGCACCCATATCTAATCTTAAATCTTTATCATCTGCCAATTTTAAGATTGCTTTTTCTATTCCCTCCACATCACCAGGATCATGAAATAATCCTGTTTTAAAGCCAACTGCATCAGATAATCCATAAATTTTAGAAGTAATTGTAGGCAATGCACAAGCTCCTGCCTCTAGAGCTGCCATACCAAATCCCTCTCTATAACTTGGAAGACAAAATATGTCAGCAGCAGCCATAAATTTCTC
>MDSZ01022944.1_pt1 | contig 10606 bp, 11 predicted proteins | sample 811201 | NCBI WGS metagenome assembly MDSZ01 (sample SAMN05326647, study PRJNA326480) | marine metagenome | isolation source: seawater | place: Indian Ocean: North | collected 2010
TGATTTGAATTGCTTCTTTAACTTCTTTTTTATCTTTTGTTTCCATAGTGTTTGTATTTAGTGTATCATCACCCATATATTTTTCTTCACCATCGTCATCAAATTTATCTGCAACCATTTGTGCCGCTGTTTCAAGTTCGTATGACTTGGGAAAAGGCGCTTCTTTAGAACGTTTATTAAGATCATTAATTACTGCCTGTTTTGACATTTTTAAATTGCCGTCGTCATCAACATACTGTACGAGTGCCTCTTCTGCACCAATATGGATGTCACTCATACCACCACCCACTCTCTTTTCTTGCATTTTGTCGTCCTTCATAGCATTCTTAGTTGCTGTTGCATACATTACTGCTTCAGCATCTTTGCCGTATCTTTTTTTGAAACCTGCTTTGTCTTTTTTCATTCCTTTAACAATTTTTTCTCGTTTGTCCATCTCACCGGATGTCATTGATCTCCCTGTAGTGGTGTGTTTTCCGCCATGTGCTTCGTTTTTCTTTTCTTTTTTTGCAATTGCTATTGCCGCCTGTTGTTTTGGGTTCATTGCTTCGGTTGATTTAATGGCTTCTTTTACTTCAGGACTTTTATTCTCAATTTCCTTTAATCGCTGTAAGACGTCGATCATTTCCATGATTACTTCCTTTTTGGATCTGGATGCGGATTAGTTGATTTGGTCAAAGGAGAATCTGCAGGAGCATCTTCTTTACTCTGTATGTTCTCTTTTTCTTTTGGTATATCTTTATTTTCTTCTCTGTCTTTTAATAATTCTTTTAGGAGACTCATGTTGGCTTCGTTAGAATGAAATTCTTTAGCGTCAACTTTAGGCGAATCTTTCATTTCAATGTCTAATAATTTGTTTTGGTATTCTGAATTTTTTGCAACTTGCATCTGTTCTTGATATTCTTCAGTTGGTTCACCTGGCTTTCTAACAACAATGTGTGTTTGCGGAATATTCATATAGGTGCCTAGGTATTCTTTCATCTCTCTCGGTGAAGCAGGATAGTTTGTAGTTACATCAAAAATATTAACTTCTTCATTACTCAAAGCAGGAAAGTCCAGCGGTAAGGTCATTATTGGTGTTTTCTTACCTGCTGACATCTTTGCAACTTCAAATTTTTGAAGTGCTGTTTCCATTTTTGTTGCAAAACCGTCTTCTAATTGGCCTGCAACCTTAATTTTGTAGTCATATGACTTTGCTGATTCTGTAAGATATTCTTTAAACGTGCTCATATGCAATATTTAGTCAATTTTCTTAAGTTTCTTCATCAATTCATTACGGTCTGATATTACAAACCCGTCTTGTGCTTCAATCGGACCGGTATCCTTGTCGCCATCTTTGTCTATCTTCATTTTTTTCAGTTGTAATTCGACCATTTTCAACTTCTTATCTATTTTATTACTTTTTGCATCAATGGCATTTCTAAGCATTGTACTGGCAACTTCAAAAATACGTCCTGAATATCGTGAATCTACATTCATGCCCAGATCCATTAAATTTTTGTAACTTTCCTCGGCTTCTACTGCCAACTTATCTAATTCGAGATCTGACAGTTCGCCCAGTCCTTTAACCTGTGGTAGTGCGGCCGCCACCTTATCAAATTCTGCATAACTTTTTTGTAAATTTTTGTGTGTTTCTGTATCTAAATTTTTTGGTTTACCGTTTGCAACTTCTTTGGATTGTTTATCTTTTTCCTTGGCGTCAACTTCTTTGAATGCTTCCTTAACATTTGGTAAATTTAAAATATCTTCTAATTTTTTTGTCATCTTTATATTTACTTACGTGTTCCGTTATGAAATAATTGTTCTTCTGACACTACTCGAAAACGTATTTTATTTTGTCGGGCATAGGCATTTGCCGCTTCCCATTTTGCTTGATTCACAACAACCTGTTTGCGTTTTGCCATACTTTTTCCTGCACGTTCCATGGTTGATTGACTCATAGGTTTTACTTCGATCAATTCTGCATTCTTCTTACCATTTTTGTCCACATATACTATAAAAAAATCAGGCACATACACAGTGTATTTGCCTGTAAAAGGATGTCTGTATGGAATCTTAATTGATTCGCTGGCCCATTTGGCCACATTAGGATGTTCGTCACACAATCTCATAAATGCTTGTTCCCAACTTGAACGATAAGTTGGAGTTTTTAAACCAATATACTTTTCTTGGTTCTTTGGATAAAATTTTCCTTTAGCAAATCTTGGAAGCATTAGTCTAGAATATTTCTAGATACAATGTCTTTGGTTGCGAGAGTTTGTCTCACACCCAACCTACTAGACTTATATCTATTAGCATTAAGTATGATTGTTATTATTTCTGATAACTCTGCCTCAGTTGTATTTGATAACTTATCTAATATTTCTTGTGGTTTAACGTTATCAATTTTTGCCTGTGCCATTATGACATATGCAGTGGATTCTGCAGATTCACGTTTGAAACCACGTTTAACAAAAAAGGCAATCACCGCATCATACTCACCCACATTGAATTGATAATTTTCCTCATATGCATTGGTTTTCAAATCTTCGATAGTTTTTTGTAGGCCATCCTTATCTTTTGGAGGCAAGTTTGTATAAAATTCAGCCATTATAAATTCGCTTTCTCCACCACAATTGATACATTTTTAGAATTTCTGTCTATCCTAATATATCCTTCTTTTACTAGTTTTCTTATATTAGTGTTTGCTTTACTTCTGTAAACTGTTTTTACTGTATCTGATGAATTAGTGTATTCCACATCCGATTGTGCAATTGTTAAATTTTTACGAGAACCGATATCTTTATAGTATAATCCAGAAGCAACTTGATCCCTTATAGAAGTATCGTTATTGATAAGATTAAATGACTCCGTTGGAGTTAAGGTTACATTGTAATCTATATTGGCGTTAGATATTACCCTCGAATTTGCCCTATTCTTGTTATCACCGATATTTTTTGAATTTGCGGCAATTGATCTTGCGGCTAAGGCTCCAACAGCAAATTGGCTTACTCCACTTGTTAGTCCACCTGCCTGTTTACCCACTTCAAGAATACCTCTTTTTGTCAAACCTTTTAATTCTGCTTTTGCATCTGATTTTCTAATTCTTTTTGCATTGTTATATGTGTTGGACGCAGACAATATAGCACCTAAAATATTTCCTGATTGCACATTCTTAATAACAGAACCAACTCCGTCTACTATGCCTCCTGGACCAAATATTGAATTCGTACCGCCACCTAAAACTGTCAATGGCGAAGGTTCTTTGTCGTAATTTATATTTGCAAAGCCTTTTGTTTTTGGTCTTTTGATAGTGCCTGCACGATAAATTACTGATTCATAAAATACTTGCATAGTGTTTGTCATTACTCCGGTGCCATCAGTTTGGTCAACTGTATCGTGTGCCCATGAACCTATGATAGGATTAACCAAAGTAATACTAGTAAACCTTTGTTTGTGTAAGACAAATATTTCTATTGATCTAAGATATGGTTTTCCTCTTTTTACACTATTATCTAATCCATATTTTCTGTATGGATTCTTTTGTTTCGTAGCATCATATTGGCTATCTCTCACTGCCAATCCATTCTCTTCCGCGGGTATTGATAGAGAATCTGCTATGTAATACTCGTAATATTTTTTCCAAAATGCGTTAACAGTATCTGCATGATCGTCGTGGAAGACAATGTTTACTGGTTCATACTGTATTCTAGTATGGTTATACATTTTTTTATTGTACTGAATTTTTTCTTCTATGTTCATACCGTATCTTGGTAACTCACAACTTTTTACTAACATATCCATTTGGTATGATTCATTACTTGTATACCCATTTGTAAACAACGTCTCATCTGTGTTAAACACAACATGATACATAAACTTCTGCTTGGGCAGAAGTTTATAAAGATCATCTATGTATAATCTGGATGCGTGGCGATAGTCTTTCATTCCTGGAAGACCATTTTGGAAGCCTGTAAGAAAGTCGTTAATTTTTGGCATACGTGTTATTTATAGCCACAAAAAAAGCGCCTATAAAGACGCTTTTAATGTTATAAATGCTTACGAAAATTACTGACCGCCACCAGTACTTAAAGTACCAATAGTTCTTGCAACTGCTGTTCCTATACCTGTTCCTGTTGGAGTCTGTATTGCGTTGTCGTATCTCACTGTCAACGTGATTGTTGCTGGTTCTGATGTGTTATATGCCAATGAATTGTAGTTCACGTTTTCAACATATGCACCAAACAATTCAAATGTTTCAAGCACGTTAGGCGCACTTGCACCATTACCGCCATCTAACATTTCTATTCTTCCAGTGAATTTGTAGTCAATACCTGATGCCGCCGAAGCCTGTTCAAAGAAATCAAACTGCTTCTGGATCTGTTCACCAACCAATTTGGTTACCGAGTTGTTTACATCATCTCTTAGAGTGATTGTAATTGCTTCCCAAGTGTGTTTACCTGCAATGTATACTCTTGAGTTGTAAACATCTAGTGTTACTTGATCAAAAGATAATTGCGGTCTTGTTATGTCCATTACTTGTTTAGTAAGTTCTGAACGAGGTGTTGATACTCCAAAATTTTCCAGGATCGCTCTGAAACGATACTGTAGTTTTGGCATCAATAAACCTTGTGACGCTGAACTCTGATCGTTTGCTAGTGGTACTGTAAATTTTGATAAAGTTGATATTGCCATTTTGTTACTCCTATTTATCTAAAATTAGTTCCCTAATTTTGCTATTTCTCCTGTGTTTTTGATTCTCAACGGTATGTAAATGAATTCAACTGATTTCACAGGCTCAATCGCTATATCTACATACAACTCGTTTCTGTCTATTCTAGTAGGTGTGTTGTTTGTATCATCACAAACTACTAAGAAGTCAAACAATGCTCTTTGTCCAACCAATTCTAGCAAGAATGACTCGATCGCTTGTTTGATCTCATTTCTTGTTAGTTCATCGTTCGGTTCGAAGATGAATGGCTTAGCAATTGCATCTAGTTGAGTTCTTAAGAACACTGCTAGTCTTGAAACGTTGATTCTATCTAATGCCGAACTTGCCGATGTTTTCGTCAAGTTACCAAAGTTTACTATTCCTGCGCCTGACAAGAACGTAATTGGATTAACTTTTACGGTATGCATTGTGTCTCTTATTGATTCAGTTACAGATATTGTTTCAAATTCACCTGTACTTGCTTCAATGTATCCGACTGATGTTGCATTATCAACTAATCCTCTTCTTGTACCTGCTGGTGCAAACCATGGGAACGCCACATTATCGTTGTTTGCCAAGACTCTCAACATCATGTGTGATGGTGGAACCACAATGTTGTTTCCAGCATTGTCGGTTGTTTGTCCTGATGGATAGAATACGCCTAAGAATTCACTTGAACTTACAAGTCCATCCTCTCCGTTATCTGTGGCACCTGCCGCATTATTTGACCAATTTTGTATTGATGTCGCTGTACCTTCTAATCTGAAAGGTGTGTCACCAACTACAAATGCAGTGTTATTTCTGTCTGTGTTTAAATTAATCAAGTTTTGAATTACTTCTGGATATCCAGGACAAGCAATTACGTTATATCCTCTTTGATCTTCTCTAATTGCTTGGTTAGTATCAATCTCTGATTTTAATTGTTGTACAACAACTTGTCTTTGTGCTTTTCTTCCAAAACTTCCAGAACCATCAGCATTGTTAGTAGATTTAGTTACCCATCTGTCTGGATAATAACCTGCTACAGATTCATTATTAAATCTTACGTTACCTAATCCTGAACTTCCTGAACCTGGATACTTAGTTGTTGTGATGTAACTGTTTTTATACTCTTTTACATTGTAACCAGAACGTCTTGTATTCCATAATAATATTCCTTGTGGAAATAAAGCCGGATCTGGAGCATCTGGATCTAAAAAGTTATCACTTAAAAGATCTTTGATTGAACTTGCTGTACCTGCCTGAGTGCTGTTGTTTGCATTTTTCTCAGTAGATGTGTGATACCTAGCATCTGCAAAAAGTATTCCATCTTCAGTAGTTTGATCAGTTTTGTCTATCAATTCAAAAGCCGCGCCAGTGGTAGTCACAGCAACTTGGTTAGCAGTATTTGTTGAACTAATAGTTGCCGCTGTATTATATTTGTAAATTTTTGGATAATTCTCAAGATCACTTGTATCAATCCATAAATCATTATTGACTAGCGGTGTTCCATCTGATTGTGTAGTTGGTGCAGTTGCACTAAACTGTGGCCCATTAGGATCTGTATTTGCATAAGCATTTTTGTATCCTATAAAAGTTGTTCCATTGTGTGCAAGTATATCTGCTTCGTCAATAGATGTGTCATACCATAATGTTCCATCTGCTGGCTCATTTGTTGGTTCACTTGACGATGCTGTGTAACTTAAACGTTTAAAGTTTGTGGCTACTACTTCGTTTCCAACAGTTGAATCTTCTGAGTCTCCTGTAGGTGCAACATAAAGGTTAGCAACTTTTGTTGTTGACTCTGAATCAAATCCACCATAATCATGTGCATTGGCTGTACCAAAACCTGCATCATCAATTGGTGTACCTGATGTATTGTTCATTCTAAATTCACCACCTAATCTGTGTTTGATTTGTATAGCACCTGTGAATTCACCTTCAGTAATTAAAGATGCTGTAAGGTTTGTGAATCCAACACCATTGAATGCTGATACAAAATCTTCTTTATCAGCAAGAGTTGAACCATCACTTGATTGAACTGTTACAGTTTTTGCTGTATCTAATGCTTCTTGATTTTTCAACGACTCTCTTACTGTAAATGTTTCGTTGTGTGTGAAAGTTGGATGTGTAGTTTTTGAAGATATAATTGTTTCACCACCTTCATATCTAAATATTTGGAAATCACCTACATTTGGTGTGCTATCTGCCTGACCGTCAACACTTTGTTCAGTAATATTGAACTGTGTGTATAAAGTACCTGCTGAAATTCCAGTACCACCATTAGATGGATCCAATTTAAATATTGCTTGATGATTGTTAGCATGTAATGGTGCACTTACTGTTCCAAATGATCCATCTGCTGAACTGTATAATTTAACAACTATATTCGCTCCAGCATTGGCAGAAGTAGTTTTGAACCATACTGATCCGTTAGGTCTGTTTTCATCTGCTGTTTTCCAAGTAGGTCTTGAAGTATGTGCCGCCTGTAAAAATTTAACACCATTAAATGTTCCTGCTGTTAATCCTAATTCTGCAAGTAGACCATTTCCTTCTTCTAATCTAATTGTATTGAAACCTGCTGTTGAATCTCCAAAACCTAAACCGTTGTGGAATATTTCTAAGTTTCCTGTTGTAGCATTTACTGTTGCACTTACGCCTGGGATATTTGCGGTGTCAAATGCTGTTTTAACATCTGAAAGTGCAGTGCCACCTGTCGTAACAAGTATACCGTTAACTGAAAAGTTATTTGATCCAGTCACCGTTGTACCTGAAGCAACTGTGAATACTGGTAATGATAAGTGCCAAGCACTTGATCCTAAATGCACCCAAGTATTACTTGCAGTTTTCTTGTAAATTTTGTTGCTTACGTGTGTTGTATTGATTGCATAATCTCCAATGTCACCAACTGAAGTTTTTGGCACACCAGTTGAAGAGTTTCCTACCAGGTCAGAAACTGAAGTAATCAATGTTGGTGTTTGTGCTGTAAATTTTTGATCTGTTTGAGACCATTCAAATATACCATAATTGCTTGATGCAAGGTCAAACCAATATGTTCCATCTGTTGGTCTAGCAGTTGGAGGATTTGCACTTCCGATCAAATCGGCAGTGTCAACGTTTACTCTCAACACATACGCTCTATTTGCCACTCCTAAAAAAGAGTAAGCGGCTTGTAATCCATACTCATTAAGTTCATAACCGTTTAGTGGATTGTTTGATGCATCTGTGTAGAATTTTGGATCTCCAAATGTCTCTGTTAATTCTCTTTGTGACGAAAGCAAATATACAGTGTTAGCGTTTGAGGATTGTGTTCCTGATGCTGTGCCTGATCCTGCTCCGTTTTGTTTGTCTTGACTAGATGCTACTATAAAAAGAGGTGTGGTACCCGCATCCGATGGTACATAAAAACTTTCGTTTATTACGCTTACCTCTACTCCTGGTGATACTAAATTAGCCATTTTACGTGTTCTCCTTGCAAGTTTATACGTATACTTTTTTATTTATTAGATCATAAGGTTTTTACGACAAAATTTACCATATTTTGGTACCTATATAGGCGACGTAAATAGCATATATGATGGACAATCTAAGACCCATGTGTGTGCAGTGTAAATCCAAGCCGAGGGCGTACGCCTATAGAAGATACAACAGGGTATACTGGCGTAGATTATGTGATACCTGTATCCGTAAAAAAACAAATAAAAAAATTGGTGGGGTTACTGCTTTACAGAGATCTGGATATAGGAAGAAAAAGAAGTGTGAACTGTGCGGGTTCAAAGCACAGGATCAATTACAACTAGATGTGTATTTTATTGATGGCAATCTTAGAAATGTAAATGCAACAAATTTAAAAACTGTTTGCGCCAATTGCCAAAGGTTGGGTGGAGTCCGTAGGCTCGGCTGGCGTGTGGGCGATCTTGTTGCTGATGATTAAATCATCCACTTTTGCATATAAATCATCTAAACTTCCGTCATTGTTGATAGTAATTTCGTAATCATTTTCCAACCAATCCCATTCTGATTGATGTGCACCTTTGTCCTGCATTTCTTTTTTAGTGGGCAATGTACCTCTTTTTACACATAAAATTATACCACCGTGTGCTCTAATAGTTTTTATTTCATTGATAAAACGTGTGTCCGATATTACAGTGTTTTGCCCTTTATAACGGCCTATACAACTGTCGACCCATATACCGTCATACATCTTTCCACGCATTACTTCTGTGCCAAAATGTTGCAATACCCATCTTGGTGTTACTGGTTTCCCAAATCGTTCACTCCAAAATTTATCTGGTTGTTCTCGCCAGTGTCTGCTCGAAGTAGTATTGCCTTCCAACATTTCCCTGTCCCAATTAAACATAGATGATACTGCATCTTTAAGACTTTTTGCAAAACTATCTCTGATGTATCCGTGTTTTTCAACCAGTCTATTAGCGACTGTATCTTTACCAGAACCAATAAGTCCTACTATCCCTATAAGCATTTAATGATTATACTATTTTTTAAGACGTTTTTCAATCTCTTTTTTGGCCTCTTGGGCGGATTTAAGTATTATCATACGCAAATCTTTTTTATGATCCTTTAGAGCATGAATACTCATGTTTTCTAGATCAGTCACTACTTGTTCTAATTCTTCCAAGGTCAAATCTGCATAGGTTCTATAACGGTCTTGCTCCAACATACCGTAATATTTAAAGTGATTTTATTTCTAATTAACCAATAACAAAACTATGAGGAGTACCACCTTCAGCAAAGTTGCCAATTTCTTGATCAAGTCTCTCCATTTCGGCCATTCCTTGGTTTTTTAGATCAGCACCATTTAGTGACGTGCCACCTTGTGGACTTGCTATGGTATTAAACTTTCCTCTTGCTTCACCAAGCATTACTTTCGACACCGCCAACGTGTAGTCTCTTATCCATGGCTTTGAATATATGTCTTTGAATAATGTTATATCCGGACGAAAGTTATCTGTGTGCATCAAAACTGTTTCCTGATCTGCTCTCGGTCTTTGTGTAATAGTTAATTTTTTAGTGGCAACATCAAAATGGAATTGTATAAATGAACCAAACAATTTACCTATCAATTCTTGATAACTTGCAAAAGCATAGTAAGTGGCTAGGCCACCTGTTGCACCTGCTCTCAACAAATATGTATTTGTATAGGCTAAATTGAATGGTTCAAATAATGTGCCGCCTTGGCCACCTTCAGTTCTGGAACCAACTGTTCTTCTAAATAATTTCCTTACATTTATTACTTCATCTGGAAGTATGTAAGTGTTTTGATTTTCTTTTAATTCTAAGAATGCGTATGACTCTTCTACAGCGTTTGAACTGCGTTGTCTATACCTGTCTATCGCCCTAGTAAGTGCCGTTTGATAATGTTTTGGGTCTAACTCAACATCTATCATGCCCTCACCTAGATTGTTTTTGACATAATCGAATATTTCTTGTTGTCCTGTTTGAAGTTCTGACATATTGATATTTATTACCTTTACCTGTGCAATAAATATGTATGATATGCCAAGATTATCCATTTTTAAGCCAGAAAAAGGCAATGACTATAAGTTTTTTGATCGTAACATAAAAGAGATGTTTACGGTCGGAGGTACGGACCTACATTTCCACAAGTATTTGGGGCCATATGATCAAGGTGACACAAACAAGGATGGACCAGCAACGCCAACTCAGCCTCAATATTCAGGGGATAGTTTGAATGAAAGAACCATTCAGGATTTGCTATTTTTAGAGAACAGAGATAGAAAGTACGATGCCGACATTTACACAATCCGAGGCATTTACAACGTTCAAGATGTTGACTTTAATCTCTCACAATTTGGAATGTTTTTACAAAATGATACGTTATTCTTGACAGTACATTTGAATGATTCTGTAGAGAGATTAGGTAGAAAACCAATGAGTGGAGATGTAATCGAATTTCCA
>MDSZ01115878.1_pt1 | contig 10606 bp, 13 predicted proteins | sample 811201 | NCBI WGS metagenome assembly MDSZ01 (sample SAMN05326647, study PRJNA326480) | marine metagenome | isolation source: seawater | place: Indian Ocean: North | collected 2010
CCTATCATTTGAATTTATAAATTTATCCCAAGCCTTTTTATCCTTGTCTGATATTTTTTTATTCAATTAAACTTCGGTCTCGATCAGTTGCCAATTAGGGTTTTGTGACTTAATATCTCTAGAAAACTTCCAAGTGTCATTTACTCTTTTAACTTTTTGAGGATCACCTGAAACGATTTTATTTTCTTTATCTTTAATACATGTAATTATTTCACTAATGAAATTTACTGTGACCTCTAATAAATCGTTATTTTGATTATGATCCTTAATCTCGGCAGAATTTATTCCGATAAAAGTTGTTTCGTTTTTAAGTTGTTTAGCCAATCTTTCTTTGACCGCTTCGTTAAATGAATTATACACATCTTTATTTAGTAATGACTTAATGTCACTTATTTTTCCATTAGCAAATGATGTTATAATTGTTTCATAGGCAATTTGTGCGCCTTTTAAAAACTCTTTTTTTGCATCTTCATCGAATTTATAATCAGCTTTTTTTTGTGGTGTTTTTTTAAATTCAAAGTCGTGAGCAAAACTAGAAGCCATGTCTTCCTCATGGCCAGTTTTTTTTCCTAAAATTCCTCTTAATCTTAAAAAAATAAATCCTGCTATCATGGCAAGCAAGATAATGTCTATATATTCAAAACTATAATTCATTGTAATTTATATATATTTATAATATTTACTATGATGGTCTTTTTCAATGACCTAAATTAATTAAAAAAAAGACAAATGAACTCACTTTTATTAGCTATTATTTTAATTCCAGCAATTGAAATTTATTTATTTATCAAAATAGGTGCCTCTATTGGTGCTTTTAATACTGTTTTACTAATATTTGTAACTGCATTTATTGGAATTTATTACGCTAGGGCTCAAGGTCTAAGTACATTAAATCAGGGTTTATTAAAAATGGTAAAAGAACAATTGCCAATTTATGAGTTGCTTTCAGGAGCATTAATAGCAATTGGTGCAATTTTTTTAATAATTCCTGGTTTTGCAACTGACTTGGTTGGATTTCTAATAATATTTCCACCAACAAGAAAACTTATTTTTAAAAAATTTACATCAAATAAAAAACAAAATAATAACTCAAATAATAAAAAAGATTTTATAGAGGGAGAATTTAAAGACTTAGATGAATGAAAAAGTAAGTGAAAATTTTAATATCATTTTAGAATATATTAAAGATCTTTCGATAGAAACCCCAAGCGCAAGTACACTTTTATATGTAAGAGAAAATTTAATTAATTATAACATGGATATTGATATATCGTCATTAGTTCTGAAAAATAAATCATTAGAAATAACAACTAAGTTAATTCTGCAAGATAAAAACAAAAATACAAATAAAGCTTTTTTTGAAATAAAATATGCAACCGTAATTTCAGTTAAGTCCTCAATAGTTGATAAGAAAAAAATTGGTAAAATTGTTCTATGCGACTTACAAAAAATTATTTATCCTAAAATACAAAAAATTTTTATTGATCTTATTAAAAATGCAGGATATCCAGATATCAAATTTGACAAATATGTCGATTTTGAAAAGATGTACAACGATAAATTTAGTTAAAAAAGTTTTTTTTAATTTCTTTTTTTAAGTAAATTTTATGTAATTTTAATTCTTCCTCTGAAGGAGAAATAATTTTTTTCGAATATTCAATTTTAGATCCGTCTAAACTCTCTTTAGTGTATACTTTACCAACATTTAGTTCAAACTTGGGCTCTCTTTGATCTAATAAATTGATATATACTTTAGACAATAATTCACAGTCAATTACCGCTGTATGTTTTTCTCTTCTGGAATTATCTATATTATACCTTTTACATAATGCATCTAAGCTTGAGCTTGAACCGGGAAATTTATCTCTAGCAATCTGAAGTGTATCCACCACTTCTTCTTTGATTTTATTTTTTCCAAGAATTGCCAGCTCGTTGTTTAAATGAGATAAATCAAATTCTGCATTGTGTATTACTAACCTTTTACCATTAATAAATTCTAGAAATTTATCAACTATTTCAGAAAATTTCTTTTGTTTTGATAGAAAATCATCACTATAACCATGAACCTTAAATGCACTTTCTGATACTTTTCTTTCAGGATTCAAATAGCAATGAAAATTATTTTTTGTTGGAATTAAATCTTTAAGTTCTAAACATCCTATTTCAACAATTCTATGACCCTCGGATACTTTAAGTCCAGTAGTTTCAGTATCTAATACCACTTCAATCACTTAATTTTCCTTTAATAATTTTTACTTGTTTAAGAATATTATTTTTATGAGAATTATTTTCAATTATAAAATCACACATTTTTAATTTTTTGCTCATACTAAATTGTTGAGATCTTAAAAAATCAAATATATTTTTATTATAATTGCCTCTTTGCTTTAACCTTTTAATTATAATTTTTTTAGATGCCTTGATGCCAATTAAAAAATCTGATTTTTTATATAACTTATTTTCTATTAAAAGTGGAATATCTAAAATAATAATTTTTTTTTTTTTATTTTTTTTTAAAAATTTCTTTAAATTAAACCTTACATATGGATGTACTATTTTAGATAAGATTTTAATATTTGATTTATTTAATATTTTTCTTATTTCAGATTTTTTTATTGGAAAACTCTTTATATTTTTGGGAAATTTTTTATTTAACTTTTTAAAGCAGTCCTTGTTAGTTTTGTAAATCTGCTTAACTTCTTTATCTGCGTTAAATGTAGGTAATCTGAAACACTTCGAAACAAGTGTTTTGCCAGATCCTATGTCACCTAAAATTCCAACTCTAATCATAAATCTAAAAACCTGATTACTTCATTATTTATCTCTGGTAACTGACCTGTCCAATGATAAAATGCGTAAGCTGCTTGATTTAAAAACATCATTTTTCCATTTGTTGTTTGATTTCCTCTAAGTCTGGCCTCCTTTAAAAAATTAGTTTCTATAGGATTATAAATAAGATCATAAAATAGTTCGTCTTTGTTATAATCATTAAAGTCTAAATCTACTTTATCATTTTTATTAAGACCTATGCTTGTTGTATTTATTACAACATCACACTTTGGTGGTTTTTTTCCCCATGTAATAATATTTATATTTGGAAATAATTTCTTTAAATCTTCAGCATTTTTTTTTGTTCTATTAGTAACAAATATATTTCCACCAAGTTTTTTTAGTGAATATATAATTGATGCCGAAACACCTCCGGCTCCTAAAATAAAAATATTTTTTTCATCTAAATTTTTTAGCGTTGGTAAATAGAATTTCTTTAAGGAGTCATGAAATCCTGCCCAATCCGTATTCGTTCCTATTACTTTGCCATCTTTCTTGAAAATTGTGTTAACTGATTGAGTTTCTTTAGCTGGAATTTCTAAAAAATCTAATAAAGACAAAACTGATTTTTTAAAGGGTAACGTAATATTGACACCTTCGAGCTCACCTTTTTTGATTTGATCGAAAATTATTGGCAAATCTTTTTCTTCAATTTTCTTTTTTTCATAAAAACTATTTTTTATATTATATTTTTTAAACCAATAATTATGGAGTTTGGGTGATAAAGAGTGTTCGATTGGATTTCCTATTACTAAATATTTTTTCATTTTAAATTTTTCAAATATTCTTTAATTTTATCTATTGGAAGACCCATAATTGTATTCTCATCACCCTGTATGCTTGAAAATAAACCTCTTCCTTTGCCTTCTATTTGGTAAACATTGTATGAATATAAAGCATTATCTGAAATTTTAGAAAGATATAATCTTAATTCATCTATGTTAAAATTTTTCATAACTAATTTTGCTTTGTCGGTATAATTCCATACCATCGATCCATTTTTTGCAATTGTAACTGAACTTATTAAATAGTGTGCTTTACCATTTAATTTTTTTAGTATTTCTAAAGCCTCTTCTCTGTTATTAGGTTTTGATATTATATTATTTTCAAAATCAATAACACTATCTGCTCCAATAACCATTGAATTCTCGTTCAATGAGCTTACTTTTCTCGCTTTTAGTTCAGCTAAATTCTTACTTATTAGTTCAGGAGAAGCACCTTCTTTGATCAAGCTTTGTTTTATAGGCTCTTCATCTAAATTTGAAGCCACTACTTTGCATTTAATATTATTTTTTTCTAAAATTTCTTTTCTTACTTTACTTTTAGAAGCTAATATTATTTCATTTTTTGTTTGAGTATATTTCATGAATTTTTATTACAGATGCTGCTGTTTCTTCAACGGATTTTCTTGTTACATCTATGGTTGGCCATTGATATTTTTGAAAAGCTTTTTTTGATTTATCTAACTCTGATTGTATTGTTTCAATTTGAGTGTAGTTAGTATTTTCATATTCTTTAATAGTTGTAAGTCTGTTTTTCCTAACATCATGCAATCTATCTGCTTCTGCAACAAGACCAATTATACAGGAAATCTTTGGATTTTTTTTCAATTTGTCTGGTATTGAGTCTTCATTAACTAAAGGAATGTTAGATGTCTTATATCCTCTGTTTGCAAGATAAATTGATGTTGGTGTTTTGCTTGTCCTGCTTACACCTAAAAGAATAATATCAGATTTTTCCACATCAGTTAAAGAATTCCCATCGTCGTGATTCATTGTAAATTGAATGGCTTCAATCCTCTCATAATATTCTTCATTTAATGCGTGTTGGCCGCTTGGTATATTTGTGGCTTTTTGATTTAAGAGTTTAGAAAAATTTAGAATTAAATCTCCAAGTACACCAAAACACGGTATATTTTTTTTATTGGCTTCTTGAGATAAAAATTTAGCGAGTTTATTATCAACAATGGTATACAAAATAATAGAATCTTCCTTCTTTTTTGCTTCGTCTAAAATTTTAAGTATTTGATTTTCTGTTCTAGTAAATGAAAAATGGTTTAAATTGTGTTCAAATGTTTCGAATTGTGCCTTCAAAGCCATAAAAATTCTTTCTAGCGTTTCCCCCGTAGAATCGGATATTAGGTAGATATTATATGTATTAAACATGTATAGTTTTATTGTTATTAAATTAGTTTTGCCCCATTCTGAAAAAAAACCAAAATTGTTATTTTATAAGTTTAGTTATTAACATATTTAAACAAGCGAAAAAAATATATTAATACTCATTAAAATTGTTTATTTTCTAAAAAAACCAAGTAAATCAATAAATTTTAAGGATTATTCTTGTTAGTAAAAATGTGCATAAATATGTATGAAATTTAATTAAACTTATTCACAGGATAATAATATAAAACAATAAAACTTATTACTATTAATTATGGGTTTACTGAAGGATTGTATTAACAATAAAAAAACAAAAAGTGTGCCTGTCTGGTTTATGAGACAAGCAGGAAGGTATTTACCTGAGTTTAAAGATATAAGAACAAAAAATCCGAACTTTATTGATTTATGTTTAAATCCTGAAGTTTCAAAAGATATAACTTTACAACCACTTAAAAGGTTTTCTATAGATGCGGCTATAATATTTTCTGATATCCTCATGATTCCTTACGCTCTCGGTCAAGAAGTTAATTTTGAAAAAAATTTTGGTCCAAAACTTGGTTACTTAAATTTTGATCAGATATATAATATTTCAGATAAAGATATCTTAAGAAAATTAGATCCTATTTATGAACTTATTAAAAATACCTCCAAAGATAATATTTTAAAAGGGAAAGATTTAATAGGCTTTGTCGGCGCAACTTGGACACTATTAGTATATATGTTGAATAAACAGTCACCAAAAAACTTAAAAGAAGATATTTTTAAATTTAAAAATCAAGACAAACTCATAGAAAAAATTATCCACACACAAAAACTACATGTAAAAAAACAAATTGAAAATGGCGCATCCATAATACAAATATTTGATAGTTGGGCAGGACTTTTAAGTAGTGATAAGTATGAGAAGTACATATATCAACCAACTAAAGAACTAGTTAATTATACCAAAAGTCTAGGAGTCGAAGTTATTTGTTTTCCAAGATCAATAAAATCTTATGTTGAATATTGTGATGTAATAAAACCAAATGCAATAAGTATTGATTATGAGATAGACCCTCTAGAAATAGCTAGAAATATTGATATTCCTGTCCAAGGAGGCATGGACCCAAAATGCCTATTGTTAGATAGGAATGAGATGTTAAAAAAAGCGAGTAAATATTTAGAAATATTTAAAAACCACAACTATATATTTAATCTAGGGCATGGCGTAATGCCAGAAACAAAACCAGAAAATGTAAAAGCTTTGGTTGATTTTGTGAAAGAATTTAAATGAATAAAGAACACCCAAAAATTAATTTTGGAAAAACAGGGGTATTATTGATCAATTTAGGAACTCCGGACTCTACGAGCTGGTGGGACATCAGAAAATACTTGAAAGAATTTTTATCAGACAGAAGAGTGATAGAAGTAAATCCTATAATATGGCAAATAATACTAAATCTATTTATCCTAACATTTAGACCCTCCAAAACAGCAAAGGCCTATAAAGAAATATGGATGAATGATGTGAACAAATCACCTTTAAGATTTTATACAGAAATGCAATCTAAAAAACTTAGTCAGAAAATAAAAAGTGAAAATTTAATAATTGACTTTGCAATGCGATATGGAAATCCAAGCATAAGAAGCAAAATTGAGGAAATGAAAAAAAAAGGATGTGAAAAACTGATTATTTTTCCATTATATCCACAATACGCCTCACCCACAACAGCAACAGTATGCGATGAGGTATTTAGGGTATTGATGAAGATGAGGTGGCAACCAGCAGTTCAAATTGTTCCACATTATGAATCCGAACCATTATATGTTGATGCTATTGTTAAAAGCATCAAAAAAAAACTAAGCGAGATAGATTGGAAACCAGATTTAATAGTTGCATCCTATCATGGAATTCCAAAGAAATACTTTGAAAAGGGAGACCCTTATCATTGCTACTGTCAAAAAACTACAAGGTTAATTTCAGAAAAGTTAAAAGAAATTAAAATAATTACGACTTTTCAATCAAGATTTGGACCTCAAGAATGGCTACAACCATATACTGATAAAACACTTGAGAGTTTACCAAAAGAAGGAAGTAAAAAAATTTTAGTAATATCACCAGGTTTTGCCTCAGATTGTGTTGAAACTCTCGAAGAAATTTCTATTCAAGGAAAAGAAAGTTTTGAAAAATGTGGAGGGGAAAAATTTGGATTTATTCCTTGTTTAAATGATAACGATGACCATATCATTTTGTTAGAGCATCTTATAAGAAAAATTATTAATTGATGAATTTATATCTTATTATAAAATCTCTCCATCTAATAGCTGTTGTTTCATGGATGGCAGGCCTTCTTTATTTACCAAGGATTTTTGTTTACCACGTGGAGAATTTTGAAAAAAAGGATGCTGCAGATATCTTTGAAATTATGGAAAAACGACTTTACAATTTCATAATGAGGCCAGCTATGCTATTTTCTTGGATATTTGGTATTATACTGATTTATTTAAACGGATTGGATGTTTTAACAACTTTTTGGATGCAAATTAAACTTTTATTAGTAATTATTTTATCTGGGTACCACGAATATTTGGGAAAGTGTATAAATCACTTGAAGAATAGAACAAATACTAAAACCTCCAAATTTTATCGTTATTTAAACGAGGTCCCAACCGTATTACTTATTTTAATTGTATTTATTGTTATTATTAAACCTTTATAAGCTTGTAATTTAAAAATATCTCACTATATTAACTTTATCTAAACAAAACCCCCATGAACATTCAAGAATTAAAAGGAAAAACTTCTGAGCAGCTTATCGATGAAGCTGAAAAATTAGGTATTGAAAATGCCAGCACATTAAGAAGGCAAGAAATACTGTTTGCAATTTTAAAAAAACATGCTGAGAAAGGTGAGGAAATTACAGGAGGCGGGGTACTCCAATTGCTTCAAGATGGCTTTGGTTTTTTAAGGGCTATGGAGTCAAATTACTTACCCGGTCCAGATGATATCTATGTAAGCCCTAGTCAAATTAGAAGGTTTGGTTTAAGAACTGGGGATACTGTCGAGGGTCCAGTTAGAGCGCCAAAAGATGGAGAAAGATATTTTGCACTTTTACAAGTTAGTAAAATTAATTTTGAGGAACCAGAGAAAGTAAGACATAAAATTGCTTTTGATAACTTGACTCCTCTTTACCCTAATAGTCAATTAATAATGGAGTCTGAAAAAAACAAGGTTGAAAAGAATCCAGACTTAACCCCAAGACTTATTGATCTTGTTAGTCCAATTGGCAAAGGTCAGAGGTCACTGATCATATCGCCCCCTAAGGCAGGTAAAACTATGATACTACAAAGTATAGCGAATGCAATTACCGCTAATCACCCTGAGTGTTATTTAATGGTTTTATTAATTGATGAGAGACCTGAAGAGGTTACAGATATGCAAAGAACAGTTAAAGGAGAGGTAATCAGTTCAACTTTTGATGAGCCTGCGCAAAGACACGTTGCAGTAGCCGAAATGGTTATCGAGAAGGCAAAAAGACTTACAGAGCATAAAAAAGATGTTGTAATATTATTAGACTCAATAACAAGATTGGGCAGGGCCTATAACGCTGTAGTCCCTAGCTCTGGTAAGGTACTAACAGGAGGAGTTGATGCAAATGCCCTTCAAAGGCCAAAAAGATTTTTTGGTGCAGCTAGAAACATTGAGGAAGGTGGATCTTTAACAATTATTGCAACAGCGTTAATAGATACTGGAAGCAGAATGGACGAAGTTATTTTTGAAGAGTTTAAAGGCACTGGAAATAGTGAAACAATCTTAGATAGGAAAATATCCGAGAAAAGAATATTCCCAGCAATCGATATTACTAAATCTGGAACTAGAAGAGAAGAATTGTTATTTGATAAGAATGACCTTCAAAAAATGAATGTTCTAAGAAGGATAATTGCCCCAATGGGATCGATGGATGCTATAGAATTCATAAATTCAAAATTAAAAAACACCAAGAATAACGCGGAGTTTTTTAACTCAATGAACAAACCATCTTAGAGTATATTTCTTTATTTTCCTGATATAGTCGAAAAAAATTTATGACTATTTACGCACTATCATCTGGGCCAGGAATATCAGGTATTGCGGTAATAAGAATATCCGGGACTAAAACAGAGGAAGTTATTTTATCTTTGACTAATAGCAGTCTTCCAATTTTTAAGACTGCAACTTTAAAAAAATTAATAAACCCAAAAAATGGTGAGTTAATAGATGAGGGACTTGTAATAATGTTTAAAGCCCCAAATAGCTATACAGGTGAGGATATGGCTGAATTGCATGTTCATGGCAGCAAAGCTGTAGTTCAAGAAATTTTAAATGTACTCGAAGAATTCAATGGTTGTAGATTAGCAGAACCAGGTGAATTTACTAAAATAGCATTTCAAAATAATAAAATAAATCTATTAAAAGCTGAGAGCATTGGAGACTTAATAGCAGCAGAAACTGAGTTGCAGAGAAAACAAGCTTTGAGAATTATGACTGGAGATAGTTCAAAAAAGTTCAATTTTTGGAGGGAAGAATTGATTAAAATTTTAGCAGATATTGAGGCAAAAATAGATTTTCCAGATGAGGATATTCCTGAGAATCTTTATGTAAATATAAAAAATAAATGTGAAAAAATAATGAAAGAAATAAAAGCAACATTAGACGATAACAAAGCTGGCGAAATAATCAGGGAAGGTTTTAAAATTGCTATTATAGGCCCTCCGAATGTGGGGAAATCAAGCCTACTTAATTATCTTTCAAAAAGGGAAGTTGCTATTGTTTCTGAAAAAGCTGGCACCACAAGGGATGTTATAGAAATCTATTTAGATCTTGAGGGAATACCTATTATAATTTCAGATACAGCGGGTATAAGGGACTCTAGCGATGAGATCGAGAGAAAGGGGGTAAAATTAGCGATAAACAGGGCGGAAGACGCAGATTTGATTATAACTCTTCTTGACCCAAAAAACCTTAATTTTAAAGGCTTATTTGACGATAAAAAAGATGGAAAATCAATTATTGCAATAAATAAATCAGATCTGGGAAGTATAAACTTGAAAAGCTTAGACTCCAAAATTACTCCGTATATCATTTCAATCAAAGATGACAAAAATGTAGATAAATTAATAGAAGCTGTAAAATCAAAACTTAAAAAACAATTTCTAAATACGGATAATGTTTTAATAACAAGATCAAGACACAGATTTCATTTAAAGGAATGCAACAAACATTTAAAAAAATTTTTAGAGAAAAAAAATAATCAAGACTTTGATTTGGCGGCTGAGGACTTAAGATTATCAATACGACATCTAGGAACTATTGTAGGAAAAGTTGACGTTGAAGAAATACTCGGATCTATATTCGAGAATTTTTGCATTGGTAAATAAGACTTCTCACAGCTTGTAAAATATCTAATCAGTAATAAATTAAATATATATGAAAAAAGATTTTTCTTTTGATGTTGTTGTTATAGGTGGAGGTCACGCCGGATGTGAAGCTGCGGCTGCTGCAGCTCGATTAGGTGTAAACACTGCTTTATTCACACACAAATTTGAAACTATAGGTGAGATGTCTTGTAATCCAGCTATAGGAGGTCTTGGGAAAG
>MDSZ01045249.1_pt1 | contig 10605 bp, 10 predicted proteins | sample 811201 | NCBI WGS metagenome assembly MDSZ01 (sample SAMN05326647, study PRJNA326480) | marine metagenome | isolation source: seawater | place: Indian Ocean: North | collected 2010
CTTTTTCAATTAAATTTATATCATCTTCAATCGGGGAACAGTTTTGAAATCCAAAAAATATTGCAGTTTTATTTTCTAATTTTGCTTTTTCAATATCTTTGTAATCTTTTCCTAAAAAAATTAGATCTTGGTTTTCTTCGAAATGTTTTTCCCATTTTTTAATAACTTTTTGTAACTCATCATAGTCTTCATGATATGCAATAGTTACATGTACTGCATCTAATTTAGCTTCATTATTTATTTTAAAAACATCTCTGTTCCAATTACAGTACTGAAGGTTATCTATTTTATATTTCATCTTTCTATTGTTTAAATTTTGTTAAAATATATTTAATAAAGAGGATAGGCCTCAATAACAAAAATACCATCAAAGAATATATTTTCTTTAGAAATTTTGCACCCTGGCCGTTTACATCAGTCAAATTCCTTATAAATTTTGGTATCGGTTGAAAAGTAATAAATGATTTTGCTAAAGGACTTTTATATACTTCTTTGAAATCTAGTTTGTGATCGTAAAAAAATAAATATTCTCCAAAATTATTAAAACCAACTCTTATAGGTTTGCATATAGAATATACTTCCTCAGCAGTAATTACTTTGTGCATTCCTTGATTGAAGCTTTTTGTTGCATAGATCAAATTATCTCTTGTAACTTTTATTAGTTCATATTCTGCAGATTTGGCAAAGTCATTTATTGCGAGGAAGCTATTTCCTATACATTTTTCTGTTTTATCCTCATAACTAGTATCAAATGGAATAGTGTCATTAAACTCAATGATTACCGTGTCTGGTTTCAAAATTTCTAAACTTTTCCAAATTGATAAGTCTCTACCATCAACATCAATTGATAAAAGATTTATTTCATTAATATTATTTTTTTTGATTATTTGGTTTATATTTTTTGTTTCAGGATCTAGTTTTTCATTAATTAAGATTATATTAGAATGATTTTTATAATTATCTTTTAATTTTTTATATCTTTCTTCCTCAGATTCTATAAAGCATCCTGACCATTCATTCTCAAATAACAATCTGCAATTGCTTAAATGTATTCCATCCCATGCTCCAAACTCAAAAAAAAAACAATTTTCCTTTTTTTTGGATTTAAATAAATCCAAAATAAAAATATCTTCACCATTTTGAGAGTAATGTTTCATTATTTACTATTAATATATTGTTGAAAATTAAAGGCTATTAAATTTAATTTTTCAAGAAAAAAGTCTATTTTTATTGAAATCAGTGCTTTAACTTGAAATAATTGTATAGCTAATTAAAAATAATACCTAATGTCTAAAAAAATCTTTAATAAAGTCTCTATAGTAATGGGTAGCCAATCAGACAATAGAACTATGAAGATTTGTCAAAAAATTCTTAAAATTCTTAATGTAAAATTTGAAACTAGAATAGTTTCAGCTCATAGAACACCGATGCGTTTGTACGACTATGCAAGAAAAGCAGAAAAAAACAATATTGCAGTTATAATTGCTGGAGCTGGAGGATCTGCTCATTTACCAGGTATGATCGCTGCTTTAACATCGCTGCCAGTTTTAGGTGTACCGATTGAAAGTAAAAAACTTAAAGGTATTGATAGTCTATTATCAATTGTGCAAATGCCTAAAGGTATACCCGTTGGAACCTTAGCAATCGGAAAAGATGGAGCAATAAATGCTGCGCTATTGGCTGCTTCTATCATTTCACTAAATGACACTAAGGTTAAAAAAAAATTAAATAATTGGCGTTATCTACAAACAAAAGCTGTTAAAAGAAAACCACGATAAACAATCTAATGCCTAAAAAAGTTCTTGGAATTATTGGTGGTGGTCAACTTGGAAGCATGTTGGCAAGTGCTGCAAGAAAAATAAATATAAAAACTATCATTATTTGTGATGATCCAAACGCACCTGCAAAAAAATTTGCGGATGAATTTATCTTAAGTAATTATAACAATGATCAGAAGATAGAAGAATTTGCAAAAAAAGCGGACATTGTAACTTTTGAATTTGAAAATATTCCTTATTTAACTTTAGAGAAAATAAACAAATTTACAAAAGTTTTGCCTGAGCCAAATATAAACAAAATAATCCAAAATAGATTAACAGAAAAAGATTTTTTAAATAAAATTAATATTAAAACAACTTTATACGCCTCAATAGAAAATGAAGAAGAGTTGAAATTAAATAAAAGACTTTTGCCTGGTTTGCTTAAAACTTGCACATTAGGTTATGATGGAAAAGGACAACACGAGATCAATTCCATTGAAGATATAAATAATATTAAACTTGATCCAAAGAAAAAATATATTCTTGAAAAACTTGTTAAACTTAAAAAAGAATTTTCAGTTATAGTTACAAGATTTGCCAGTGAAAAATACGAAATATATGAACCGATAGAAAACTATCATGAAGAACAAATATTAAAAAACTCAAAAATTCCATCTGATATAAGTGATGAAATAAAAGAAAAATCAAAAGTTTGGTCAAAAACTATTGCTGAAAAACTGAATTATATAGGAACTATGTGTGTTGAATTTTTTATAGATAAGAATGAAAATCTTTATGTAAATGAAATTGCTCCTAGAGTACATAATTCAGGCCATTTAACAATTAATTCTCATAATGTAAGCCAGTTTGAAAATCACATTAGGGCTATATGTAGTTTGGAAAAAATACCTACTAAAAAGCTCTTTAATGCCGAAATGATTAATTTAATTGGAAATGATATTTCAAATTATAGAAATAAAAAATTTAAAGAAAATGAATTTTTCTATGATTATTTAAAAAATGAGATAAAAAATAAAAGAAAAATGGGACACTTAACAATTGTAAAGAAACTAAAAAATAAATAATTTGCGACATGTTAAAGTTTGTAATTTTCTTAATTTTTACTATTACTTATAACAATTTATTATTTGCTATGGAAAAACCCTATCATCATTTAACTAATGGTACTTTTAGAAATCCTGAAGGTTCTCCACAGAGAGATAATTCTTTTAATTGGAGTTTCAAAATTTTTAATCAAGAGAAAAAAAAACTAAACATGTATATTCCAAATGATCATGTAATTAGTAAAAATAAAGTTTTAGAAAATCTTATAAGTAATAAAGATAAAGATTACATAGCGTGGATTGGTCATGCTACATTTATAATTAAACTTGGAAATACTACAATTATTACTGATCCAGTTTTTGAAAAAAATATGGGACCTTTAATATTTGGTCCTAAAAGATTTGTAGATCCAGCAATTGATCTTAATGAAATACCTGAGGTAAATTTATTTTTATTGACGCATAATCATTATGATCACTTAAGCACAAGAACTATACAAAGATTTCCTTATAAAAAAGCTAAAGTTTTAGCTCCATTAAAACTTGGAAAGTATTTTACAAGGAATGGTTTCAAAGATGTTAAAGAAATGGATTGGTACGATAGTGTAGAATTAAATGACTTAAAAATTACTTTTTTACCTGCAGTTCATTGGTCTAAAAGAAGTTTATGGGATACAAATAAAACTTTATGGGGAAATTTTTTAATTCAGTATAAAGATAAAAAAATATTTTTTGCTTGTGATACTGGCTATGGAGATATTTACAAAAAGCTTGGAGAAAAATATGGACCTATTGATTTAACTTTTATTAATATTGGTGCCTATAACTTTTATCCTATGTCGCCAAAAAAAGATAAATCTATTTATCATACAAATCCTGAAGAAGCTTTAAGTATAGGGCAAGATTTAAAAAGTAGAAAAGTTTTAGGTATGCACTGGGGAACGGTAGTTCTTTCTTTAGAACCAATACTTGAACCACCAAAACGATTTAAAGAAAATGCATCAAAGTATGGTTTTAAAGAAGAAGATGTAATTATTTTTAAAATTGGTCAGGTTGAAAATTTGAATAAAGTATTAAATAATTAAAGTTATGAAATCTATTGAGGGAAATTTTGAAGAAAAAAAAGTAAATGAATTACTTCTAAAACATTTTAAAGAATTAAGATCAGTTTCCCCAGCTAATGCTTGTCATGTTCTAGATATTAACGGACTAAAAAAAGATAATATTAAATTTTGGAGCTTGTGGGAAAATGATCAACTCGTTGGCTGTGGAGCGCTTAAATTTTTAGATGAAAATCATGGAGAACTAAAATCAATTAGAATTGCTGATAATTTTAAAAAAAAAAATTATGGAAAAAAAATTATTGAACACTTAATTATTGAAGCAAAAAAATTAAAAATAAATAAACTAAGCTTAGAGACAGGAGCTGGAGATTTTTTTAAACCTGCTAGAAAATTATTTAAAAAATGTGGATTTATTATATGCGAACCATTTGCAGAATATAAAGAAGATGTAGATTCTTGTTATATGAGCCTAAATATCTAGATTTTTTAATCCTTAATATTGAGTTTTTTTCTAGTTTTCAAAAAGTTGCTTTCAACGAGTTCTGTAAATTCTTTTTTTAAAGTTCTTTTCTTATAATCGTCTTCAATTTTATCAGACACATATTTAATTGTGCTTTTTCCTGTCTCTTTTTCAATAAGTTTGTTGGATCCAAAACTAAGACCTGCTTGTTGAATGTTTCCAGTTGTCGCAACAGTTATTACTGGTCCCATTACAGATGCAGATTGCATGCATCCTGATAAAATTATGGATGCAAATAAAATTAGTATTAATTTTTTTATTCCCATTGATTCCCTAGTGGTATTAATAGTATTTAATTATCCTCAACTCAAGATGGAAAATTATTTTACTATCCATTTTAGGGATATTTATAAAGATTTTTTTATGAAATATGTGCTTAAAATTTGATAATCAATGATAAATTTTGAAATATAAAGTGAAAAAAATAGCTGTTTTAGTTTCTGGTGGAGTAAGAATTTATCCAAAAAATAAATTATTTCTTAAAAAGATATTCAAAGGTCTGGATGTTAAGATTATTGCGTGTATTTGGAAATCACAAAAAAAAACTAAGATTTTTAAAAAACTTTATAATGTGAAATATAATAAATATATTAATTTGCAAAAATGGAATAGTTACATGTCAAAAGTAACTTATGTAACTGGTGAAGAAAATAGGAGTTATAAAGTCGTTAATATTTTTCATATGTGGTATTCAATAGTAGAAAACTTAAAATTTTTAAAAAAAATAAGAAATGAAAATTTTGATTATGTTTGTAGATTTCGTAGTGACTTATATTTTAAAAATAGTAAAAAAAATCTTTTAAAAGAAATTTTAAAAATTAAAGATAATCAATTAATATTTCCTGAAAATAATCATTATCGAGGTTTAAATGACCAATTTTTTATTGGAAATTATACAACTGTAATGAAGTTTACAAGTTTTTTTAAATTTATTAAATCTTTTTTAAGCGAAAAGAGAACTCTAAATCCTGAATATCTATTATATTTTTTTTTAAGGAAAAATAATATTAAATATAAAATTATTGAAAATTTTAAAATAAGAGTGTTGGGTCAAAATCTAAAATCTCATTTAAATTATTCAATAAAACCAACAAAAAAAGCTTTTGTTCCGTTAAAGGATAAAATCAATATGAAAACTTTAAAATATAAAATGAAATTAATTAAAATTAATAGAAAAATTAAAAAAATTATAGATTAATTTATTTAACTTTAAAATTGTCTATAAAATATTTTAAATCTTCTGGTGTTCCGATTCCCCACATTTTATCAATCTTATCTATTAAAATATTTTTATTTTCTTTAAGAGCCTCATTAAATACAGGACAAACATAAAATTCATTATTTATTCTAAGATTTTTTTTTATCATTTGTTTTGCATATTTTACGTAGTCCTTTCCTTGTTTCCAGTAATAAATTCCAACTGTTGCATTGTTAGAAATTACTTTTTTTTCAGCAACTTCCAAAACTTTATTATTATGATCAACCTTTGCATATGACCATTTTGGATGAATAGCTTCAAATGTTAGGATTCCACCATCTGCCTTCTTTGAAATAAATTTATACATCGATTTTGATGCATTCCATTCAATAAATTGATCTGAGTTTGCTATGAGCAATGGTTTTTTATTGTCAATTAATTTTTCAGCAAGCAATGTTGTACACGCTGCTCCTTCTGTTAGACCATCGATTTCAACTATTTTGCAATCAGGTTCAATAATTTTTAGTACACTCTGAAGGTTGTATTTTTCTATATGTGATTTTTGTGCTAAGAAAATATAATTTGCACTTATATTAAGGCTTTGAACAACCCACTTAATCATAGGCTGTCCGTGAATTTCTATTAAAGGTTTTGGAAATGAGTAACCTGCCTCAGCAAATCTTTTTCCTGCTCCAGCCATTGGTATTAATATATTTAACTCTTTATCTTTCCATCTAGTATTTTTTTTCATAATATTTTTTTTATTTATGAAATTTATTGTTTCAATAATTTTTTTGTAGGTCAAATCATTATCTGTTTTTATTGGAAATAGATTTCCACCAGAGTCTATAGCAGATTGTCTACCATGGTGTGAATCTTCAATAATTAATGTTTCTTTAGGTTTGCTCCCTCCATCTACCATACATTTTAAGTAGATTTGTGGGTGAGGCTTAGGAAATACAACATCTTGGTTTGAATAACTTAAGAATAAATATTTTTGTATTTTTAATTTTTTAATACAGGTTACTAAGGTTTTTTTAATAGCATTTGTTGCGACAATAATCTTATATTTTTTAGATAATTTTTTAAAAATCTCGTAAATTTTTTTATTAAATTTTATACTTTTTTTTAGTTCTGTGTCTGTATAAATATTTTTAAATTTAATTATATTTTTTAAGTTATTTTTTTTTAGAACTTTTCTTTTTAAAAGTATTTGAAGCTTTTCCTTGGTTGTTAATCCATCAAAAATTTTTAAATGCTCGTCATAACTAATCTGGTATTTTATTTTTTCTTTTTTTAAAGCGTTGTTTAAAGCATTAAAATGTATATTTTTTGTATCTACTAATACTCCATCTAAATCAAATACGATTAGTTTTATTGTACTCATTCTTATACCTTTCTATATAATCTGAACAAATTCCTTTAAATTTATAATCAAGTTTAATTTCTTTATGCCACTCGGGTAGTACGCATATACTTTCATTGGAAAGATTTTTTCCTGGGTAGGTCCAAATATAGCCTTTGCTGGTTAGTGTATATTCATCATTTTCATGCCAAAAATAATGGGCTCCTATTTTTTTTAAATTTATTAATGAATCTAAATTTTTACTGTGACACCAAAGCTTTTTATTTAATAAATATTTATCATCTACCAAGTGAGTTGGTTTATCATGACCTAAATAAAAATTTTCTTTTTCAAACCAAACATCAATCTCTACATCATAGCCTTTTTTAATTGCATCGTTAATATAATCTACTGAATTTTCTTTTGAAATATCTGGTCCAAGAGTATTTCCTCTGTGTGAAATAAAATACATTATTCTTTATACCATGTTGATATTATCTTAATAAAGTAAAATTAACTTATATATTTTTATACCCAAACTCCAAAGATGAGTCTGTAATAGAGTGATATAGGGACTCTCCAAAGCTTCGAAGTGTAAATATTCTCACTTTAAACGGATTATCATCAATCACATCTACTGTAAATGCTATACCATTGTATGTAGAGTTTATTGAATTGTTTTTTTCTAAAATATTAAAATTGAATGGGCATCCTTTTTTCAATACTTCTTTTACATCTTGTCCCGATATTTCAATTATAGCTCGCGAGTGAGATAAATCTGTTATAGCAAAATCTTGTTCTTTAAAAACTTCTGAAATATTTTTAAGTAAATCTTTTTTTGTTGAAACTAAAAGCCAATTTTTAGGACCATTCCATAAAATTCTTGTATCATTATTACTAACTACGCTTAGTGGTTCATTTTTTAGTTTTAAATTATCGATATCAATATTTTCAAATAAAACTGCAGAATTTTTATACTGAACTATTTGGACTATAAGCATATTTTTAACTTCTGAAAGATTTAGCAAATTTTTTTCATTTTTACTTTCGTGATTTCCAAAAATGCCTACTTTGTGAATGTTGTTTAAAGCTGATACTGGTGATGTCATGATCTAACTCTCTCTCCTTTTGGATCAACATAATGTGATGATACAATTTCAACAGGTATTATTTTATTTTTCAATGGAGATAGTGCAAAAAGTTTTTGTCCAATCATATTTTTTCCATCTTTTATTATTGCAAGTGAAAAAGGATTGTCATATTCAACGCTCCAACATGATGCAGATACATGGCCTAATTTAGGATTTGGAAGTTTTGCTTTTGCATCTTTAACTATATACGAGCCTTCTGGTATAGTTGTTTTTTTGTCTAATGGCACAACACCAACAACTTTTTGCCTATCTGGAGCAACGTAAGCAGCTTTAATTAAAGATCTTTTACCAATAAAATCTTTCTTTTTACTTACCAGTCCCTCCAATGAATTATCATATGGAATTGTACGTCCATCTAGTTCTGATCCTGCAACATGTCCCATTTCAATTCTTAATGTTGATAGTGCTTCCGTTCCATATGGTTGAATATTAAACTCTTTTCCGATTTCTATTATTTTTTCCCACATAAAATTACCATTATCCGACTCAACATTTACTTCGTAAGCAAGTTCGCCTGAAAATGAAATTCTAAAAATTTTCGCATTAACTCCAAATAAATTGCCTTCCATATATCCCATGAATGGTAAACCATTGTTTGAAACATCTAAGCCTGGAAAAAGTTTTTGTAATACATCTCTAGATTTTGGTCCAGCTATAGCAGCACCTGCCCATTGCTCTGTTGACGAAACCACATTCACATTCAATTCTGGCCAGACTAATTGTAAATAATATTCTAAATGAGATAAAACGTTTGCAGCTTGTGCAGTTGTTGTTGTCATATGATAATGGTTTTCTGAAATTCGAGTTGTTGTCCCATCATCCATTACAATTCCATCCTCTCTTAACATCACGCCATATCTAGCTTTACCAACTGGTAATTTAAGCCAGGCATTTGTGTAAACTCTGTTAAGAAATTCTGCAGAGTCAGGGCCCTTAATATCGATTTTACCTAGAGTAGTTACATCACATACTCCAACATTTTGTCTTACGTTTTTTGCTTCTCTCTTTGATGCTTCAAATAAATTTTCATTTCCTTGTTTGTAATATCTAGGACGCAACCAAACACCAGCATCAACAAATACTGCATTATTTTTTTCATGCCAATAATGCATTGGTGATTTTCTTGTTGGTTTAGAATGTTTTCCAATTTCTCTTCCAACAATCGCTCCTATTGATACTGGTGAATAAGGTGGTCTAAAAGTAGTATGACCGACTTGAGGTACAACTTTATTTTCTATATTTGAAACTAATTGTAATCCATTAAGATTACTTGTCCTACCTTGATCTGTTGCCATTCCTAATGTTGTATATCTTTTAACATGTTCGATTGATCTATATCCTTCTCTTAATGCAAGCTGTATATCTGACACCGCAACATCATTTTGAAAATCTAAGAATCTTTTATAATTTTTACCCTCAGGTAAAGGAACACACCAAAATTTATCATGATCAGAAGATTTTTTCTCTACAACAGCAGGAACTACAATCTTATTTTCTTTATTTGTGATTTGCTTTGATAATTCACTTCCTTTTTCAAAAGATGTTTTTAATGTTTCTTCTAATGTAAAAATCCCATTAGCTGATCCAAGAGTTGTTTCTTTTTGCTTTGATTGGCTTGGAATAAATGCATCTATTTCATCTTTAAATTTAGTTTTATTGCCAGATTGTGAAGCTAAATGAATTGTTGGTGTCCAAAATCCTGAGACACAAATACAATCACATCCTATGTTTTCAATATTGCTTACATTTTTTTTATCATCTGATATTTTGGCAATATCTGCAGACTTAACTTTTTTATAACCTTTTGCTGCCACAACAACATAAGAAAATTTTATATTTATATTTAAGTCTTTAGCTTCTTTTATAATTTCTGAATTAGGATTTTTTCTTGTATCTAAAACAATAGGATCTATTCCATTTTTTTTAAACTCTATTGCAGTTTCATATCCGCTATCATTATTCGTAAATACTAATGGTTTTTTTCCAACTAAAACCCCATAAACTTTTAAGTATTCTTTGGCTGCTGATGAAAGCATAACACCTGGAGTATCATTGTTTCCAAAAACCAAAGGTCTTTCTATTGATCCAGATGAAATAATGACCTCTTTTGCACGTATGTACCAAAGTCTCTGTTTAGGAGTATATTTTTCTGTTTTAGGTAAATGATCGCTAACTCTCTCAGACATAACTAGCATGTTATGATCATAATAACCAAAAACTTGAGATCTATTTTTGACAATTACATTTGGCATTGATTTAAGTTCAGATATAATTTTATTGGTCCATTCTTGTCCACTTTGATTTCCGATTTTTACTTCGTCGGTTAGTAAACTTCCTCCAAATCTTGGTTTGTCTTCAGCTAAAATCACTTTTGCACCATTCTGTGCAGCTGCGTAAGCGCTAGCTAATCCTGATGGTCCTGATCCAGTAATCAAAAGATCGCAATACTCATATTTGTGTTCATATCTTTCTTGATCATGTTTTATGGAAGCCTTACCAAACC
>MDSZ01096886.1_pt1 | contig 10605 bp, 14 predicted proteins | sample 811201 | NCBI WGS metagenome assembly MDSZ01 (sample SAMN05326647, study PRJNA326480) | marine metagenome | isolation source: seawater | place: Indian Ocean: North | collected 2010
TGTTGTTCATCTTTTAGTCTCCTAGTTAAAGATATTCATTGCACAAAGCCATCCACATCCTGCACAGAAAGACAGAACGAATACGCCGATACACATTCCAATAATGTATAGGGGATGGTTTTTGTCAGTGTCTTGGTTACTCATAGATTTTCTCCATTTGTTTCCGTTATTGTACTCTCAGATATTCTCTGAGTCAACTCTCAAATCACGATTTTTTGACGCGATTTTTTAGGCGGGATGCCTTTCGCCGAAAGTTTCCATCCACTTCACCAAGTGGCGTTGAGCATCGTACTTCGTGATGTTGAATGCTTCGACGAGATACGGGACAGCACCAAACATATTGGTCTTGCCAGACTCTCGTAGGTCATCCAGATATCGAAAGATTACTCTCTGTTGCATATTCGTATCAATCATCGTGAATCTCCATTTCTTCTAGAAGATTATACTTTGAATCTTCCTGTGTGTGTAGATGGCACCAAACATCGAACTCCTCGCCAAACAGCAATCGCCGATATTCTTCGTATTCGATTTCAGTCCAATTCCCATCGGGAAACTGGTAAGGAAGGTTCGATGCATACCAGTGGGCGCGGTTAATCTTTTCGTCGAGATTGTACTTAACCTCTTCCCAAGTGGCATCGACTTCCCAAAGCCAATACTTGTAACCGTATTCTTCTTCTACGAGAATTTTCATTCGTACTCAGTCTCCATTGATTCAAGATGTGCAACGGTATTGTTCATTGCATCAGTGCTATGTATGTAACCGTGAGCAGAGAACAGGTCACGACCATCGTGATTACCATCCGCATCACAACGGAATGTCATTGTCTCATCGAGGTCGATTGTCTCATCTCTTGAGTACGAATACAGATAGTTCTGTCCTTCGTAAGTAAAGATTGCTTGGCGACGAATAATGCCGTTTGCGACATTCTCATCTCTTGTAACGCGAACGAATTGCATCATCATTCCGCCTCTCTTTGTTTGTACGGGAATACCGTGATTCCCTTCCATCTTCTTTCGAAGACTCTCACAACGATTCTCATCAGTCAGTGCTTCATAGAATGCACCAATCTTGTCCTGCTTGGTCATCTTGCCATAGCGGACTTCCAAGTCGTAGTCAATCATATCCTTGACACGCTTTAGTTCGTGGTCGTAGGTTGACTTCTCGTATGTCTTGTAGTAGTCAGGATTCATTATGCCTCCAGAGCATAGTTAGATGTTTGGTTCTTAGACCTGTATGTTTCAGGGAAGGGTGGCCAGTCATCCTTCTTCGGTGCGGGGAGTTCATCCACTTTCTTGTACCCGCGATTCACCCAGTTGTTCCATTCCCGCCTCGCTTCGTCCACAGTGAGAGTAACAGTTCCATCGTCCAGTACTCTCTCAGTAGAGGGTACGAAGTATGCTCGATTCACTTCGAAGCGGTCACCACGACCATCCCTTTCATCAGCAATGAAAGAGAAGGTGATGTACGCCACGCGGGAATGTCCCTTAAGCGTCAAGTAGAATTGTTGTCCGTTTGTCAGGTTGATTTTATGCCCGTCCTTTTTTGAGTTTTTTGGTCCCGCGTATTGCCCGCGAAAAAATGGGACCACCTTTTTTGCCGTACACTGTTATTTCGAAACTGACTAATCAGTATCGAACAATCCTTCTGAATGCATTTCGGCAAGATGATTCTCGATTACCACTGATGCGTTATTGATAAAATCAACTTCGTCATCAGTGAAATGTTCAACACCGAATTCGTCCTGCACTGCCATAATGATAATACCAACAGATGTCAGAAAACCAAGTCGGTCATCGGGTGGCATCCACTGCAAATCTTCGAGTCCATTGATTCCTTTGGCAATTGCTTCGATTGATTCGCTAATGGTAAAACTTGTAGTTCGGTGTGGCATATTGAGTTCCTTATGTGGTTTTTGAATTGATGGTAATAAGGTTTCCCCTATTCCATCTTAACATCGTTCGTATGCGTGAGAACTATGTCAAGCACGGAGGGCGTTTATCGTCAGACTGTGAAGTACGGAATGCCGTCCCCGCAGTCCCTGTCCTCTGACTTTACTCCTAATATAATATATTATCCTTGCACTTCTGCATATACTTGTTCTTGCACATCCACTTGGGGATTGTCCTCAATGAATGGTGCGGTATCTGCGAGTTCATCACCTTCGACACCTTGTCCTGGCTGTACTGCCATTGATTCCTGTACTTCGGGGATATTAAACACTCCCCGTCCTGCACGACGGGAGTTGTCGTGGGTAATCCAGTTCGGAATCCACTTCTTTCCCTTATGTGCCATTGACACCTGACGCAGTTCAGCACGACTGAATGTGTCCTTTGCAGTGTCGATACCCAGTGCGGGTGCTTCTGTCACGATAGCGTCGATATACGCTTTCTGGCGATTTGAAAGTTCATTGTAAGTCATCATTGTGTTGTCCTCCTCAGACAAAAAAGCCCTGTTTATCAAGGTCATTCAAAAGGGCATAACCTGCGGCGGTTATACCACCATTCTCATCGATGAGGGTACTGTCCTCATCATCATCAAACGGAAGGTCGTCCCTTCGTCCCCAGTCTTCCGCATCCTCGTCCAAATCCTCGTCGGGGTCGTAGAATTCGTAATCCTCGTCGGGATATACATCTTCACATTGGAGTTGGGTATCAAAATCATCGAGCATTTCGTTCCTCCATATACTCGTTTAGTGCGGTGGATTCGCCAGGGTGCGTGGAAGTGGGTTGGTATTCACCATCGCCATTCGGCGTTTCCACATATTCCACATACCCTCGCTCCTCCAACCACATCAGAAAGTGTTTCATTTGTCCCATTGGTATAATTGTACCCCCAAAGGCGCCGAAATCAAGCAGAAACTTCAGATAATCGGTAAAAACCTGAAGCCACTAGGGCGTCCCATTGTTTCCGACCCTCATCCTCATTATACCAGGCATCTGGCGCATCGCTATTCGAAGCAATGCTCACCAATCGACAATCAGCATAGTGATGAATGACGAAGTTTGCGCCACTTCCACCCAGTTCATAGGTAGCAGGGTCATTCGCAACATTCGCCACGACATCCCTGGCTTTCGATGGAACAATACGCCCGTGGTGGTCATATATCATCTGCATATGATTCAACCAATCGAGCATATCGGGAGTACACTTGGACGCCGGCATCCACCAGTATCCACCTTGTCCAGATGGGTCAGGATTCCATCGTGCGCCACGGCGCTTGACTTCATCCTTCTCATCGAAAGTGACCGCGAGCATCAAACCTTCCGATACGCACCCGTGTACCCACGGGGTATAGTCATTACGGAATTTGGTTATTTCTCGCTTTTTCACCAAGGACACTCCTGTGAATCGGTGGCAGTTGCTGAAGACTCTTCAGAGACTTCAACATCCGCATCCACCTTGGAGTAGAGGTTAAGGAATGCTTCCTTAGTGTCCTCATCGAATCGAGCAAGACACAGGGCGATTGCCTTCGACTTGTCACCGAAGATGTCCCAAGCGTCAACGATGTCCACCAGACGGCGCGTGGAGATAATCTCATCGACAGCACCCTCATAGAAGGACTTTCGAATGATTTCCGCCCACTTCGTGAGATGGTCAGCGAAATCAGCATCATCACAACCCGCCTTCGTGAGAATCTTCTTCTCAGTGGAACGAGTAGGATACGGCTGTTCAAGCGTAATTGGGAATCGGTCAAGCATCGCTTCGTTCATCACACCAGTACCAACGAAGCGCCCGTCATCCGAACCCTTACCTTTGGTATTCGCAGTGGCGAACACGGTGAAACCATCAGCGGGCTTAACCCATTGACCAATCTTCTTGAGGAAGATACCCTTACCTTCCAGTACGGACTGGAGACACATAAGGTTACGACCGCCAAGGTCGATTTCATCAAGAAGCAAGACTCCACCATTTTTCATAGCGGAAACGACAGGACCATCTTGCCAGACGGTATTACCGTTAATCAAACGGAAACCACCCAGAAGGTCATCTTCATCGGTTTGAGCCGTGATATTCACACGGTAGCATTCACGACGAAGTTTCGCACAAACCTGTTCGACCATCAATGTCTTACCATTACCAGAAAGACCAGTAATGAAGATATTGTAGTTCTTACGCGATTTGACTACCTTCTCAACATCAGAGAAGTGACCCCAAGCAACATAACCAGAGAATCGGTCAGGGACGAGCGAAGAACGCTCCCCACCAGTCATTCCCATAGTCATCATAGCGGCGTGGTCAGCAGTAGCGACAGCACCCTGAACAGGAGCAGGAGCAGGAGTCGGTTCAACCGCTTCGACAGGGGCTTCCGCCACTGGTGCAGGAACAGACTCACCGCTCAACTGGTCGAGTTCGGGGCAATCGTACATACCACGACCCACTTTGCGAGCAGAGTCTTGAGTCAACCAAGAAGGTGGACAAGCGTAAGCACCAGAAGCGGCACACGCATCCACAATCTCTTGACGCGAAACAGGAGATGTGCAACCGGCGTCTTTCAACGCTTGAACGAGTTGCATCATACGAGAGTTCATTTAGTAAGTATCCTCCAACGAGAGTTTCATCAGTGAGCGGGAATCCGTCCCCCGCTCAGGAGTGTTCATTTTACCATAATGAGGCGGTGCATCAACCCCTTAATTCGCATTTTGAGGCACTTTTTCGTGAAAAATCGTCATAAACCCCTGCCAATAAGCGGCTTATAGGAATGAAAATTTTCTTATTTTGTTTTGTTAGGGTTCTGTTAGGGTATTTCCTCCCGCGTATATAAAGGAACGCGGGCGCGTAGCAAACAGCGTACCAGAACTCCCAAAAATCCCCATTTTTCGTCAGAAAATAAAAATAAAATTGTTTTTTGGGGCGTAAGTCCTTATTTTACAAGGATTTAGGTGAAAAAAGGGGTCAAAAAATGCGAATTAAGGGGTTGTGGTGGTGCCTCATTATGGTAAAATGGGTGCATATGAGTGAGAAATCGCTAGTCAAAACCGCTTCCAAAGACATCCTCGCCCGAGCGATGGCAATGGAAGATATTACGGTTGAGCATCGTGCGGACGCCCCTAGTGCGTACTTCGATGTTCAGAATCGTCTTTTGTGTCTTCCTGTCTGGAAAGATATGGATGACTCAGTTTACGATATGCTCGTTGGACACGAAGTGTCCCACGCATTGCATACTCCCGCCGACGGTTGGAGTGAATTTGTCAATAAAGACGGTACTCGTCAAATGTTCCTTAACATTGTTGAGGATGCACGAATCGAACGCCTCATTAAAGACAAGTTCCCCGGCCTCAAGCGTGACTTTGCGAGTGCATATAAAACGCTGAACGACCAAGACTTGTTCGAATTGAAGGGTCGCACCATCGACCTTGATACTCCGCTTATTGACCGCTTGAATCTTGAATTCAAGTTGGGTCTTTTCGGTCTACTGGATGTTCCCTTCACTGATGAAGAGCGTCCGTATGTGACTCGTATGGCGGAAACCAAGTCATTCGAAGATGTTATGGAACTCGCTAAGGAACTCTACGAGCGCCATCAGCAGGAACAGGAGCAGGAACAGCAAGAAGCCGGTTCTGGTTCTGATTCGTCTGTTGGTGCGGGTGAGGGTGACGGTGATTCCGAGTCCGATGCAGGTGAATCCGATGAACAATCGGGTGAAACTGGTTCGACTGGTGCGGATTCAGAAGATGGTGATGAGTCTGGTGAAGATTCCGCTTCTGGTTCTGGTGATGACGGTCAGGATTCTGGCGATTCGATGGAAGATGACACCGATGACGGTGAATCTGCTGAATCGACTGCTGGCGATTCTTCGTCTGGTGATGATTCCAGTCAAGAACTCTCCTATGAGGACTATGAAGCCAACACCGGCAACAGTCCTGCGGGTTCAACTCAACGCGCCTTCGAGCAGGGTATGGAGAATATGCGGGATGAAAACGCCTATTCGACTTCATACTCCACGCTTCCGAAGATGAATCTTGAACAGTGCGTTGTCGATTGGAAGACAATCGGTAATGACCTCTCTGCTTACTACGCTAAGTATGAGAAATCGCAAAATGAAGAATTCAACGCTTCACGCGGTGAACTTCAATCGTTCTTGAACAAGTCGAAACCAACTGTGATGCATATGGTTCAGCAGTTTCAGATGAAACAAGCCGCTGATGCCGCGAAGCGTACTGATGTGGCGAAGACTGGTGTTCTCGATACGGTTGGTATGATTAACTACCGTTGGAGTGAGGATATCTTCCTCAAGAACGAAGTCCACGCTGATGGTAAAAGCCACGGTATGGTGATGTATGTGGATTGGAGCGGTTCGATGAGCGGAATCCTTCAGGATACCGTCGAGCAATTGATTGTTCTCGTCGAATTCTGCCGAAAGGCGGGTATTCCGTTCGATGTCTACGCTTTCTCCAGTAATCAGTGGTACGCCTCGGAAATCGGTGAACGATACTCCGATGAGTGGAGTACCGAAATGGAGCGTCTTGCCGAGATTCAGCAGTACGAGAAGGTGACCGAAGAGAGTCTTCGACCTCATACCTTCCAACTGTTCCACTATCTGTCGAGCGATATGAATGCTCGTCAGTTTAAGACTGCTCTGATGAACTTCTGGTGGGTTGCTCAGTCTGCTCACTCCTACCGTCGCGTTCCTAGTTGTTACGGTTTGGGTTGCACGCCACTGAATGAAGCAATTCTGTGTGCGATTCAGCAAGTCCCCGAATTCCAAGCGAAGCACGGAATTCAAGTGGTGAATACGGTTGTCCTCTCCGATGGTGAGGGACACGGAATCGGGATGCGAAGTTACCACCGTGAGCAGTCCTACCTTCGTGACCATTCGACTCGTAAGACATATGAGGTTGGTAGCGGACAAGGTGCTGAAACCGATACTCTCGTCCGAGTCCTGAAGGATAAGACTGGTTGTAACGCCGTCAGTATCCGTCTTCACGACGCCAAGAACATCAAGAATCTTCGATGGACATTCACCGATGGTTCTGAGTCTGGAAATCGGTCGTTCGAACGCGCCTGCTCCGAGTATCGTAAGCAGAACTTCACGACTCTCCCGAATGCGTCCTATGATGAGTACTTCATCGTCAAGGGTAATACCGAAGTTTCCTTCGATGCTCTTGAAGACCTCGATGATGACGCGAGTTACACCAAACTCAAGAACGCCTTTATGAAGGGTAACAACAATAAGAAGAGCAGTCGAGTGATTGCTAACCGCATCATCGACCTCATCGCTTCCTAAGTTTCTTCCCCTACGGGACATTTGCCCTTGGCAGTTCCGTTTCATCAGCGCCCCGTTGGCATTTGCCAGCGGGGTGTTTTTTTAATTCGCATGTTCCGACGCGCATGCCCATGATATATAATATAGAGAAACTTATAAAACTGGAGTGATTATGCCAAAAAAGACCTACAATGATATTGTGCTAGTAGAATGGGTAGACGCGGAAGAAAAGGGTGAAGCAGGATGGAACGACATTAAAGAGATGTTGGCTTACGCCAAGAAACCTTGTCCACTTATGCGAAGCGTAGGTTTTGTAGTACACCGCGACGACAACCATATTGCATTGTTGAGTTCAATAGGTCCAGATGAGTGCAGTACCGTAGAGAAAATTCCCATCACCTTCGTGAAGAGCATCACCCCCCTAAAAGCGATTAAGCCTGCGAGAGATGCCACGCAAAACCCATTAAAAAACGATTAAATTTAATACCATTTTTGAGTAGAAATGGTCGCTGTTTCCCTATACAATGCACCTATGAAATACCTCAACCACCTTAATGAAGAAGTAAAACAGGATTTCTATGAGCATATGCTTAGTGTATTCCTTAAGCGGTGTCAATCCCTAGTGGATGATGGTATGCGTAACTACCCCTTTGAGAATAAACTATCCGTGAACAAGGGTAGACGATACGATAAGATTATTTCAAGTGATATTGGTACATCCTCTAACCAAACAAGAGTATATGCTTTTGTTGATAAAACAAATGGAAATATTCTAAAACCTGCTACTTGGAAAGCACCTGCGAAACATCCTCGTGGCAATATCTACGAAGATGATTGTATGCAGTTTATGGGTGTATATGGTCCTGCGTATATGGATACGATTAAATCTTATTATGGCGCTTAACGGTTTACACGCAATACAAACTTGTTGACTCTTGATTCCTTTACAGCAAGTACTCGTAACCCCTTATAGAGTTGGCGTATATTACGAGTCTTATCGTTACGAATTAAAAACCAAACAGTTTTATCTCCCTTCACTTCACTTGGCTTTGTGATAATATCGCTTGACCAAATGGTGAGGGTATTTGTTCTGCCATCATATTCAAAATCTTTACCACCAAATGTTCGTTCGATGATTGCACCCTTATTGAGTAAGTCCGAACCGAACACGACATTGCGTACTTCTGATGCATTGGCTTTAACGGCGAAGTTTGGATTAATCTTATAGAATGAACCCATATCTTCAAGAGCAATATTCCTTCGCTCCATCTCTCTGTCTAGGTATCTCTTGGCTTTATCACCGAAGTACCTATCAGCACTTTCCCATATCTCTGCACCGTCTTTCTTAAGTGAGATACCATATCTCTGCTTCTTGTCGTTGACGAGTACGATATCGGCTTTCTTTCTACCCGATGTATCTCTCCCCATCTCGACACACTCAGTGATGTTGCTGTATTTACAGGTTTTGGTTTTACCCTTAATCTTAAATACAATATCAATTGGCGAATGTGCTTGTTCAATCATCTCATTGATTTGTTTGATAATAATCATTTCGTTCTCGATACCTGCACTCCTTGAACCTTGACGATTCTTTGGTTTGGCGAGTATTGAGAAGTTATTGATATACACCATACCTACACTGGATGTGCTTGATGGCGTATTGTCATACTTTGCACCTATATCCTTGAATTTCTCTTCAAGTTCCTCAAGCAATTCTTTTCGATTGTCATTTGTGAGTACAGCAATGCGTCTACCCGAAACTTTCTTTAAGTCTCGGTAGCCATTATCTTTCAATAATCTTACTAATTCTGATGGAGTTGTTGGTATTAGTGGCATCAGAATATGTATAAATAACCAGAGGAGTTCTATATGTTAAATTTTAATGATTACAACAAAGCAAAAAAAATTGCGGAAGATAAGCAAGAGTTGTATATTCGTGAAGAAGAAAAACTCAAAAAATTAGAAGAAGAAACCCAAGATACAGGGTGGGATTCTCTTGAAGGAAAACCACACCTAGTAGATGAGTATATTAATTATATTACAAGGAACAGCAAATGAAAAAATTCACTACCTTTATGAAGGAAGACTCAGCAGATGTACCAACACCTGCACCAAGAACATTATTTGAAGCATCTGGTGAAACTGACTTTCATAATGTAGGGTTCACAAAGAACTCTATTGCACCAACACAAGTAGGTGTTCCACTGGACAGAGATATTTCCGCACAGTCTATTTTCTTTGGTGTGAAAGAATTTCTCTACAGTCAAGAAAAGTTCGATATGACGAAAGAGCAAAGAGATTATATGTTGTACCTTTGTGGTGAGGTACAGGCTTGTCCCGCCAATGGTTCGATTCAAGTAACACCACCCCCATTCAACAAATCAGATACAGCAAAAGTTGCAGTTAACTTCGGTGAAGTCCTTGCAGGTATATGGGCTTGTTCTAATTATCCTGGCGGAAATGGTCTTGCGAACTTCCCAAGTAAAAATAACTTTCCAATCGGTGATATCATCATCCCGCTTTCAGTAGGTGGTATTGAATTAGCATCAGTTAAATCAGGTGGTGGTTCTCCTACTAGTTTCTCTGGTATTTGGGGAATGGCGACACAAAATGGTTTAACAAAACCATACTTCAAGAAGAGATTGAAGAAAGAAGAAAGAGAAGTAATTGAAATTATTGATGAATGTATTATGGGTGGTAAAGCGGCAGGTAAACCAGAATCTACTTGGAGAAGTGTAAAGAACCACGCACTATATGTTGCACAATGGTTCTATAAGAACTGGAGTGTAAGTGATAAGAGCCACTTTGGTCTTCCTGCTCTTTCAAAAGTACTCGGTGTTCCTCCTATGAATATCACAGATGATTTAATTGAAACTTGGATGGTAGAAACAATGGGTGACAGTCCTAATGACATTAGAGATGCACTTGAACCATTCTATACAGCAATCGGAAAGCGTCCTTCTCCCGATGCTTGGACAAGATATCACGACAAAAAACACAAACACAAATCACTAAAAGTGCAATCTCCACTATCATATCATATGGTAGAGTGGATGAATGATTTGTATGCTCCTGCATTTTCCTCTTTATTGTCTACATTTGCAAATGTAAGACAAATTGATGTTGAATTAAATGCTAGAGGTAAATTAGAAGTAAATATTAAACCATTCACTGATATGCAATTCCAATTTGCTTCCTTTATGACAGCAAATAGAAGTCAGAACAAGATAGGATTTAAGAAACTATGAAATCATTTAAGAAATATATGAAAGAAGAAATCGCAACAAGGGAAATTGATGTATCTGAATTTCCTAATCCCCTACAAGGAAGACTCAAAGCCATTTACCTAACAAAAGGTAAGATGGATGGTAATAGCGATGATGATGTTGTAAGAACCAAA
>MDSZ01029825.1_pt1 | contig 10604 bp, 9 predicted proteins | sample 811201 | NCBI WGS metagenome assembly MDSZ01 (sample SAMN05326647, study PRJNA326480) | marine metagenome | isolation source: seawater | place: Indian Ocean: North | collected 2010
AAAATTAGATTATTCAGACGTACTATTTAGACCAAAAAGAAGTACTCTTCAAAGCCGTAAAGACGTTAATCTTAAAAGAACTTATAGATTTAAATACTCAAATAATGAATGGTCTGGAATTCCTATAATGGCTGCTAATATGGATGGTGTAGGAGAATTAGGTGTAGCAGAAAAATTGTCTCAATTTGGAATGATTACATGTCTTACTAAGCAACATGATGTCAAAAAAATTAAGCAATTTAAAAATATAAAATCTATATATCCGAATGTTGCTCTATCAATTGGAATTAAGAAAGAAGATTTTGAAAACTTAGATAAAATCTTGAAGGAATATAGTTTTTTTAAATTTATATGTATAGATGTAGCAAATGGTTACTCAGAATATTTTTCAAGTTTTTTAAAGTCCGTAAGAGATAAGTATCCAACTAAAACTATCATTGCAGGCAATGTTGTAACAGCTGATATGACACAAGAATTAATTCTATCAGGTGCAGATATTGTAAAAGTTGGAATTGGACCAGGTTCAGTTTGTACAACTAGAATTCAAACAGGAGTTGGTTATCCTCAACTTAGCGCTGTTATAGAATGTGCTGACGCTGCACATGGTTTAGGTGCTCATATCATTGCAGATGGTGGTTGTACTTGTCCTGGTGATGTTGCAAAAGGATTTGGTGGTGGGGCTGATTTTGTAATGTTAGGTGGTATGCTTGCAGGGCATGATGAGGGAAAAGGTAAGTTGGTTAAATCTAATGGAACAAAATATATTGAGTTTTATGGTTCCAGTTCAGAAACTGCAAACAAAAAACATTATGGTGGATTGTCAGATTATAGAAGTAGTGAAGGTAGAACTGTAAGAGTGAAATATAGAGGTAAAATTGATGATACAATTAAAGATATTCTTGGTGGTGTAAGAAGTAGTTGTACTTATGTAGGGGCACCATCTTTAAAACAGCTCAGCAAATGCACAACATTTGTCAGAGTCGCTAAACAATTTAATGATACTTTCGTTAAATAATTAATTTCTATAATTTTTCTGATTTAAAGGCTTGTCCAATATATCAATTGGATACTTTTTCTTTTCGACCTCAATATAAATGTTTTTACCTTTGAGATCCTTTTTTGAATTTCCTGAATTTACATAACCAAAAGACAAATTTTTATTAAAACAAAATGAGTAATTACCAGATGTAGTTCTTCCAACTATTTTATCTTCTAAATAAATTGGTTCTTCATGAAGTAACAAAGGAAAACCTGGTTTGCTTTGTTTTAAAGTAAACATCATCATTTGTTTTGATATTTTTTGCTCTTTAATTTTTAATAACGCATCTTTGCCAATAAAATTAATATTTTTTTTATAGCTAATCGTAAATTCCAGTCCTGCTTGATACTGATTTTCCTCTGGTGAAATATCATGGCCCCAGTGAAGAAATCCGCTTTCCATTCTCATTGTATCCATTGCATGCATACCACAATGTGAAAGATTAAAATTTTTTCCTTCTTCAATAATTTTAAAATATAATTCTTTTGCATTATCTCTTGAAACGTATAATTCATACCCAATTTCTCCAACATATGATAATCTTTGAGCCCATATATCAATTCCACTAATTTTTATTTTTTTTCCAAATCCAAAAGGAAATTTATCTGAAGAAAAATCGTCCTCACTCATTTTAGATATCATATCTCTGCTCTTTGGACCAAATAATCCTAGACCACAAATTTCCTCAGTCACATCCGTTAATTCAATATCCTCAGATAAATGTTTTATAATATGAAATTTATCACGTTCTCTTGTACCTGCGGCTCCAATAACTCTGAAATAATTTTTATCTAAACAAACAACTGTCAAATCTGTTTCAATGCCACCTTCTTCATTTAACATATGCGTATAAGTAGTTTTACCTATTTCATTTTTAATATTAGCAGTGCAAATTCTTTGAAGTTCTTGATGAACATTTAATCCATTTAGGTCAAACTTTGAAAATGATGAAAAATCAAATAAACCAATATTCTTTCTCGCATTTTTAGTTTCAAACTCTACGGATTTATACCAATTTTGGTGTTCGAAACTGTATTTATATTTAGGCTCTTGTCCTTTCAATGCATACCACATAGGTCTTTCAAATCCTCCTGTTGCACCAAAACATGCTCCTGCTTTCTTTAATTCTTCGTGATAAGGAAACAATTTTTGATTTCTTGAAGTTTGGTGCTGTTTATAAGGCCAGTGCATTCCATATAGATCTCCGAGTGTTTCGGTAACTCTTTCCATAATAAATCTTTTATTTGAATGAAATTTTTGAAATCTTTTTATATCAAGAGAAAATAAATCCTCATTTATATGACCATTTATCATCCACTCTGCAGTTACCCTTCCTGCTCCACCTGAGCTCGCAATTCCTATACTGTTAAAACCGCAACATGTGAAAAGATTTTTAACCTCAGGTGTTTCTCCTAATAAGTATTGAGTATCAGGTGTGAAAGATTCTGGCCCTGAAAAAAATTTTCTAACACCTGCTTTTTCTAACATTGGTAATCTATGAAATGATTTTTCTAAATAAGGTTCAAAATGATCAAAATCATCTGGAAATTCTCCAAATGAAAAATCATTTGGTACCCTTGCCTTATCCTTAAATGCTGGTTTCGCGTTAGGTTCAAAAATTCCAACTAACATTTTTCCTGCATCTTCTTTTAAATATAAACATGAATTATAATCTCTTAATACAGGAAGATTTTTTGGAAGGTTTTTCATAGGTTCGGTTATTATATAAAAATGCTCATTTGGATATAATGGAACACTAACATCAATATCCTCTCCTATTTGTCTCGACCACATTCCTGTTGCTAGCACAACATATTCACAATCTATAATTCCATTATTAGTTTCAACTCCATAAATTTTTTTATTTTTAACCAATATTTTTTGAACAGGTGTTTTTTCAAAAATTTGTACTCCTTCCATTTTTGCAGCTTTTGCTAAAACATTTGTAACTCCAACTGGGTCTGCTTGACCATCAAGTGGCATATGAACACCTCCAACTAAATCTGTATTATTAATTACTGGATATAAATCTTTAATATCATCAGAATTTAAAATATTTACTTCCACATCTGATAATTGAGCGGTTGTTGCTTGTCTTAATAATTCATGCATTCTATCTTCTGATGATGCGACCGTGATCGCTCCATTTTGTTTTAACCCTGTTGATAGACCCGTTTTTTTTTCAAGCTCTTTGTATAAATCTAAAGAATATTTTCTCAATTTTGTTATTGTTGAAGTTGCACCTAGTTGTCCAATTAATCCAGCAGCGTGCCAGGTTGTGCCTGATGTTAACTGGTCTCTTTCAAGTAGTATAACATCTTTCCAACCAAATTTTGCCAAATGATACGCACAAGATGTACCAGCAACACCACCACCTAATACAACAACCTTGCAACTTTTTGGGGGATTTTTTATCATTTTTAATTTAATTATAATTATAAATGACACAATCAAGCAAGAATATTTTATTAACCGGTGGTGCTGGATACATTGGAAGTCATGTATGTCATTTATTAATCGATGAGGGATACAAGGTCACATGTATAGATAATTTAATTACAGGAAACAAAAAATTAATTCCTGAAGTAGCAAATTTTTACGAGTTTGATATTTCTGATAGTAAAAAATTAACAAATTTAATTAAATCAAATAATTTTGATTTAGTAATGCATTTCGCAGGACTTATTAGAGTTGACGAGTCAGTTAAATATCCAGAAAAATATAAAGAGTATAATTATTCCAAGGCAAAAATTTTTCTAGAGACCTGCATTAAAAATGATTTAAAAAAAATTATATTTTCATCAACCGCTTCAGTATATGGAAATCCAAAAAACAAACTAGTAAAAGAGAGTGATAATATAGATCCATTAAACCCATATGCTAAATCAAAATTAGATTTTGAGAACTTCATAATTAATTCATCTAAATTTAATGACCTAAAATATATAATTTTAAGATATTTTAATGTTGCCGGAGCTGATGAAAATATGAGGACAGGATTAATTTCAAAAGTTTCGACTCACTTAATAAAGAAAATTGCAGAGGTTGTTGTTGGAAAAGATGAAAAATTAATAATAAATGGTGATGATTATGATACAAAAGATGGAACAACGGTAAGAGACTACATACATGTTTCTGATCTAGCTGAAATACATTTGATTGCAGCAAAACATCTAATTTCAAATGGTAACTCTGATATATTTAATTGCGGTTATGGTAATGGTTTTAGTGTCAAAGAAGTTTTGGAAACATTAAATCAAATATTGGACAAGAAAATTAAATTTATCGTAGGGCCTAGAAGAGAGGGTGATAGTAAAATGATAGTTGCTAATTGTAGTAAGTTTAAAAAAGCTTTTAACTGGGAACCCAAATATAATAACTTAAAATATATTTTAGAAACAGCTATTAAATGGGAAAAAAATTTAATAAAAAAATAATAATTTTAATTGTCATATAAATTTTATTGCAATTAAAGAAATAGATTTATAAGTTATTTTAATATGGACTTTTCAAATCAATTTTTTCAAGAATTTACTAACACGTTAAATAAATTAAATTCAAAACATATAAATAAAATAGTTAAAATATTAAACGATTTAAGAAGAAAAGACGGGAGACTTTATATAATTGGAGTTGGAGGTAGTGCGGGAAATGCTTCTCATGCGGTTAATGATTTTAGAAAACTATGTAACATAAATGCATTTACACCTGTGGATAACGTTTCGGAAATTACAGCTAAAACTAATGATGAAGGATTTGAAACTATATTTGACTCGTATTTAAAATTATCAAAATTTAATAGAAGGGATGTTTTAATGGTATTTTCAGTGGGAGGTGGGAATATAAAAAAAAATGTTTCTGTGAATTTAATAAGAGCAATCAAATTTGCAAAAACTAAAAAAGGTAAGATTATTTCAGTAGTTGGTAGAAAAGATGGATATGCTTATAAAAATTCTGATGCAAAAATTTTTGTTGATTGTAATATTAAAAGTATGGTTACGCCTATATCTGAAACTTTCCAAGTACTTATATGGCATCTACTTGTTTCACATCCAAAGTTACAAAAAAATAGCACTACCTGGTAGTAAAAATTGCTAGTGATTATAATTAGTTAGATTTAAATATATTTTTTACTTGTTCATTCAAATTAGTATTAACCTTTTTACTAATTTTATTATGATCAACAATATTTATTTTAGGACTTACATTATTCTCAAAAACATTAGTTAAAACATTTGTATCATTTAGCGCCTCATTAACAGAATTAATTTTTGAAATTAAATTACTTTTTTGCTCTTGATATTTTTCTACCTCTTTTTTAAGTATTTCAAATTTCTTTTTAATATCTACTAATTCACTTCCTAATCTTGTATTTTCCTCTTGATAAAAGTCTACTCTAGCAATTGAGTTATGTGCTAAATTTTTAGCATTATTATCAAAGAATTTGTCAGGATTTTTTAACAATTCATTGAGAGAAGAATTGATTTTATTTATATCCTTCTTAAGTTCTAGATTTTCTTTCAAGTTCTGCTGAATAATCTTTTGTTGATCCTGCAGTGTTTTTGAAAAAAGTTTTGAGTTAGAATAAGTTTCATTTGTCTTAAGCAATCTATTTAATATTTCTGAAATAGTTTTTTTAATCATTTTAATTGTCGATAAGGAAAGTTGTTTGAGATTTAACTTATCTACTAAAAATAATATTATTTTTTTTATTATAATTAAAGATTTATCTAAAAATTTATCAAAATAGTTTTTTTCAATTTTTAAAAATTGCTCCTTATTTATAATCTTTGCTTTAAAATTATATATTCTCAACTCAAGATTCTTGCTTTTTTCTGTAATTAAAATCGTTGATTTATCTTTTTTCATAATTTCAACCTCAGGTTTATTTATTTATTTAATAAAGTCTACAGAAAAAAAGTGCGGATTGACTCATATTATAATATTACGGATTTAATTAATTATTTAAATTTTTTTAAGCCAGTTATTTGAAGAAAAAATAAGAAAATAAATAAAAAATTTGTTGAAAAGTATCTCCAAAATAAACGTCTCGGTTCGGAGATTAGCCTAATAAACCAAGCTAGTCCCAAATATTCAAAAAATTTATTTGGTAAAATTTTGTTCCCTGACAAAAAATCAGCAACTGCACCAATGCCAATCATTGTACATTTTAATTTATTTCTGTTTTCATACATCCACAACTCCTGCTTAGGACAACCCAAACAAATAAATAATATTTGAACTTTTGATTTATTTATTTCATTTATTATTTTTTTTTTTTCTAAATAATTAAGATTTCTAAAAGGTGGCGAATATTTGTAACTTATTGATAATTTCTTATATTTTTTTTTAATATTTTTTTTTAAATCATTTAAAATTTTAATTTTTGATCCATAAAATCCAACTTTTAAATTTTTTTTTGATGAAAGCTCACAAAGTTTTTCAGTTAAATAATAGCCAGGCAAATGATCAACCTTCTTTTGTCCCAACAATTTTAATGCCCAGAATATTGGTCTACCATCTGCAACAGCAAATGACGCTGCGTTATGAGCTTTTTTAAATTTCAGATTTAAATAACTTTCAATACAACTATGAACATTGGAAACACAGATATAATGAGATTTATTTTGTTTAGACCAGTATAAAACTTTTTTTAAAAGATAATCAATTTTTATACTGTTAATTTTATAATTTATTATTTTAATTTTTTTTGACAAATTTTAAAACTAAATCGATTTTTTTCTCATTATAATAATTGCATAGCTTGTGAGATATGGAATTTTAAATTTAAAAATTAATTTTGTAAACATTTCATAAAAAAAATTTAGTGGAAATAATCTTCTGTAATATTCAGGATGGCCAAAATAACTTTTATATTCAATCAATTCAAAACCAATATTTTCAAGTCTGTTAATTTGCTTTGATGTTGGGCCAAAACACCACCTGTAATAGGCTGGAAATTTTCCACTTTTATTTTTCAGAGGATTTCCTCGAATTATGTTAAGTATAATTTGACTTATCTTTTCTGGTAAAATCATATTTATAATAAATGGTAAGTTAAATAATGTAGGAAAGAGATGCACAGAGTACCCATTCGTCTTTAAAGCTTTATGCATATTGCTGTGAAGTATATCTGGATTTTTAATATGTTCCAAAAAAAAACTTTGAAAACACTAAATCAAACTTGTTTTCATATGTAAAATTTTTTGAAGCTGCATCTTGATGAATTTTATTAAAATCTTCAGGTGCTTTTTCTAATTCATCTTTTGAAATATCTAACAAATAATAATTAAGATTTTTTATAAAATTTTGATCTAAAAATGGATTAGCACCACCTCCAATATCACAAATCTCGGTGAGATTTTTTTTATTTATTATATCTTTTATTATTTCTGAAAAATCTGTGATATGAATTTTTTTATCTCTAATTGTATTTTTTTTGTAAATAATTTTTGTCTTTTTTTCAAAATTCATTTTTTTAATAAATAAGTTTTTTTATAATCTTTGTTTATGACTTTCTATAACATCATTGTACAATTTAACTAAATATTTATAATTTATCTCATCTGTATATAATTCATTGAATTGATTGAGTGCATTTTTGACTATATTGTCACAATCTTTTGGGTTGTTTAATATCCATTCTACTTTTTTCTTTAAATCATGATCATCACCAGGCTTAAATAAAATACCATTAAATTTATGTTTAATGATACTTTTAATGCTACCTATATCTGATGCCAATACTAAAGTGCTTTCTCTAAAAGCCTCTATGATTGTCATTGGCAAACATTCAAACCACTCCGATGGAAAAATTAAAAACTTTGAATAGCTTATTTCTTTCATAAGGCTATCTCTAGAAATTTGACCATTAAAAAAAATATTTGTATTCTTGTTTTTCTGAATAATACTCTTTGAGTCTGGTCCATCTCCATATATTTTTAGTTTTAAATTCAAATTTGACCATGCTTTAAGTAATGTAAAAATACCTTTTTCTCTTGAAATACGAGAAGCAAAAATTGCATCATTTTTATTGTTTATTTCTTTTAAAATAACGTTTTTTTTTTTGATAAAATTAGGTTTGACAATTAGTTTTGTTTTACTAAAGCCTGCATTTTCAAATTTCTCTTTCATGAAGTCTGTCAAAACAATAAATTTATCTACTCTGTTTAGTAATCTTCTGTATTTGCTAAACCATCTGGAGATAAAGAAAGTTTTTATTCTTGAGTTTTTAAAATAACCGTATTTTTTGGCTTCTTTGTCAAATAAACCTAAATTATTCCATAATAATCTATAATTATGAAGTGTCATAACTACAGGGATATTTTTTTCTTTTAAAACTTCTAAGATCGAATACGTCCAAAGTGGAAACAGATTATGTATATGAACTATATCAGGTTTCTCTATTTCATTTAATTTATCAATTAAAATTTTTTTTGAATTATTTGAGTATGGTAAATTTATAAGTATATCTATCTTTTGATATAAAGAATTTATTTTAGAATTGTCCTTGAATAATTGAATAATTTCGTGTCCTTTACTGATTAGAAGTTCAGCCTCTTCTTCGACAACACTATCCTCGCCACCAGCATAAATATATTTATTATGTATTTGAAGTATTCTCATTCTCTTTTAATTTAAAATAGATAGAAATTACAATTCCCCAGAATATATTAAAGACAATAGAATGGTAATTAGCTACCAAAACAGAATCTGTTAATCCAATTATATAAATAAAAAGCAAATATATACCTAAAAAAATTAGGATTTGATTTTCTTTTCTTTTTTCTTTTTTTAAAGATAATTTAAATGAGTAGATCCATATAGCTAACAATCTAAAATGTATTAATATAAAAATAATTAAACCAAATAGTCCTGTTCTTGCAAAAACTGTTAAGTACATATTATGAGGTTCTCTAACAGGTATTCCTCCAGTTGCTTTAAAATATACAAGTGGTGCACCATAATCCTGTCCAAAAAACAAAAACTTAATATTTGATAATTGTGTCTCAATGACATACTTCCAAAAATCTAATCTTAGGTTTGCTGTTCCACTTGTTGACTCAAATATTTCGTTATTATGTTTGTAACCAGGTAAAGCAGAAAGAAAATGGTCAACAAAAAAAAAATATGCTACTTACTTCTCCCAAATAACCAGTAAAAGAAATACCAAATAAATTAGCTAACGGGATTATTAAAGAACCTATCATTAAAATTATAAAAACTTTTAAAGTTTCCCTTTTATTAAAAAATAAGGAAATAAAAAATATAGCAACCAAACAAAGATAGATGGATCGACGTTGAAAAAAAACAACTGAGAAAGCAATTAAGAGAAAAAATAATAAATATTTTTTAGAATGATTCTTTTCATTTGGAAATAGAATAAGATTATAAAATGCAAACCAAATACTTAACAAGGCAATAGTTGAAAAATTAAAAAATAAATCAGCACTTGCACCAGTTGGTGATCCTACTTTTATCGAGAAAGATTGAAAAAAATCTTTAAAAAACCACATAAAAATAAATATTAAAGTTAAATAAAAAATTAAATTTAATACTTTTAAAATCTTAGATGTATCAAAGTAGTTATGAAAAATAGAAAATGAAATAACAATAAAAAATAAATCAAAAACATAAGTTGAATCTCTGATGGCATAAATACCGTAAGATGAATATGACATTAATAGCTTAAAGAAATTAAATATTATAAAAAGAATAATTAAATTAAATAAATTTATCTGAAACAAATAATTTGCTGATTTTTGAATTTTTAAAAAAAAAATAAAAATAATTAAAAAAATATAATTAATTGGAATATTAAAAATATTAAAAATTTGAAAACCATAACCAAAAAAAATATTTGAAAATAATACAAATAACAAAATATAAACTGGTATTGGATTTTTTTTTATTATTTGCATTTAATTAACCCCTAAGTTTTTATATATTTTGTCAAATTTATTATTCCAATTAATTTTTTTTACTTTTTGAAATGAATATTTACATTTTTTGAGATACGTCTTCTTGTCAATAATTAATTTTGTTATTTTTTTTTGAAATTCATCTATAATGACTTCTTCACTTTTATTTTTAACATTTACTCTAATACCACATTTGTTATCAACAATCTGTCCTGGGCCACCAATATTTAAAACTGCACTTGGTAATCCGTTTGACATCGCTTCTAATATAACCATCCCACCTGAATCTCTTAATGCTGGAAAAAAAAGTAAATTACTTTTTTTAAAAATTTTAAATAATTTTGTTTGTTTAACTTGTCCATACCATTTAATTTGGTTTTGGACCTGGTGTTTTCTTGATATACTTTCTATTAATTTTTTTTGATTTCCTTCACCTACTATATTTAAAATAACATTTTTATTTTTTTTTGTTATTTTTATAAATGTTTTTATTAAAATATTAACTCCCTTAATATCTATTAAATTACCTGCATAACAAATATTAAAAGTTTTATAATTTTTTTTTATTTTTTATTTTTTTTTTCCTCTATTATCACTTGCAATTGCTAAAATAACTTTAGTTTTTTTATGAAATTTAGTGGGAA
>MDSZ01269352.1_pt1 | contig 10604 bp, 9 predicted proteins | sample 811201 | NCBI WGS metagenome assembly MDSZ01 (sample SAMN05326647, study PRJNA326480) | marine metagenome | isolation source: seawater | place: Indian Ocean: North | collected 2010
CTGAGACAATCATCGCGCATCAAACTGGATCGATCACGGAACGCGCCTATAACCGCACAGACTTCCTCGAGCAAAGAAGAGAGCTGATGGAAGGGTGGGAGAGGTATCTGAAGTCAGGAGATCAGGAGCCAGACCACCTATTCGATCGCTAGATCAATTATCCGCCCTCTAGGCTTCCCAATTTCGACCTTACGATCCATAAACAACCCTGAAGAACAGCGTGCATTTGATCTTATTGTGCATCGAAGGTTGAAGTTTTTTGCCTCAATCTCAATGCCACGGCCTATAGCAAGTCTTGAGTGCTCTCTCACATCTCGAACGTGCGATCATAAGCCTCCACCATCCTGTCTGCTATCGCTCTCACCTCAGCAGGAGACCAACCAGACTGATATAATGTGTTTCCAAGTCCAAAACCCGTAACTCCAGCCTTGAACCATGCGTCGAATATGGCTGGTTCTACCCCACCAACAGCGTAGGTTTTCGTATTTGGCGGCAATACAGCCATCAACGCGGAAAGGCCTTCGGTCCCAAGCAGAAATGACGGGAAGATTTTAAGCCCATCCGCCCCGAAGCGAAGTGCTTTTAAGCTCTCCGTCGGTGTCAGAACGCCAGGATAAGATAACAATCCGAGCTTCTTGGTTAGTCCAATGATATCAGGGTTGCAGTCAGGTGAGACAATCAGCTTAGCACCGATGTCCGACAGCCGGTGGACGTCATCTGTTTTTAAGACTGTTCCCGCACCAATGAGTGCGTCTTCACCAAATTGGGTGCAAAGTTTTTCGATGCTGTTAAAAGGACGAGGTGAATTTAGCGGGACTTCGATCTTCGTAATCCCGGCATTAATTAGCGCATCGGCAATGCCGATCACTTCCTCGGGCTCTACACCCCTTAAAATGGCAATCAACTCACGCATACTTAACTCTCCCCAATGTCCTAGAAGCTATCTGAGCCAACCCTGCAAGTGACGCGTGCTTAGCTTGAACAACCTCAACTTTACAGCCCAATTTCTTAAGGATTTTCTCGTAGAACGTGATGGCCGCACTTCCCCCAATTAGGATTACTTTCTGGTTCAACCAGTATCGTTTGGATAGCCCAAGTTCCTGACCGATCAACATTCCGGAGAAACGCGAACGCAGTTTTTCTGGAGGAGCATCATCCAGAAGCGACGCTGCTCGTAGCCCAAAAAGTCCTTCCGCGACGCTTTGGGGTTCCTTAGCCGCCTGAAGCGCAGCTGACAAAAGAACACTTCGGTCCCACGCCTGGCTACCCATAGAGTGTCGCAAAATTGTATGGTTGGACAGAGCGTTAAACACCTCTCCAGTCATGAAAGTCGTAAAACTTTCGACTTTTCCATTCGAGACAGATACCCATTTCGAATGCGTTCCCGGAAGACAAATTGCGCCGGAATAGTCGGGGTCACGAGCCAGAAACCCGGCGATCTGAGTTTCTTCACCGCGCATAACATCCATTGGGGCCAATTGACTTAATCCCGGGAGAATATGAACACTGATGCGATTGTCCCTGGTTGGCACGTGCGTCAATCCATCGGTAGCGACTGGTTCACATGGGACGCGGCGATATTCGGCTTCGCGCCATCCTTGTTTTGCGCCGACCATTCCGCTGGCATAGACCGGTATCTTGCGGTTTGGTGAAAGCCACGGTTCGATCAAGGACAACAAGGCAGACTCGAACTGATGAGACTCTAGTTTTGCCATCCCAAGATCCGACGATTTCTCGTCAATAGTCTGTCCTGTTGCGTCAGCAGCAAAGACACGCAAATTTGTCGTACCCCAGTCAACTCCTATCCAAGCTAAGTCGGTACTAGGCTTTAAACTCTCAGCCAATTTTCCAAACCTTTCTAGGTATTTCACCCCGTCCCATTAACGTACTCCGCAGATAGGCCACTAATGGAGCCTCAATACTTTCGGCTAGTTCAAGGAATTAGGAAACTTGCTCGTGTGGAGCAGCAAACGGGTCAATAGGCATATGGGCCATTATAAAATCTGCGCCATAATTGCTGGCTCTTTTGCTGCATTCAATAGCGTCCTTGAGTGACCCAACTACCGCCATCATCATCGCTGATCGTTTAGCGTTGGCTTCAGCAGCTATTGAATGAATGCGGTCAATATCAGACATCTGCATTGAGAAGAATTCAGCGCTGCACCCAGACGCATCTGACCCTATTTTCGGCTGTCGCGAATTTCCCGTTTGTCCAAAAACAGCTGCATCTCTTTAAGATCATAATCATCCAAGCTCGCTCGGTAATCTCTGACATTTGGCGTGCGAATGACACCCGCGAGGTGCAGGAACGTTTTACCAGCCACGGGACCGTAGAGCATCATGATGTTGATCATCGGCAATGTGGATTCATACAGGCGTCTCGCACCTGCAATGTCTCCTTGCCAGAATCGGTTGCAGATTTGAACGATCTCCGCAGTCAATGGAGTTGCGGGCATCGTGCCAGAGCTTCCACGCAGCAGTTCTGAAATGAGGTACATTCCGCCTTTTCCACCATAAACAGGGAGATTGAGTGCTTTAGTGAGCTCAAGCGTTTTGCCGATGGTATGCGTGTCTGGATGCAATTCTTGTTTGATGGAAAACACAAACCTATTCGTTTCAAGTATTTCAATCATTGCCGCATCCGAAATGCTCCCTCCAGTCGGTGGTGGCGCATTTTGAATCATAAGTGGCAACTGGCTCGCATCCGTTATCTCATTAAAATAGCGGATGGCTTCCTCGTCGTTTAGCTTTGCAATTGTTGGCGGAGTGGCGATTAGTCCGTCAACACCTGCCTTCGTTGCCATTTCAGCCAAGCGCGCCGCGTGAACGATTGAAACGCCTGACACGCCAGCAAGGACTTTCACCCGTCCCGCTACAGCCCCAACGGTAGTTTGGTAAATAGCGTCCCGCTCAAAGTCAGTTAACGTGTAATATTCACTGATAACCAGTGGTGCTGCGATGGCTTTCGCTCCAGCCTCGATGCAATATTCAACTTGGGATGAAAGTCCATCCAAATCTAATATGTTGTCGTCCCCAAAAGGCGACATAAGAATTGGGATAACACCTTTGATGTCCATTATTGTTCCCTTCATTAATTAAGGTATCAAAACCGATCCAAACCTGGTTTGTAACGGCCCGGCGCATCTGCGAAAGACTAGAAAACTTCAGGCAGAAGCCATGCGATTCTGCCGCAAGATCCGTTCGGCCAGTTCCACTCCAGCCCAATCTTTTATTTGCGTTGCTCGGTCGCACATCATTTGTGCCAGTGTAGCGACCACAGGGCTTTGATCTTCACAGTGCGTATATTGAAGATGAATATCAGCCTTAGGGGCACCAAAAATATTCAGCTTTTCTTCAGGATCTATCCGTAAATCGTAAAGCTCGTGCGCCTCATCCGCACTTAATATGAGTTTGTGCGAATGTGTGCGCACACACCTTTGGATCGTGCGTGTTTTATTGGCCTCTGTCTGCACATAGTAAAAGGTGCGACCCTCGACCGAGCGTTCTTTTAGCAAAGGCAGCAAACTCTGTCCTTCAAGGTCTGCAGGGCATTTCGTACCGATCAGGTCGTAGATTGTCGGCACGATATCTTCAAGCCCAACAAACTGTGTCGGCTTTACGCCGCAGGGCACGCATCCGCCTTCTAAAATCATGGGCACACGGATGGAATCTTCTTTACAGCTGAATTTGTGTGGAAAGTTTGGCGTTTCATCGAAGGTTTCGCCGTGATCAGACAGGTAGATCAGGATTGTATTTTCCAGTTGATCGCTATCGATCAAACTTTGCCGAATGCGCCCGACGTATGAATCCAGCGCTGTCACTGCTGCATAATACCCAGGGTTCACTACGCCTTTACCGCGATAGTGCTCGTAAAACTCAGTTGGAGCAGTAAATGGATTATGCGGAGGGTAATAGCTTTGGACCGCAAAAAAGGGGGTTTCCTGAGCGACATTGCTTTCCAGGAATGCGATCATTTTGTCCGTTTGTGTTTCAGGCTTGTATTTGCCCTCTTGAAAGGCTTGGCGCCCCTCCTCCCAATGGCCGCCTCGGGAATTGAAACCTTCCCAAATGTCAAACCGACCCGAGTTTTTTTCGCCGAGGTGCCATTTGCCAAAATACGCTGTGGTATATCCAAATTCTTGAAGGGCTTCAAATATTGTGGTTTTTACTTTGCCCTCGTAATTGAAAACATCATCGATGCCGTAGCGGTTATATGTTATTCCATGCGTGCTAGGGGCGAGGCCGGTCCACAATGTCGCGCGCGCCGGTGTGCAGACGGGATAAGGGGTGTAGGCGTGCTCAAACGAAGCGCCATTGTTAGCCATCGCATCGAGATTGGGCGTATGCACAAAACAATTGCCATTTGCACCAATAGAATCCCACCTTTGCTGATCACTCATAATTAATACGATGTTGGGCAACTTCTGCATTTTTCATTCCTTACTTGGGATTTGCTGAGCCACGAATTTCGGTGTTCAGCGGAATTTGAGCAGCTAGAGGATGCCAAAGCCACATGCGAGAAAATGCTTTAGCCACCTCCTAAAAGGCCCTCCAGCCGCTCGATATCGCTCACGCCAAATAGGCGTGAGCGACTGTTTTATTCGTTGGCCAGTTCAACCATTGCTTCTGAAACCGATACAGGCACTTCACGGAATTCCGCGAAGATTCTGAGTGAAGTTTCGGTAGAATTAAACGCGGGCGGTTCTGCAACGGTTGCACGATATTCAGTCAGATATGCATCGCTTTTCACGGTCGCTTGATAAGCATCCTGCAGAACTTGAATGGTTTTTGGATCCATTCCAGGAGCACCCATTACCACAATGCTCGCAGCCATCACCTTTGAGCGAAACCAGACATAGGCATCCCACCATTTGCCGGATGGCTCGGTGCCATAAAGCGCTTTGTGTGCCTCAAAGATATTTGGAACATCATCAGGGAATACCTTTCGACTTGACCGTACGATATTGCCTGACGAGTCAAAGTGCGGGTGGTAGTATACTGGGTAAGCTGTTTTGCCATCGCCAAAGAATTTTTGGTATCCCGTTATACCCGCGTGTCCTGCTTCCACTTCTCCCGCCATCATCGAGGCGGAGATTTTAGAGAACCCCTTAAAACCAGGAATGTAGCGGTAATTCGCACCGATAACTTTTAGGCCAAGGTTGCCCATCATGCCCATACTGCTGGCAGCACCACGACCACCTACAATAATTGCGTCGCCTTCGACAACGTCCTTCAGGTCGTCAACTTTGTCCCGACGTGCAACAAACGCCAGATCAGAACCTGCTGAGCCAATCACAGCCATCTTTTCTGGAACAAAGCGGATGCCAGGTGCGTTTGCGATTACGGCCGAGGCATTAAAGGAACCATAATAAAGGGATGTCCCATCAGATTGACCATTGTCATACACATGGTTTAATGCGGTTGTACCGCCGCCGCCGCCTTTGTTAATAACGATCACATTTGGCGTGCCAGGGATATTTTTGCCAAAGTGTCGCGCGAAGACGCGTCCGTGAACATCACCACCGCTTCCCGCAGGGTTTCCAATAAAAATCGTGATGGTTTTACCGGTGAAATCTGCGGCAACAACTGGCGCAGCGGCCATAATCAGGGACGCCATAATCAGGGGCGCAGCAATACCTGCCACGGTTTTTGAAAGTCTAAACTTCATTTTACTCCTCCTTGGTTTAGAACATCAGCCATACCGGAAACCAATCCGGTGCGACTGACTTGACGAATTCAACGATTGGGGTGGTTTGCCACAGGATGTGAACGACGCGGTCGTAGAAGGCGATGAGAACCAACCAACACGCACCGGCGTAAAGTGCAGACTGTCTGCTGCTGTAGTCTCCCCAGTTCTTCATGTACGCAAAGATAAACAACGGGATCGCAAGTTTCTGACCAATCACCAGTGCCAGTAGAATGGTCGCCATGAGATAGGCGAAAAACTTCGTAGCTCGCATGTTCGATGAATCTCGAACACTCTTGGAAAACTCGTTCAGAAGACCGTTTGATTGTCGCGTTAGGTTCGACTCTCGCACCAATGCATAAGCGCAGAGTAAGATGCCTGGCACCGCCCCAATCATCGGGAATGAGATTACCGATTGCGGCCAGTCCCGGCCTGCGTAGATGGCAACGACGAAGACTGCGAGCAATAGAACGGACACGATGATCGATAACGATAGATCTGTTCGCTCGTCTTCAGCTTCGTCCGAGATTTTCACGTCTTGTTTGGCCCTCTTCGCATTGGATTGTTGCTTAAGCTGTCCACGCAGGGAGTAGAACAGCGTTAACACAACAATACTCAACAAGATCAATACGATCGGGCGACCAAGCCACGATGGACCTTGATGAATCATCATGCTCAGCAGAAAGCTGTTTTCCATCAAACTGCCTAAGATAAAGGCGAGGATCACCGGCGGCCGAGGCCACCCCCCTTGCTTCATCAGATAGCCGATGATCGAAAACACCAACAACGTCACCCAGTCCCCCAAATCTGCACTTGCGGACCAGGAGCCCATCAGGATGAACAGCATTGCACCTGGCACGATCAGATGACCTGAGATAAAAGCTAGTTTGGAGATCCAGTTGCTCCAATACATAAGCATCACAGCCGCAATCACATTAGCCACAGCCAAGGTCCAGACCATCGAAAACGTAATTTCGAGATTTGTGGTCAGCATGGATTTTCCTGGCTGCAGACCTTGTATGAGAAGCGCCGACAAAAGGAGCGCGTTCATCGCACTGCCAGGCACGCCAAATGCCACAGTTGGGATCAAAGAACCGCCGCGCACAGCGTTGTTAGCCGCTTCGGGCGCAATCACGCCTCGAATATCACCCTTGCCAAAGGTCTCGTTGTTTTTTGACGATTGATGGGCGTGACCATAGGCAATCCAATCAACCACTGCCCCGCCTAGACCCGGAATCATGCCGACGTAGACCCCGATGGCAGAGCAGCGCACGACCAGCCACCAATTTTTAAATGCGTCTCGAATGCCTTGCAGTAGAAGTGTTTTGCCACCGGTGTCCGCGGAAACTTTCGCGATGGAGCGGTTTTTGATCGCAAGATCCATCACTTCGGGAACTGCAAATATCCCCAAGACCACAGGAACCAGCGGCAGTTTATCCAGCAAATAACTTGTACCCATCCAATACCGAGGGATGGGTTCCATATCTGCGTAGCCGATGGAGGATATCAAAAGACCAAAGCAGGCTGCGATCAAACCTTTGAGCAATGATTTTCCGCTTAGGGATGCAACCATCACAAGTCCGGTTAGGCCCAGCATGAACAATTCCGGATTATTAAATTTGAGTATGATTGGAAGCGCCAGTGGCAATGAGACTGCCAGCATTATGGCCCCGATAATGCCGCCGATCGCCGATACAGTAAACGCAGCGCCAAAAGCACGCCTGGCTTGCCCCATACGCGCCAAAGGATGCCCGTCGAGCACGGTCGCCTGAGACGCTGAGGTCCCCGGAATACCAAGCAACACCGAAGGAATTGTATCTGAGGTCGCCGTAACGGCGTATATGCCCAGGAGAAGCGCAATCGCCTGCGCCGGTTCCATGCCATAAGTAAATGGTAATGCCAGAACAATACCTAGAGCACCACCAAGTCCTGGGACCGCCCCCAACCAAAGCCCAGCCAGGATGCCAATCAGCAAAAATCCAAACGCCGGCCATTGAAAGACCAAGAAGGCACCTTGGATCAACTCGTTTAACATTTAATTCCACCTTTAGATCAAACGAATATCGATGATCATTTTTCTGTGCAAAAAACCAAAAGTAGCGTCATTAGGATGTGCAGCTCTGGATTTACTGCATGCCCATTTGCTTTTTTAGTCTTCTACGGTGACTAGCTATTTGGCCCTGCCCCCGGATATCCAAACAAATCAATTGTTGCGTCATTGGTTCCAACCGCGCCAGCGAGAACAGTTTGATTTAGATCCGCTCCCCATCCCGCGCGTCGTTCAACTTTCAAACCACCACCGCTGGGATGAAACAAAGGTACAGAAAGCAATTCAAGCTGCAGCGGATGCTCTTTGTATTGCCTTTCAATAATTGTCGTCGTTTCAACCACCGCCGCAACAGTTTGCGAGATCACGTCTAAAACCGGACCCGCAGGGTTGTGCAACGAGAACTCTAGATTCGAACACGACAAATATTTTGAAATCATCACTGCTTCCCGCACGCCAGAGCAGAGACGAATGTCGGGCAAGTAAACGTCGTGCACGTCAGCTTTTACCATCGCAATCACATCCGACAAACTGGTGACAAGTTCCGCTCCTGCAACTCTAATCCCTAGGTCGTTCGCAAAAGATCTAATCTTTGCGATATCATCATAGGCATTTGATTTTTCGCGAATGGGGACTTCAATCCAAAATGGATTTGCGGCCTCAAGTTCACGAAAAATCTGACGTGCGCCAAAGAGATTTAAGCGTCCGTGCAAGTCGACATTGATCAACATTTCAGATCCGACTGCGTCTCTCACGGCGTGAACACAGGCAAACCCATGATCCACTTTTTTACCGCCTTCGATTTCTTGTAACGCGGCGGCATCCACACCATCAAAGGGTGCTATTTTTACCCCGACATATCCGTCCCTTTTCGCCTCAAGTGCTCGTGCCGCCCAGCCCTCTGGCGATCGATCTACAGTTCCGCGATTGATATTGGCATAAATCGCAATTTCAGTGCGCTTTTGGCCGCCAATAAGTTCCATAGGAGAAAGGCCCAAAGACTTAGCCTGAAGATCAATTAAAGCTTGTTCGATACCGCTCAATAGAATTCGAGGCACCTCGGCAACTAAGCGGCGTTGACGCGCTGAAACAGCGTTTATCGCGTCAGAGACCGAAAGACCCATTAAAGGTTTGATCATACCCGGCAGCATTTGCAAAACGCCCCGCTCGACCCCGAAATGAGAAATTTCACCGACACCGATACTTCCATCTTCCGCTATAACCTCCAGAAACAGCCAAGAGGTTTTGGGAGAAATCGGACACTCATATGTCCGGAAGTTTGACAAGCTACATGTCGTGTATGCTGTAGTATCGGGACTCAACTTGTGTGTTTCCTATCTTTGGATGATCATCGATTATCAATTTTTTCAAAAATATTGCAACTGTTTTGCGCTCTTCGCCATGATGCCAGAGTTCTTGGGTTGCTAAGCGAATGTCGGAACCGGTCTCAAAGCGCAAAAAATAATTACCAATCTCAGCACACACTGGATACTCTCGGCGACTTAAAGATATCAGAGAGAAACCCTTTGTGGGTAGACTAGGCACCCACCAATTGAGTACAGCATGCAAGTCAAAAAACCTGTGAAGACCATTGATGATGTCGCTGCCGCCTCGGGCTACGCTCGTGCGACGGTCTGGCGAGCGCTCAACAAACCAGACCTTGTCTCAAAGGAAACCGTTAAAAAAATTCAAGAAGTTATCCGGCAGATCGGGTACTTCCCAGATGTGACAGCTCGATCATTGAGGACGAAACAAAGCGGTCTAATTGCTTTGGTTGTGCCATCGATCGATAAGGGCTTCGCCCCTTTGGTTCAGAGCATCAGCGAAACGGCCGAAAAACTTGGGTTTGAAATCATCATTGGCATCTCAAACTATGATCTGAAGCTGGAATACAAAATCGTTACACGTCTGTTGGGGCGTCAGATTTCAGCGTTGATTCTGAGTGGCAACGACCAATCCCCGGAAACAAAATCAGTTTGTAAGTCCGCTGGAATTCCCGTTGTTCAAATCTGGGATACCGACGGCACGCCGATCCATTCGATGATCGGCTTTTCCAATGTTGCACTTGGCGAAAGTGCAGCAAATCGTTTGCTTGCCAAATCGCGCACAAACTTGCTGATCGTGCTCAACACCAATCACTCACGCGCGAGAAGCCGATTGGCAGGCTTTCGTCGGGCGATAGCCGCAAGCGACGCAAATATTGAATTGAGCATATTCGATTTAGGCAAACCAGAAGCCGAACTGGAACGGTTTCTTAAAAAATCAACATTGATCAATGGCATCTATGTCAATGCTTCGGAACATCTGTTTCCCATTTTAGAGCAGCTAAAGGCCCAAAACCGCGTTATACCTGACGACGTATCGGTTTTGACATTCGGCGAACCGTCCTACAAACACCTTTTGGACAAAGGAATGGAGTTTATCAAAATTCCTGACCGAGAAATTGGTGAGGCTGCGGCGCTACTGGTCGAACAGATGTTGACAAGAGAAGACATACCAGCGTCAGTCAATGACATGGGATTTGAAATCGTCGGAAATTAGAGACGATGGTGTGTTGCTTAACCTGATGCTGGCCGCGGTTGGCGGTGATGGCATGCTGGAAGTGGATATCAACGCCAACCCGCTGCGAAGCGACCTTGTTGGCGATCTGCTGAGCAGACAGAAGGGCATGGCGTGTCTCGGTGATGCTCCCGGCCTTGGCTATGAGCCGGACCTGGAACCGCTGCGAAAATACCGCGTCTGACAGCGTCCACGCACTTGCGCATCTGAAATAATTTTCAAATGTGAAGGGGGTCATCTCTGATGCCTCGATGGCGCGGCTCATGGAACGAAGAGGGTTTGAAGCAAGACCGCATGGCTTTCGTTCAACGC
>MDSZ01029119.1_pt1 | contig 10602 bp, 12 predicted proteins | sample 811201 | NCBI WGS metagenome assembly MDSZ01 (sample SAMN05326647, study PRJNA326480) | marine metagenome | isolation source: seawater | place: Indian Ocean: North | collected 2010
AGCTTGGTCTGATTCTTTAGCTTCATTTTCAAGATCAGGCATTCCAGAGTCTATGGACATTTCCTCTTGCTTATCCTCTTTTTCTTTCGCCTGTTTTTCCTGATTGTCCGGCTTATTTTGCTTATCGTCGTTATTTTTTTCATCATCTTTTTTTTCTTTTTCATCTAAATTTTCATCTAAATTCATATCAGCAATAAGTTCAGAGATAAGGGAATTAAATTTTTCTTGATCTAAGGCAAACTCATTTAGTTTACCGATCTTACTTTTAAATTTTTCATTTAAATCTTTTTTGTATGATTTTAGTTTTTTATCGATTTGACTACTATTTTCAAAATCAAGGAATTTTGTTCTTAAATAATTTTCGAAAGACTCAACAATCTTATCCTCACTGCTTTTAAGATCTAAGCTATTTACTCTCTCCAGGTAAAAAGTCTCAATATTGTTTTTTACGCCTTTAAAATAACTAGTTCCAATTTTTTCGCATCTAATTTTTTCAGAAATAGCATATAGTTTTTTTGATATATTTCCTTCTGGCTCAAATTGCTTAAATATTTTTGGATTAGAGAATCTATGTCTCAAGGATTTAGAGTCCGCAATCGCTCTTATTTGGTTATAATTTAATTTATTTTCAATAGGAGTAAGTTCTGGAAGTCTTATTGAATTTTTTCCCAATCTAGATCTTTCATTACCAAAAGAAACTTCAATTTTTTCTGAATTAGATAGTGATCTCACTGTAGAACTTATTGCAGTTTTAAAATCAGATATTTTTTCTTTTTTATTTTCCACTTTATAAAGAGATGTTTATAGAAGATTCTGGCAAATCTTCACCGAAACATCTTTGATAATATTCTGAAATTATCTTTTTCTCTAGATCATCACATTTATTTAAAAATGTAATTCTAAAACTATAACCTTTATCTTTAAAAATATCAGTATTCTCTGCCCAATGTAAAACTGTTCTTGGGCTCATCACAGTTGAAATGTCTCCATTAACGAAACCTTTTCTAGTAAGGTCAGCAACTTTAATCATATTTGATAATAATTCTTTTCCCTCTTTATTATTAAAATTTTTATTTTTAGCTGTAATGATTTCAAGTTCTTTATCAAATGGAAGGTAGTTTAGAGTTGATACAATATTCCATCTATCCATTTGTCCTTGATTTATTTGTTGAGTTCCATGATAAAGCCCTGTTGTATCCCCTAAGCCTACCGTGTTTGTTGTAGCAAATATTCTAAAGAAATCGTGTTGCTCTAATACCTTGTTTTTATCGAGAAGAGTGAAATTGCCATCACTTTCCAAAACTCTTTGAATAACAAACATGACATCTGGTCGACCGGCATCGTATTCATCAAAAACTAATGCAACTGGATTTTGTATTGACCAAGGAAGAATACCTTCTTTAAATTCTGTAATTTGTTTTCCTTCTTTTAAAATTATCGCATCTTTTCCAATAAGATCAATTCTGCTAATATGACTGTCTAGATTAACTCTAACACAAGGCCAATTTAATCTTGCAGCCACTTGTTCAATGTGTGTAGATTTTCCTGTTCCATGATAACCTTGTATAAGCACTCTTTTATTAAAAGAGAATCCAGCAAGAATTGCTAGAGTAGTATCTTTATCAAATTTGTATTCCGGATCAATTTTTGGAACGTATTCATTTTTCTTTGAAAAAGCTCCAACTTTCATTTCACTATCAAAACCGAAAGTTTGTTTAACTGATAATTTTATATCTGGTTTTTGTAAAAATAGTTCTGTATTCATTTCTTACCCAAAGTTTTTTTTAGCTGGCTATATGCTAAAGTTATTTTTTTAAGTTTATCTTCAAATTTTTTGTTTCCTTGGTTTTTATCAGGATGATATTTTTTTACAAGTTCTTTAAATTGAGAGTGTATTTGTTCCCATTTTACATCATCATTTAACTCCATTACATTTAAAGCATCTTTGTCTGTCTGAGATATTTTGGTTTTTTTAAAATCTTTGAAATTCGAGCTATTAAAAATATTTAATTTATCTTCAAGCGCATTATTCCATAAAATATTGAAAAAGTTCTCTGATGATCCAAATTTTTTTGTAGCTTTGTGCCAAGTCAAATCTGATTTTATAAAAAACTCAATCTGCTGATCATCCATATTTTCAAAGTAGTTCCAATTTTTATTGAATTCTTTAATATGGTTCAAACAAAGTAACCTATATTTTTTACTATTATCCTTTTCTATAGGAGCTTTATAAGAGCCTATTTCTTTACAATTTTTCCAATCACAAATAATTTTCATTAAATAAATCTATATAGTAAAATTTAGAATATGAAAAATTATTTCAAACAAATCGAAGGAAAACTTAAAGATAAAATTAAATTTGAAAGTCTTGAAATTATTGATAATTCATCTAGACACGTAGGACACAAATCTTTCTCACCGGAAAAATTTCATTTAAAATTAAAAATTAAATCATTTTATCTTAACTCATTACCAAGAATAGAAGCACAAAAAAAAGTAATGATGGTTTTGAAAAAAGACCTTCAAAATAAAATACACGCACTTGAAATTAGTATTGAGCAATAATTTTACTATAATTTTTAATATGTTTTAAAGAAATTTTAAATTTATTTGGAGCAGTAGTTTTTCCGATTTTTTTTAGTAAAATAAAATTAATCTTTTCATCATTATTTTTTTTATCGTTTTTTAAAAAAGGAATTAAAGAGTTAATAGTTTTAATATTTGAATATTTTTTAAAAGTATAAGATAAGTTGTTTTTTTTGTAAATTTTCTCGATTTCATTAAGAGTATTTTGATTACAAGTTTTTTTAATAATTGAGAGTCTAGTGGCTAGTATCATACCTGATAAAACAGCTTCACCATGAGTTACTTTTTTTGAATAATTATTTTTAGCCTCTATCGCATGAGCGAATGTGTGTCCAAAATTAAGTATCATTCTTAAATTCTTCTCATTTACATCCTTATTAACGAAATACATCTTAATATTACAACTTTTTTTAATTGCATAAATTAATTTTTCTGACTTTTTTGAAAAGATGAATTTTGTATTTTTTTTAAGCCAATTGAAAAAATTTTTATCTTTAATTATTGAATGTTTTAAAATTTCTGCAAATCCACAAATCATTTCTTTGTTACCAAGAGAGTCTAAAAAAGAGGTATCACAAACTACTAATTTAGGTTGATGGAAAGATCCCACCAGATTCTTACCATGAATTGTATTAACTCCTGTTTTTCCGCCTATTGCCGAGTCAACTTGAGCTAATAATGTTGTAGGAATATTTATATAGTTTATACCCCTTTTAAATATACTAGATATAAATCCTACAACATCTCCAGTGATACCGCCTCCAACACTTATAATTAAATCAGATTTATTAAAATTTTGATAAAGAAGTTTATTTAAGCAATTTTCAATGGTTTTCATTGACTTTGTTTTTTCATTTGCTTTAAATTGAATAAAAGTTAAGTAATATTTTTTTAAACTCTTTTTTAAAATTGTTTTAAACTTTTTAGGAACATTGCTGTCTACAATTAATGCGATTTTTCTTGTTTCAGGACTCAACTGCCTTATCTTTTTGGAAACTTTATTAAGAATATTTCTCCCAATTAAAATTGAGTAATTTTGAGATAAATTTTTAAATTTTATTTCATGTATTTTCATATAATTCTACTATCTTGTTTATTATTATCTCTGGTTTTAAATTATCACATCTAATTTTATAATCTGCATCACTATAAGTTTTCTTTCTTTCCAAGTAAATTCTATTGATAGTTTCAACAAGGTTCTTTTTAATTAATAACGGTCTTTTTTTGGATCGGTGTAATCTTTTAACTAATATATCAAGATTTACATCAAGCCAAAAACTCACACAAGTTTTTTTTACTTGTCTTCGAATATTTGTATTTAGAAATGATCCTCCTCCCAAAGATATTACAGATTTATTTTCCTTTAATTTTTTGAGAGTAATTTTCTTTTCAATTGTTCTAAAATAGTTCTCTCCTTTATTTTTGAAAATAATATCAATTGAAGAGCCCTCATATTCCTCAATAGCTTTATCTATATCAATAAAAGAGTATGAAAGCTTATATGCCAAATTTTTGCCAATCGTTGATTTCCCTACACCCATCATCCCAGTTAAAATAAGGTTTTTTTTCAATTTAATGTCCGATTTTGAATTTGATTTTTCATAAATATGTCTTATTTTTTGAGTTTAAATTAATTCTTATACTATGCAACTTAAATACAACAGACAAACTAGCTTGGGAGGATCACTCTTAAGAATAATAATAAAATTACTTTTAGCAATAGTAATTTTTATAATCGCAATTTTTTTAATTGAAAAAATAAACTTTCCAAGCCCAGAAAAAAAATACGATATTGATATTACTAATGATATTAAAAAGCTTTAAGTATTTTTTTGGTTTTTCATTGATAGTTTTTTCATTTGCTATATCACAAGCTGAGCAAAGTATAGATATATGGAAAAATAAAAAAAAGGCGCAAACAGAAAACTCAAACTTTGATACCAAAGATGACAAGAATTTAGATAAACCTATTACCTCCGCTGAGAAAATTAGCCCAGATCAATCAATTAAGATTGAGGATGGAATTCTTAATTCTAAAAAAGAAAGAAAAGTTTATGGAATTTATGATCCTGCAGAATTTGACTTCAATTTAAACATGTGGTCGTCAACAAATGCCGAAGATGTAAGGGCTAGTATTAAAAGGTTAAAAAAAATAAAATTATCAAAAACTTCAAATGAAATTTTAGAAAATGTTTTGCTATCTTTTTCTTATCCGCCTTCGGGTATGCAAGAAAAAGAATTTGTAAACTTAAAAATTAATTGGTTAATTGAAAATAATCGATCTGAACTGTTAGAAAATTTTTTGAGGCAAAATAAAGAATTTAATGGCAAAAGCAAAGCTGTTCAATATTTAGTAGATGAGAGTATTGCTCAGGCAAATATTCAAAAAGGATGTGAAAAAGCAGATTTTATTGACAGTACTATAAAAGATGCCTACTTAGAAAAATTTAAAATTTATTGCTTAGTATTCAATAATAAAAAATCTCAAGCTCAACTATTATTGGATTTATTAAGAGAACAAAATCAATCAGATAAATTTTTTGATGATAAAATTAATTATTTACTTGGTATTACAAACAAAACATCAGATAAAATTAATGAAAAAAACTTACTAAATTTTTATCTTTCAAGTGTAACTATCAAAGGTTTTAAGTATGAGCCCACTAAAAAAACCAAAAAAGAGATTTGGAAATATTTAAATGCTGCAAATTTGATTGAATTAGAAGATATAACAGATAAGGAGAAGATAAATGATCTAGAGCTCGCTGCTAATCTTGGACAAATAAATAGCGATATAATTTTTGATATTTATAAAAATACTCCATTTAATATCAACGATTTAATCAACGCAAAAAACTTATATCAAACTTTAGAAGGCAGTGAAGCTAGGGCATTGATCTTTCAAAAATATTTACTATCAGAAGGCAATGATGCCAAAGTAGAATATCTTTTTTTACTTGATGAGTTATTTAGCAAAGATAATATCAAAAATATTTACTCTAAGTTTCTAAGCAATCAAATTAAAAAAATTGGATTAGAGAATATCCCCGATAAATATAAAGCATTGGCAGAGAAAAGTACTTTATCAAGTGAAAATGCAAATTTAATGAAGGTAAAATATAATGATAAAATTTTACATCAATCAAAAATTATAAAGTTTTATTTAGAAAATGAAGGTGAAAAAAAAATACAAAAAGATATTGATAAAATTTTTAAAAGAATAAGTAAAAATAGAAAATATTTTTATTCAGCTAAAGACCTAGCTCTTGTAGATGCACTTTTAAAAGATGGATTTGACATACCTAGTAACTTTAACAGAAACGAATTGGTAGAAAAATATGAGGTACCAAAAAATCTTTTACAATTAATTGAAAAAAAACAAAACGCCTTTCTAGCTCTTAAAATTGTGGAAATTATAGGCGAAGACGAACCTTACCAACTTGATCCAGAAACTATATATTTCATTACAAATCTTTTAAACGAAACAGATTTAATTAAACTTAGAAATAAAGTATTAATTTCAGCACTACCTCAACGAGTTTAATTAGAATATAATAAATCATGTCCAAGAGAAATATAGTTATTGAGCCTGATCCTATTCTCAGAAAAAAAAGCACTATTTTAGAAAAAGTAAACGATGAAATTAGAAATTTATTAGATGACATGCTGGAAACAATGTATGCAGCCCCAGGTATAGGTTTAGCTGCGGTACAAATAGGTATTTTAAAACGTATTATTGTTATTGATATTTCTAAAGCTGATGAGGAAAAAAAGCCGCTTTTTTTTATTAACCCTGAAATAACATTTAAGTCTCAAAAAACTTCAATCCATGAGGAAGGATGTTTATCTTTGCCTGGTCATTTTGCTGAAATTGAAAGACCGGAAGAGTGTCACTTAGATTATATCGATTATAACGGTAAAAAAAAACAACTTAAAGCAAAAGGACTTCTTGCAACATGTATTCAACATGAAATCGACCATTTAAATGGAATTTTATTTATTGATTATTTATCTAAACTAAAAAAAGATATGATAATAAAAAAATTAATAAAACAAAAAAAAGAAATAAATAAGATAATTCTTTAAGGTTAATGGCACTTAATTTAATTTTCATGGGAACCCCAAATTTTGCAGTTCCTATTTTAAAATCTATAAAAGAATCAAATCACAATATTTTAGAAGTGTTTACTCAGCCTCCAAAAAAAAGAGATCGTGGTCAAAAGATAAATCTATCTGCAGTACATAAATTCTGTAATGAGGCAAATTTGAAAGTAAGTCATCCAGATAAATTAGAAGAGGAAACTGAGAGAATTAGCAAATTAAAACCAGATATTGTTGTTGTTGTTGCTTATGGAAAAATTTTACCCAAAAAACTTTTAGAAATCGAAAAAATAAAATTTATAAATGTACATGCTTCTCTTCTTCCAAAATGGAGAGGTGCTGCACCAATTCAAAGAGCAATAATGAATTCAGATCATGAAACGGGTATATCAATAATGAAAATTGAACCAAAATTAGACACAGGCCCAGTTATGATGAGATCAAAAATAAAAATAATTAAAAATACAAATTATAAAAATTTAAGCAACCAGCTATCTGAGTTAGGGGCAGAAATGATTTTAAAATCATTAGATCTTATAGAAAAAAAATCTGAAAAATTTGTTCCTCAAAATGAAAAGGAAGCATCATATGCTAAAAAAATAAATAAGAGCGAAGCAAAAATTGATTTTAGTCAAAAAGCCAAAAACATAATTGCAAAAATAAATGGTTTATATCCTAATCCTGGGTCTTGGTTTGAGCTTAACGGCAGCAGAATAAAACCAATTAAAGCAATTGAAATTGAGACTAGTGGTAAACCAGGACAAATACTTGATAATAAATTTACAATTGGTTGTTCTGAGAATTCTATTCAAATTTTAGAATTGCAAAGAGAGGGAAAGAAAAAAATGAAAGCAGAGGAATTTCTTAGAGGAAGTAATTTGAAAGTTGGAATGAATATATTATCTTAAAATGTTTAATTATCTTTTAAAAATAGAGTATGATGGAACAAGTTTTGTAGGATGGCAAATCCAAAAAAATGGTATTTCAATACAAGAAAAAATAGAAAAATCTCTTTACAAAATTTTAAAAAAAAAAATAAAAATAATCGGTGCAGGGCGCACTGACAAGGGTGTTCATGCTAGGGCTCAATATGCTAATTTTATAATTGAGAGAAAAATTAATGATAAAAAAAGTTTTATAAATTCAATAAATTTTTTTCTTAATAAAAGCTTAATTACAATTGTTGACTTAAAAAGAAAAAATCTAAATTTCCACTCTAGGTATTCTGCAAAGGAAAGAGTTTATGAATACTTAATAATTAATAGGTTGGGATCATTATCTATAGATAGAAATAGGGCTTGGCATATAAGAAAAAAACTTGATATCAAACTTTTAAAAAGAGGTGCAAAAATTCTTGAGGGAACTCATAATTATTCTACTTTTCGGGCATCTTCATGTTCAGCAAAGTCACCTATAAGAAAAATTAACTCAATAAAAGTTTTTACTAAAGGAGAAAAAATCTTTATCACAATTAAATCTAAATCTTTTTTACAAAATCAAGTAAGGTCAATGGTTGGATGTTTAGAAAAATTAGCCAGTAATAAATGGGATTTTAAAAAATTTAAAAAAGTTTTTAAATCACAAAAAAGAAAAAATTGTGCACCTCCGGCTCCAGCATGTGGATTATACTTAAGAAATGTTAAATATTAAATTTTTTTATTCTCCATCTAGAACCCTCTCTTATAATAAATCCAACACAATTTTTAGCTCCACATCTACAAGGAAATTGTCTAAAGTCTTTATCGAAGCTGAAACCATAATCATATGATAATTCTTCTCCTTTTTTAATATCTTTCATAGCATAAACCCAAACCTTCATACCTTTGCCAAAAACTTCACAATTTGGATCACAAGAATGATTTATTAATCTTGCAGTGTTAAATTTAAAATCTCCATCTAAATCATATTTTTTGTTAATATTAAAAAGATAAATTGCTTTACCGTTGTCATACTTTGGATTGCTCTCACTTTGTCTTACTGTGATTATCTTACCTTTATATTCTATAATTCTAGTACCTTTCTTTATATCCTGATTTGCATATAAACCATTTTTATCAATTTTTGATTTTTTAATTTTGTAAATTTTCACTTAAAATACTCTATTAAAAATTCTTTATATATTTTTGTGAGTTTTTTTAAGTCAGTTAAAGAAACACATTCATCTACTCGATGCATAGTTTTATTTACTAAACCGAATTCAAGGCAAGGAGAAATTTTTCTTATAAATCTCGCATCGGAAGTTCCACCAGTAGTTGATAACTTTGGTGTTACTTTTGTAATTTTCTTAATGATTTTTTGCGCCATAAATGTAATTCTCCCAGGTCTTGTTAAAAAAGCCTCCCCATTTGCAATATAGTCAATCTCATATTTACATTTATTTTTTTTACTAATTTGTTTAACAATTGAACTGATTTTTTTCTTCAATGAGGAAGAAGTGTGTAAATTATTATATCTTATATTAAACTGCGCTTTCGCTCTTGCAGGTATTACATTATGTGCCTTATTATTTACATTTATTGATGTAAATTCTAAATTCGAGGGTTGAAAATTTTTATTACCTCTATCTAATTTTTTTTCTTTAAGTTTTTTACATATAGCTACTAATGTATTTATTGGATTATTTGATAGATGAGGATATGCTATGTGTCCTTGAGTGCCAGAAATTTCAATCTTTCCTGACAAACTTCCCCTTCTTCCAATTTTAATCATCTCACCAAGTTTATTTGGGTTAGTAGGTTCCCCCACAATACAAAAATCTATTTTTTCTTTTTTTCTTTTAAGGTAATCTACGACTTTCTTTGTACCATTTACAGCATACCCTTCTTCATCACCTGTTATTAAAAAACTGATTGATCCTTTAAAATTTTTATTTTTTTGTAAATAACTGCTCACTGCTGATACAAAACAAGCTATTGAGCTTTTCATATCATTAGCTCCTCTTCCAATTAAATAATTTCTTTTTACTTTCGGTTTGAAAGGGTTAATAGTCCAATCTTTTAAATTCCCTGGAGGTACTACATCTGTATGACCGGCATAACAAAGGTTCGGCCCTTTTCTACCGATCCTTGCGTAAAGATTTTTTATTGGTTTACTTCTTTTATTTTTATCTTTGAACTCTAATATTTTACATTTAAAACCTAATTTTTTAAGCTTCTTACTTAAAAAATTTATAGCTCCCATATCTTTTGGAGTAACACTTGGAAATTTTATTAAATCTTTAGATAATTGTAATTCGTTTAAAGTCATTAGTCTCTTAGTAAGTCGTTAATAGAAGTTTTGCTTCTAGTCTTTTCATCAACTTTTTTAACTATAACTGCACAATATAATGAGGGCCCATCAGGATTAGATTGGTTAGGTAAACTTCCAGGAACAACAACTGAATATGCGGGAACTTTACCATAATGAATTTTTCCAGAACTTCTATCTATAATCTTTGTAGATGCGCCAATGTAAACACCCATTGATAATACTGCACCCTCTTCTACTAAAACACCTTCTGCGATCTCAGATCGAGCACCGATAAAACAATTATCCTCAATAATTACTGGACCTGCTTGAAGCGGCTCTAGTACACCCCCTATACCTGCTCCTCCAGAAATATGACAATTTTTTCCCACCTGAGCGCATGAACCAACAGATGCCCAAGTATCAATCATTGTGCCCTCATCTACATAAGCTCCAAGATTTACAAAACTCGGCATTAAGACAACATTTTTAGCAATGTATGCTCCTTTTCTTACAACTCCATTAGGGACATGACGATATCCAGCCTTTTTCCAATCCTTCTCTTTCCATTTCACTGTTTTGCCAGGCACTTTGTCATACCAAGTAGTATAAGGACCTTTCATCATTTCCATTTTATTAATTCTAAAGCTCAACAAAATAGCTTTTTTAATCCATTGATTTACAATCCAA
>MDSZ01166008.1_pt1 | contig 10602 bp, 9 predicted proteins | sample 811201 | NCBI WGS metagenome assembly MDSZ01 (sample SAMN05326647, study PRJNA326480) | marine metagenome | isolation source: seawater | place: Indian Ocean: North | collected 2010
CGGCGACATGGACGAAAGGCCTGCGACAACCTTTGGCCAATCCGTCGAAATAATTCTCGATATCATCTCAGGATCGTTTCCAACAAGCTGTTGCTTCAGACCAAGAAGATCAGAAGCTAGCTGTTCGCTATGCTTGTTTCGGAATCCCAGATTCGAGTAACAAGGATCTCCATTCTCACCAACCATGTCGGGAGCGGAAGAATCCTTTTCTGCCCTAGCACCAAGAAGGTGCGCAAGGCAGGACCCACTAGTTGTGGGTAGAGTACTGCTAGAGCCTGATGCCCCAGCAAAATTACTTGTACTAATATCAACTTTTGATGACATTACTACCTGCTTTATTTAACATTTAACTTTTATTTTTCAATTTTTTTAAATATAGCTATCATCATTGTTAGATAAATATCACCAAATGTTGATTTAGATACTTTATTTTCTAGGTTTGATAATTCTGAAAATATTAATACATACCCAGTTGGATCTACTTCGTTATTAGTAATTTTAACAATTAATAGCTCGATTAATTCTTTTAAAATAATAGATATAGAATAACCATTTTCTAGAACTATTTTTTGAATTAATTTTGTAGCATTCTCTAAGTTAATAGATTTATCAATTAGTATATTAAGTATATTTTCTATCTCGGATGGTTTTGGATATCCGGCTACATTATAACATAGTTCTACTTTTAATTTTTTATCTGTCTCACTTTTTATTATAGAAGCAGATTGTAGTAAATTAATAGCTTTTCTTAGGTCCCCTTTAGAAATATTATTTATAACTTTTAAAGTGTCTAAGGTATAACTCAAGTTTTCTTTATCGGAGATTTTCTGTAAGTGATTAATCATTACTTTATTAGATATGGGATTAAATTTAAATTCAGCACATCTAGATTTTATTGCTGGAATAATTTTATTATCATAATTACATATTAAACAAAATCTTGTACTAGATGAATATTTTTCTATAATTCTTCTCAAAGCAAATTGTGCATCAAATGTCATAGAATCAGCTTCATCTAGGATTATTACTTTAATTCCTTTTGTAAAATAATTTTTCTTTTCTGCAAAACCTTTTATTTCTTCTCGTACTGAATTAATACCTCTATCATCAGAAGCATCTAATCTTAGTACCATTAATTTCTTTTTTTTACCAAAATAATCATTTAATATTGCCAAAATTGTTGATGTTTTACCTGAACCTGAACCACCATAAAATAATAAATGCGGAAATGAACCACCTTCAAAAATATTTCTCAAAGAATTAATAATTTTATCTTGACCAACAATTTTGGATAATTTATCTGGTCTATATTTTTCTACCCATGGTAAATTATATTCCATATATTAAATTAAGATAATACTAGGTTTTTAAATTACTTTTTGTATAAATTATAAAATATGCTAATCTATACAATTGTATTAATTCATCACATCCTTTTATCAAATTTTGATCGATATTTGCTAAAGTAATAATTATTTCAGGCTTAATTTCAGATGGAACTTTTTTTGATTTTAAAACTAAATTATGTAATGTATATATTTGATTAACTAATGAATAACCAGAAGTATAAACATAGTTAATAAAATCTAAAACTTCTTTTTCATTATTTTCAACACAATCCAATAAAAATCTTTTTAATTTCGCTTCTTCAACAACTCCTGATATTTCATCAATAATAAATGATGATATGTCATCACCAAAACAATTATAACACCTTTGTAAAAAATTAATTGCCTTTCTTAAATCACCTCTTGAATAGTCACTAATTTTATTTATTACTTGAACTGAACACTTTAATTTTTCTTTTTTTGAAATATACCTTAATTGTTTCTTAATTTCTTTTTTTGGTATTGGCTTAAATCTAAACATTGAACATCTTGAAACAATAGGATCAATAATTTTATGATGATAATTACAAATAATACAAAACCTAGTTATTTTTGAATATTCTTCCATGATTCTTCTTAAAGCATATTGAGATTCAGATGTCATATTATCAGCTTCATCTAAAATTATTATTTTCCAAGGAGGTAAATTTAATTTTTTACTTTGAGTATTATTAATTGATTCTTGAGCGTAATTTTTAATTTTATCTCTTACAACATTTATTCCTCTTTCATCAGATGCATTAAGTTCTTTTATTCTATCTCGATAATGTGCTCCAAATATTTCTTTAGCAAGAGCAATTATAGTTGATGTTTTACCTGATCCGGATGGTCCAAAAAAAAGTAAATGAGGAATGTTTTTATTTTGTATGAAATTACGCAAACCTTCTTTAACCTCTTCCTGGTAACAAATTTCGTTTAATTTAGAAGGTCTATTTTTTTCTACCCAAGATACATACTTCATTAACTTATGTATAAAAGCTTCTTTTAAATCATTAATTTGATTTTTTTAAAATAAGACTTTAGAGTCTCTTTTTTAATATTTTTATCATTATTAGTTCCATAAACATAATAATACTCTGAAGAATGCGAAATTCTTGAACCTAAATATAATTCTTTTCTAAAACTATTTTCTGTAATTATTTTATTTTTACAAATTAAGGTATCTCCAATTAATCCATAAATAGTTGACTCTTCTTCTGTATCAGACTGATAATTATACATTGTTCTCAAACAATGAACTAATTCATGAAATAATATCACTACCACAGGTTGAAATTCATATTTATATAAATGTTTAATTTCATTCAAGTTTAGTTTTTGTTGTATAGGTTGATTTAATCTCATTTTTTGTAAATTTGAATCAACATTTTTTAATTTATTTAATTTTAAATCTAAAACTGGCACTTTAATAAAATAGGGTGTATCTGGAATATAAATAACTATCTTATTTTGAAATTTTTTACAAGATGGGTATTGAAAAGTTTTATCAGATGAATAATTTTGGATTATTACTTCAAAGTCACTATTAATAAATGTATCTATTTCTTCTAAAAGTATTGAACCCACATTAGTTTTATTGATAATATTTAGGTATTCTTTGATTAAATTTACCCATTCATTTTCGGATAAAAAACTTAAATAAGTTTGATAATGTATTTTAATTTTCATATTTATATTAAATAAATTATTTTTTCTAAATCAGTTTATATATGATAGAATCTATTAACTATGAAAAAATGAACTTTATAATGAATAATTTTAAATTTATTAAAAGTTTTCCAAATAGGATAAAAAAAATTAATATAAATTCGTTAGAAGAAAGTTCTAATTTAGAAAACATTAAAGGTAGTAATATTATCACCGTTAATAATTTAAATTACAGTTTACTTCTCTATAAAGATAATAATAAAATTTACATTTTGAATGATGATTTTGAAATTAAGCAAAATATAGAATATCCAGTAACTGATAAATTATCTAATTTTGGACAAAGTTGTTTCTTTATTGAAGATTATCTGTCAATTATTGGTTTGAATTCGGGACATATAGTAATCTATATGTATAAATTAAATAGTTTGGATAAATTCGAACTCAGCAATAAGATATTATTAGAAAATTTTAATTCAAACTTTTATGCTAAATATACAAATGGTAAACTTATTTTAGTTCAATGTATGGAAAGTAATTTGGTTTTTTACAACTTCAAGTTTATAAATGATCATCTTGAAAAACAAAATATTGTTAAAATGAAAATAAGTAAAAGTAAAATTGTGTTAGCATTTGCTGGTAAATATATATTTTTGAATGACAGTAATTATTTATATATAATTGATTTCTCAAGTTTCAAAGTAATAGAAAAGCAAAAAGTTAATACAATAAATATAGAATCTTTCAAAACTGTCAATGATCACTTAACTTTTATAACTGAAAGTGATAAAGTTACAATTTATGATGATGATTTAAATGTTAGACAAGTCATTGAAGTAAAAAATATAGATAAGATCCAATGTTATGATTCATATTTGTTATTATGTGATTCAACCACAGATATAATTAATATTTATGCACTTGATGAGAATGGTATTTTTGTAGAATTTGCATTGTTTACTAGCTCTGAAGAAATCTCCAATGTAAACTATTATAATCATAAAATTATTTTATCTGAAAATGAAAATGTAAAATATTTTTCTTTACCAGAAAGAATTTATGATAAAAGTAATTTACTTGGATATGGATTTTATTCAGATATTGATGAAACAAGAGGAAGATTTGTATTATTAAATAATGGTAGACTTTCTACTGATAAATTAGACGTTTCTTTATTGATTGGCTACACTGATAAAATTTCAGATATAATAGTTAATAATAAAACTTCAAATCCAGTATTCAAATATAGTTTCCATAAAGATTTTAAGATTGATGATACAATTAAAAATAATCATATAATTATTACCAATAATGTAAAACAATCAATGTCTAAATTAAGCAAAAATACAGTAAATTTCATATTTGTAGAAGAACAAAATATAGAATTATTTTTATCATCAAAGAAAGGATCTAGTATTTCAATAAATATAGAAAATTCAGAAAAAATTATTTCTTGGCCAGATAATGGTGTAATAAAAATAGATTTAATAAATAACACATCAATTATACAAATTAAAACTAATTCGAATATTAATGTTATTGGATATAAAATTAAAAAGGATAATACGGATTTTGATTATAGTGTTAAAATAATATCAAATTATTGCGACGTTTTAGTAAATGATAAGATTTTATCTAATTATCAAACTTTTTTCCCATATGTTGAGGAAAATAAATTATCAGGAATTATAACAAAAAAAATTACAGATGTTGATATTGAATTTGATTTAATTCCAATAAGCACACATTTATCAAGTTACAACTCAATTGATACTCTTGAATTTAATAAATTAAATCAACAATTTAGTAGGAAATATTTAATTGAAAATAATGATAAATCAATTAGAGTAACTAATTTGTTTTCTAATAAAAAGATTATGGAATACAAAGTCAAAGACCTTAAAGGAATTAGAAAAATTTTGTATGTAAATCCAATTTTAATAATATTTTCTAAATTAGAAAATGAGTTAGATTCTTATATCCATTTAGTTAATTCTAATACTAATAAAATATTGCCTTATGTTATAAGTAACAACAGTGAAGAAAATATAACAGATTTCTTTGGATTTGAAAATAATAACTTAATTTTCATAACTAATGACAAAATTACAAATATTATTTATATTATGAATTTTGACAATTGTTATGAAGTTAGTGATGTTAAGAAAATAATGTTCAAAGAAGAAATTAAATCAATGAAAATATTTGAGAATTATTTAGCAATAGAATGTGTTAATAAAGAGATTATTATATATGATATTAATGAATGTAAAGCAATCATATCTTTTAAAGATGAAAATATTATTGATTTTGATTTAAAATACAATATACTAGCTGTTATTCTTAATGAAGAAAAACCAGTTGTTAATGTTTATGAAATTAAACCAGATTTTCAACTTACAATTAAAAAACAAATTTTAGAAATAACTTGTTCTTCAAAGATATATATTGGTCCAGGAAGATTAGTTATTGAAAATGATAAAACTTATATTTACACTTTTAATAGAATAATAGGAATTATTAAAATAGATACGATAGATCAAAAATTAGTTCATTACTATAAAAATCTATTAATAACAGAAAATTCAATTGATTTTACCTTATACAAGTTATCTCCTAATGTTAATTATACTGATAATATGATCGATTGTAAAATAAGACTTGATCAACTAATAGTTAAAAATAAATTTGAAGATAGACACGTTGAAGTTAATATTTTACTAAAGGTTAATCCACAATCTTATCTTAAAATCTCTAAAGAGGAAGTAATTGAATTTAAAAAATTATGTAAAAACAAATGTATTGCTAAAGTTGTTTTAACACTTAAAAATACAGAACCAGTTACAATATGTTCGACAGATAAAAACATCGAATTTTGTGGAATCATTGTCGGTGAATTTAGAGATAAACTTCCTTGTTTTCTAGCAGGAACTTTAATTGATACTCCAAATGGTCAATTGCCAATAGAAAGTCTAACAGAAAATAGTGTTATTTATGATGATTATGGAAGAGAAGTCACAATTGAGAAAGTACAATCATGGACAACAACTAATTTTACTGAAGGAACAATACCATATATTATATCAAAAGATTCATTAGAATTAGATTATCCAATAGAAGATTTGTATGTATCACCATATCATAAAATTAGATTACCTAATGGTGATTTTGTAAGAGTTTGTGATATAAATTTACCGTTTATAAAACAATTTAAGAATGTTTCAGGAGTGTTAAAACATAAAAATAAAGAATTAAATGAAATAACATATTATAATTTTATTCTACCTAACAACTCAAATTTTATTGCAAATGGGATACCAGTTGAAAGTTTAGATAGATCTAATCCACATATTAATTAATATAAATAATTTAATTTCTACTAATTATTAATATGACAAAATTATGGTATAATGATTTAAAAGTATTAAAAGATGAACCTTTTCAATTTATACCTTCAAATAATCTAACAGAACATCAAAAAGTAAATGCTTTAGCCAGGCTAGGAATTTATATAATTATTATAATGCACATTCTAAAGATTAAATCCTCTTACTTGTCTGTTCCAATATTATTGATAGTTACTTCATTTTTCTTAGGAAGAACTGAAAAATTTTCTAATAATCATAAACAAAAATGTTATAGACCAACAGATGATAATCCATTTATGAATTTCACATTAGACGATTACTATAAAAATGTTAATAGACCTGCTAATTGTCCAGTTGATGAAGTTAGAGGAGAAATAAGAAAAAAATTTTTAAAAAAACACATTCCTGATCCCACTGATATATGGGGACAAAATATAAATGATAGAAATTTTTATACAATGCCAAACACTAGAGTTGTTAATGACCAAAAAGGATTTGCTAATTGGTGTTATAGCAGTATTGGGCAATGTAAAGCTAATGGTAAAAATTGTTTAAAATACGCTCTTTCAAGAACTGGTACAGGTATGTTTGGATCAGCTATTTAACCATGCAACTAACTTTCTTACACCAATGTGAATGTTAGTATCTATCATAGAAAGTCTAAATGTTAATCCTTCAATTCCAAAACAATGACCTGGTACAACTATTAATCCTAAATTATTCCCAAGAGATTCGGTTAACTCTTTAGAATTATTTATATTTAACTTTTCTAATTTATTTTTATAATTAACAAGATCTAACCATTTATACCATGCACCTTCAAAATCTGAAGAAATAATTTTACTTCCTTTTAATTCATTTTCAACATTATCTGAAATATTTTTAAAATATTCTTTTTGTTTATTAAAATGTTCTTTATTTCCATTATTAAGTAATGCTTCAGCTCCTACATCATTTAAAAAATCGGAAGGACAAGAATACATAATAGAACCAAAAGAAGTCATTTTCTGATGTAATTCTTTCAGATTATCATTAAATAACATCCATCCAAACCTCCACCCACCTGAAGCCCAATCCTTAGATAAAGAAGATCCTATTATACATTTATCATAAACTTTAGATATTGACAATGTTTTAGTTTGAGAAGTATTAAAATAAATCTCATCTGCGAATACAGTTAAATTATATTTTTTAAAAATTTTAGATAAGTCTTGTAGTTCTGAAGGACTGTAGACTGATCCAGTAGGATTTGTAGGGTTGTTAAGAAACAACAAACTATCTTTACCATTATTTTCAATTAATGCTTTTTCTAAATTCTCACTAGTTAATTTAAAATTGCTATTAGAATTGCATTCAATTTTGTAATAATCTTTTTTTAAAATTTTCATATCTTCGAGATAGGTTACCCAACAAGGTACAGGAATAAATATTTTATTTTCCCAATTAAAAGATAAACTAAATATAAGTTCCTTTAATCCATTTGAAACAATTACTTTATTTAGATTATTTGAATAATGTGAAAAAACAGCATTTTTAAAAACTGATCTTCCTTCAATACTTGTATATTCTTTTTTAGTTAAATTTTTTTCCATGGCCTCTACTAAATATTTTGGCGTTGGTAATGGGTTTTCACCTAATCCACCATTGTAAACTGGCAAATTATTTTTAATCCTGTTTAAATAAACTAATTTGGAATTTAACGTTGGAGAAATATTATTCAAATTATTGATTATTTTACGCGTGTTCATTTATAAAATAGTAAGAAATTTTGACTTTAAGAAAATTTGACTTTAAAAAATATTTATAAACATATTTATATGGATTCAAAAAAAAAGAAATTTTTTGATGGAAGTTCTAGACAATTAGAAACACAATTTCATACTCGTAAAGAAATTATTGATGATGAGTCTTTTCTTTTACTTCCAAAAATTAGCTCTAACAAAAAAACAAAAGTTGAATTAAAAGATAAAATTCATCCTAAAGATTTTAATATAAATCTCAAGTCTCAAAATATTAAGAAAATAAAGCATTCGACAGGAATGTTTTATGGTAATCATTATGGTCCTGGAAAAGGTTTTGGTAATGCTGATTTAAATAATCAAATAAGAAATGGTCAATTTACAAGATTAAGTAATGATAATTTTTTTAGAAATCAAGAGGCTCATATTAATGAAAGACAAGATATTATTACTAAAAATTATCAAGATCCGAAAAATATAATTTTACCTTTCCCAAGAGGAGGTGAGAATACTAGAAAGTCAAAAACTGTTAGAAACAATAAAATAAAACCAGAAAAGTTTGAATTTGAATATTAAATAGTTTAAATTTAAAATATAATAACTAACATTTTTTAATGAAGTTAGATCATAACACCAAGGGAGTTTTAAGAAATTATTTAAAAGCCAAAGAAAATATAAATGATAAAAGTAAATTTATGAAATATTTAGAAAAAGTATTATTATATTTAACAAAAGTAGATTTAGATTCATTAGACAATGAATACAAGAAATATATAACTGAAATTAAGAAATACACTTCAGAAAATATAACAAAAGTAGTTGGAGAATTATTAGTTAAAACTAATAAAAAAATAGGAGATGATATATTTAATAAAATTAATGAAGGTGATTTAAATTCAATAACTGATACTGAAAATATTTATAACTATCAAATATTTAATAAGGAAGGATTAACTCCGTTGCATAAATGTATAAACATGGGCGACACTACAATTTTGAAAGAATTATTGAAAAAAGGTGAGAAAATTGATTTAGTAAATAAAAATGGAAACACTTTATTAGAGTATGCTTGTTTGCAAAAAGATCCAAATTTAATACTATTTTTATTAAATCATGGAGCAAACATGAAAAAACATTTATTTTTTAGAGATAAAACAAAACTTAAATTAGAATTAAATGACATAGATTTGGCAAATATAATTAAAATTTGTTTACTTAGTCCAAATAATGAGTCTGATATAGATTTAGATTTTTTATTTAATTATATTGAACCAAGTAAAGACATTGGAATATCAGGAATTAAATTTGAAAAATTTATAATTTTTTTAAAAAGATTATTATCTAATTTACCAAAAGAATCTGTTGATTCTATTATAGATATTTGGCAGGATGAATTGAGTTATAGTTTACAAAATCAAATGGGATGTCCAAATAATTATTTAGAAATATTGCTAATAAATTTAGTACCTTTTATAGATTATCCATTTAGTATATCAAACAGAAATATTGTTACTAACGAATTAATTCATTTAATAAAATTTATGAGTATAAAAAATAATTATTTAATAGATATTAATTTTAATAAAAATTTGATAAATAAGATTTGGAAAGATTATGATAACATATTGTCGTATGACTATCTAGGAATAATATTAAGTAATATTTTTTCAAAAATAAGATTATCTGAAAAATAATGTATAAAAATTTATGTTTAACAATTTTTATATATGTTATTTTTTATTTTCTAAAATAAATATATATATGAGTTTTACTAGACTTGATTACGATAAGTGCGCTTATGCTAAAGAATTAGAACAAAGCACTGGCTCTTTAGAATATTTTATGTTCAAAGGTAAATATGAAAACAATAAACAATGCCCAGATCACACCAACAATATTGATTTGGTAGTCAAAACTGATATTGAAAGTGAATTAAGAAATCAAACTAGACTTTCTAGTAAATGTCCAGATAAAAAATACGACCCAAAGAAGAACTTTAAAGGAGTTAAAACAACTAACCCATTATTGTGCGAAAGAATTCCTTCTGGATTAGCAAAACCAAGCAACTGCGGTTTTGATAGAAAAAATTCAAAAGTATTACCAGAATCCGAAAGTAACTAAATAATGTTTTATAAAATTTTTAAATAAATAATATAAAATTTTTATAAAAAACAAATTATCTATGTTATTATATAGATGTCATTTACTAGAATCACTTACGATGAATCTGCTTATGATCTAGAATTAAAAAGATCACTTGATCAGGGTAAATATAGATTAACAGGCAATACTGTTGAAAACTGCAATAAGTGTTATCCTTACAATATGCCAGGAACTGCAACAGATACAGCTTCTACTGCAAGACGTTATTGCAATACTGGATTTGGAGAAATAGCAGAAGCAGAATCTTTAATTACAAATAGAATTAAACCACTCACAAAATCAAATGCTCTTGATAAG